>CEOH01014847.1_pt1 | contig 30396 bp, 45 predicted proteins | sample 530311 | NCBI WGS metagenome assembly CEOH01 (sample SAMEA2619923, study PRJEB7988) | marine metagenome | biome: marine biome (ENVO:00000447); feature: deep chlorophyll maximum layer (ENVO:xxxxxxxx); material: "saline water (ENVO:00002010), including plankton (ENVO:xxxxxxxx)" | depth 60 m
CCTTTTTATTTTTTTGTCTCTGCCCAATTTACCCGCTTCTTTGCGTTAGCCTCTGAGTCAGTATGAAAATATTAATAACAGGTGTAACTGGATTTTTAGGTAGGAATTTAGAACCTATCCTTAAAGAATCTTATGAAGCCTACGGGGTTGGTTCTGGATTTTACGATCTGAGAAATCAACAACTGTGCGATCAACTATTAGAAGATGCAGAGCCAGACGTGGTGGTACACACAGCCGGTTCTGTTGGAGGCATAGGAGCAAACAAAGAAAACCCCGGTAAGTTTATGTATGAAAACCTAATCATGGGAACGAATCTAATCCATAGCTCCCACACACACGGGATTAAGAAGTTTGTTCTTCTAGGTACAGTATGTTCCTACCCCAAGTTTACTCCGGTTCCATTTCAAGAATCGGAATTATGGAATGGCTATCCAGAAGAAACCAATGCTCCATATGGTATAGCCAAAAAGGCTCTAATGAAGTTAATAGAAACATATCATGAACAGTATGGATTCAACGGTGTCAATTTATTGCCAGTAAATATGTATGGTCCATATGATCATTTTAATCTCACCAGCGGACATGTAATTCCTGCATTAATACTAAAAGTAAAACATGCTATCCGTAATAACGAAAAGAGTATTACACTGTGGGGAACCGGACAAGCGTCCAGAGAATTTTTGTACGTTGAAGATTGTGCGGAGGCAGTCCGGTTCGCAGTAGAAAAAGATGTTCCACCAGATCCGATTAATATTGGAACAGGAAAAGAAATAAAAATCTGCGACCTCGTAGAGATGATAGCAGATATAATGAATTTTGATGGTAAAATCGAGTATGATACAACAAAGCCGGATGGACAACCGAGACGATGTTTAGATGTCTCTAAAGCAAAAGAGCTTTTGGGTTTTGAAGCAAAAACGGAATTAAAATCCGGCTTAGAGAAGACTGTAAGCTACTTAGAGAAAACCCAAAAACTATATTTTTAGTGTTCATAGCTCAATGAGTCAGCGAGTCTGATAAATGATTTCAAAAGATGATATTATAACGGTGAAGTCGTGGATGGATCTTGGAGATTGTAATTATGAGATTGATCACAAAGATGACTCCATTCCAGAATCTGGAGTTGTATATTGTAATATAGAACATATTACAGAATTTTTTGATAAATGTAGCCACACCAACAATGAGTATGTTGTCATAAGTGGATTCAGTGATTATGGAGTGGCTCTCCAAAAAGAATATCCGGTTTGCATGGATATGTTAAAATGGCTTTCTACGTATGCTCAATCAATTATTCCCCGCTTGGAATATAATTCTTTAGAAATTCCCGCCCCCTGTGACCGAGATCAATGCGATATAGAGGATATGTACTCGGTTAGATGTTATGCGCATACCAGAGCTACTTTTAATGAGATTCCCCCAAACGTAAAGAAGTGGTTTTTAGTCAACTCCATGACCTATGACAAAAGAATTCAAGGCATTCCGCTTGGTGTGGGAAAAGATGCCAGCGAAGAAATATCTAAAACCAAAAAATATGCTGGAAACGAAAAACAAAACTGGTTGTATATCAATTGGCAAAATTATACCGTAGAGAGACACGGTCTGCTACAAGCTTTTAAATCCAATAAAACCCACTGGATGACAATCGTAGAAGAGCCAAAGGAATTTTCTGAGTTTTTAGATGAATTAGCCCAACATGCTTTTGTTGTATGTCCTGCGGGAAACGGAGTGGATTGTTATCGAACGTTGGAGGCTATTTATGTAGGCTGCATTCCCATAGTTTTGAATTCTCCAACCACACAATATTTAAGAGATTTGCCAATATTAATTATTGACAACTGGAATCAAATCAACTATAACTTTTTACAAGATCAGCATGAAAAGTTTCAAAATATGGAATATGATCTAAGTCGGGCAAAATTATCGTACTGGAAGGAACAAATAGATGAATCTAAACGTCATATCGCCCATTAACCAGTTGGGCTACGGTATAGCGGGTCTTAATATTGTTAAGGCTTTGTCAGAATTGGAGCATGATGTAAGTCTATTTACCATAGGACACGTAGAAGCCCCTCCCGAATACTCTAACGTATTACAATCCTGTGTGAACAACGCCGGGGTTCCTGATTTTCATGCCCCATGTATACGCATATGGCATCAACATGCAATGGCTGAATTCATCGGCAGGGGACAACACATAGGATTTCCCATTTTTGAACTGGACACGTTCACCGCCCAAGAGATGCACCACCTAGACTACCTAGATAAGATCTTTGTTTGCAGTCAGTGGGCAAAAGATGTTGTAGTTACCAATTTGTATAATCAATATAAAAATGACAACATAGCCCTTAATACTCATATTATACCTTTAGGAGTAGACAGAGATATTTTCAGAGAAGCACCTTCCCCCAGAAAAGAGACGGTCTTCTTCAATTGTGGCAAGTGGGAAGTAAGAAAAGGGCATGATATACTTGTTAAAGCTTTTAATGAAGCCTTTGGAGAAGAAGACGATGTTGAACTATGGATGATGTGCGAAAACCCTTTCTATTCTAGGGAAGAAAACGCCAATTGGGAGATGATGTACAAGGAGTCTGGATTGGGTAATAAGATTAGAATGATTCCGAGGCAGCAAACGCAAAATGATGTGTATAATATTATGATACAAACAGATTGTGGAGTGTTTCCTGCTAGAGCAGAAGGTTGGAATTTAGAGTTACTGGAGATGATGAGTTGCGGAAAACAGGTGATAGCCACCAATTATTCCGCGCATACTGAATTTTGCAATAACAATAATTGTCTTCTGATAGACACAGACGGTGTTGAACCAGCACAGGACGGCAAGTGGTTTTTTGGACAAGGCAACTGGGCCAAAATTGAAGACGCACAATTTAACTCTTTAGTAGAACATCTGCGCATGATTCATGACCTCAAACAATCTGGAAATCTACATACAAATTCCGGCGGCATAGAGACCGCTAAAAAGTATTCTTGGGAGAATACAGCCAAGGAGATTATCAATGCCACATCCCCGTGAAGGCGAGAGACAGTCTAAATTTATATCAAGATGTATGGCTAGTAGAGAATCCAAAAACAAGTTTCCAAATCAACAACAAAGGGTGGCGTTTTGCCATAGTCAATGGAGAGATGGTACTATGTCAAGCGCCGAATATAAAAAACATCATTACTTTCTAACGCAGCGAGCGCAAGATCTTATTGAAGCATCAAAAATGCCAGATCATATTTTAAATAAAGTATCAGAATCTTATGCCGATGATAAGGCTGGCTATCCACCCAATTGTAACGAAGGATACGTAGAGAAAGATGGAAACTGTGTTCCAAAGGAGTAATAATGATATCTGCTATTATCTTTTCCAAAGACAGAGCCAGTCAACTCAACTTGCTTTTAGATAGTATAAGAAAAAATTGTTCTCATCTTTTTGATATAACAATAATTTATAGCGCATCCGATAATGAATTTCAAGAGGGATATGATCTACTACAAAGTCAGCACAAAAATATACGATGGATTAAACAACAAACACCTCCTTCAGATTTCAAAAAGATAACATTAGAAGCAATCAACCAGTCAGACAAATATGTTTGCTTTTTTACTGACGATGACATTGTTTATAGAAGAATAGATATTTCTATAAATTCTGTTGACACACTGTTCGAGCATTTTAATGATAAAAAGGATCTGTTATTATGTCTTTCATTAAGACTTGGGTCAAATACAACAGTACAAAGTCAGTACAATCAAACAATATGCCCTCTTCCCAAGGAAAAAATAATAGTAAATAATGGCGAGTATGTAGTCTGGGATTGGACTAAAATTCCCAACAATACCAATTTTGGCTATCCCTTTTCTGTTGATGGTCACATATACAAAACAAAACGAATCTTGAAAATGATGACATACGACTTTGATACTCCCAACAATTTTGAGAAATCCGATAGTTTTAATCGACAAACTTCACCCCCTTTTATGGCCTGTCTTAATGAAAGCGTTGTTGTAAACGACCCTATAAACATTGTTGGATCATCAAAGAATAAAGCTGGAGAGGTTTATGGAGTTGAATTAAGAGAACTGAACAGATTATTTTTATCTGGGCAATTCATAGATCTGGACGCTATGGATTTTTCCAATGTGAAAGGATGTCATCAAGAAATTCAATATCACTTTGAATCGGAAAATTAATGATAAACGCTTTAGTGCCGTCAAAAGACAGAGCTTGTCAGCTTAGATTGTTATTAGAAAGTATCAAACAAAATACGAACGATGTCTTTACAAAAATTCATATCCTATATACTGCATCCAATGACGAATATGAAGCTGGATATATAAAACTACAAGAAGAAAAAATTTTGGAAAATATCGAGTGGCAAAGAGAAAAAGACTTTACAAAAGACTTTATTGGAACTATTATTGATTATAGTGCTGGCTATATCTGCGGGATTGTAGACGACTGTATTTTTTATAAGAAGCTTCCTAGTGGGGCAGGATTGATTGAACAACAATTTGAAGATGACGTGTTTTGTTTTTCTTTTCGCATGGGGTTGAACACCGCAGTACAAGATTACCTACAACCAAAATATAAATACTACTTACAGAACCCCGTCGTTAGTCCTCATTTTGTTAAATGGAATTGGCTAGAATGGGATTCAAAATTGAATTACGGATATCCTATTTCGTTAGACGGTCATATTTATAGGGGCGGCGAATTAGCGGAATTAACTACGAAGTATGAGTTTGATTATTTAAGACAGTGGGAGGGAATATTAGCTGGAAGAACAAGGAGAGGTGGAAAAGTTTTTGACGAAACCAACAGTCTCGGAGATCATATGGTGGCATACAGACAGAATGTTCTTTTTAGCATTCCTTGCAACTGTGTTCAAGATCCACCAATGATTTCAGGACAAATTAACCCACATACTGAGAGTGATTTGAACAAACGTTATCTTGATGGAGAGGTTATTGATTTAAATGCTTTGGAACCTATGTTCCAAAACGTGTCGTGGTGTCACAATGAGATACCATTAAGTTTTAAATTTTTACAGAAGGAGCATGAATATGCTAGATCTAATTAAGAATCATTGGCTATGCCTTTTAATCGGCGTGGGAATTGGTTATTCATTACACTGGTGTCCACTTTTGGGACACAGTCATGTTTGCCCACACGCTGGGGACAAGACTGCTTGCGTTTGTGATGACTGTGCATGTGGTGATAACTGTGTATGTTTGTCTGGCGGCGTGTGCGGATGTAAGGGCTGAGTGAACGAGTGAACAAACACCAGTTGGTGTTATTTTGTTGTTTCTTTACTTTAGATGGAGGACTGATGATGCTGAACAAGATACAATCACTTTTTGGATCTCGTAGATTTTGGCTCGCCATTGGTGGCGTTGCTTTCGTCATTTTTGACGGTCTGGGTCTTGGCCTATCAGCGGAGCAAGTTAACCACGTAGTGCTTCTGGGTGGTGCTTGGATTGTTGGCGATAGTCTAAGGGCTGCTTAATTTTTTTACAACCACGTGAGGAAAAAACATGGATGCTAAGAAGGCTGTTATTAAACATTTTGAAGCTAAGAGAGAGGAAGCTCTTGTTAGGTATCAACTGTATACTCTAAATTTCATAGGTATTGGAGATCATTCTAATATCGTAGAAGAAGCAATTAATGCACTTCAAGATTATGAGCATGCAGATAGTTGCCTAAACTGTATTAAGGATATTGGATGAAATTTTTAAATTTGTTTACAAGAGCCTTTTGGCGCAAAAAAAAGGATGAGGATACCATGGAGGGTATCATTGCGTCTTTAACTTACGTTGTTGATAAAGATAATACGATTTGGGTAGATTGCGAGTGGTCTTCTGGAGACGGAGACCACTTGCGATTTGCCGAATTGTTACATAGTGTATCTATTGGATCTCTTCAAGAAGATACTTTAAAATTTTTACAGCAAGAATGTTCCAATAAAGACCGCTCAGAATTATACATAGATATATTGAGGCATTTGGCACATTGGGAAGAAGAGCGAGCCAAGGAGGCGTTGTCTTTATTTTCCCTTGATCAGACAAAAGAAGATAGTGATGATTTAGTGGTAAGACCAACAGACGTGGCTAGAAACATACAAGAAGCGAGTGAATAATGCGTCTTCGATTACCCCCAAGAGGGCTTAATAATGAAAAAGGTTATAGCGTGGGAAAAATGGGACGCCGATCTAATAGAGCAAGAAATAGCAGAAATGTTAGAGATAGACGACGAGGATGAAGAGTTAGCGTCGGATGCCATGGCTTTGATGAAAAAAATTCCAAAACTGGTTAGCACTCCGATTGGCATTTTTCAGCTTCACGATAAAGCAAATCCCATTAAACAGCTTGATTGCTGGACTGGGCATACAAATTTTGATATTACCAAAAGTGTGCAAGAAAAAATCGAGAAAATCAGAGGTATAGAACTTTTGATGGTCTTGAGCAGATACAGATTTTTCGTTGGTGTGGGCAAGCTTTTTGATTTTAAAAATGTGAGACACAAGCTAGAGAAATCTATATGTGATCTCTCAAAGACCAAAAAGAAAAAACCCGCTAAAGACGATGACATGACTCAGGATGTAGAGGACGCCGTCGCTCTTATTAAGAATATAATTTCTTCTGATAAGTATTGGGCTATATATGTAAGTCCAGAAGGAGAAATAGATTACGCCAGCACAAACGATGCAAATGACGGAGACTACCTAGAAACTCTTTTTGGGTATGAAGCGGATAAAGAGAAGTTTGGCGGATCTATAATACAAAGAGGGTTTGACTTATAAGGAGGTCTTAGGAAGGATAAATATGCTCACCCCCATAGGAAACAAAGAATTTGATGAAGCTTCTAAGGACAGAAACAATATCAATATTCTTAACAAGGCATGTTCTAGATATGTCAAATCTATTCCAGCAGACGAACTAGAAAGATGCAAATTAATAGCGCTCTGGGAAGCTTTAAAAGCTTTTGACCCCGAGAAGGGTGGCAAGTTCACCTCTTTTCTTTATAAGCGTGCAGACTGGGAGTGCAAAAAACAGCTTTATTCCATCAACAAACATAAGAAATCTGTCGAATACCAAGAGAATTACGGCGTTTGCAATGATGTAGAAATAGCAGAAATCAAGGATCTTTTACAAAAGTTACACCCTAGATTAAGAACTGTAATCAAACAAAGGTTTTTTGACAACCTCACAATGGAAGAAATAGGCAAAAAAAACAACTACAGTAGGGAAACTGCAAGAAGATACATCATATCCGCTCTCGAAAAGCTAAAAGAGTATGTGTCAGAATAATTTCTTTATGGTGTATAATATACAAGGACTGGACTATCAATAAATAGGAAATAAAGGAATCGATCATTGCTTATAGAAAGGCAATATCATGGCTACGAGCACACATACACAGACGGCTACAGGCGGCGTTGTAACTGGAGTTAGCGGAGATTCCGACAGTGGCGTAATTGCACATGGCGGAACCATCTCTAGTTCTAGGTGGACAAACAAAGATATCATCTCCTTAGTAGATGGTGCTGATTCTTATGGTTCACTAGTATTTGATTCGACTTGGGTAGACAAAACTGTTTCAAGTCAAGACCTTGCTTACAACCCAAGCGGTCATGCAGTCTCAAGAACAAAAGCCAACAGTGGCTTTTTGGCTCGCGGAGTGCAAACACTTATTGGTGGCAAGGCGGCTACCGCAGATATTCTGAATGTCCTCGGCTCCGATGGCACAAGTCGTCCCGCTGGAAACATTCATAGTACTGAAAGCAATTACCAATATGGTACTTGGGCCGACACGATCCTTGATATATTCGGTACGGGCGCTCTTAGCGGCACTAGAACCGGCAAGGGTACGAAGTCTACCTATATCAATCCGGTTGGTGGAGGCGCATCTGCTGATAGTGCTGCCGCAGCAAGCAGAGCTATTCCGGGCGAGTTTGCAGTACTTATCAACTTCGTAAACTTTGACGGCGCTTCTGTAAGTGGCGACGGCACGGGAGTTGAAAACCTCATGGATTACAGTGCTGTCACTGGTGGCTAATCCATAATTTTTTTGTGGTCATGGGGGTCACAAGCGTGGCCCCCTGACCCTTTTCTGGAGAATAAATTGATGGATGTAGACATTCTTTCGATTCCGGCGTTGGCAGCTATAGTTGCCATAGTTATGGGTTTAGGGAAGGTCATTGAAATTCTAATTTTAAAATCTGTTCCGCCAAAATCTGTTCTTATGGATGAAGAGCGAGACTGGATGCAACATACTTATAAAGTTATATCCAGACAAGACTCAGACGGGACTCCGCTAGTTTATGTGCCCAGAAGCTGGGCAGAAGTTCAAAAAGATATGCAGCAAATCATGACGCAAATAGTCAATGATCAAAGGAGAATTGCTGACATATTAGATAGAATAGACAAAAAGCTGGAAGAAAAATAGTAATGATTTTAGTTCCTTATCACGAAGCCAAGACGTACATCAAAGAGGCAGACGTGCTTCTCTTTCGTGGTGAGGGACTAATTTCTTGGTTGATAAAAAGATATGGGAGCGGTGTTCATAGTCATGCGGCTATGGCCCATTGGGATGGAAGAAATTTGGAGTGTGTAGAATTTAGAGAATTTAAAGGCGCTAGATCTGTTTCTCTAAAGAGTCAAGTTGAAACACACCCGGATAATATTGATGTATTCAGACCGGCTCATATATTGCACCACAATAAATTTAGCGGCTGGCCTAGTAATGAAGAGCAAAGATCTATAAAGGTTGCATATGAGGAAAAAGAGCAAATAGATATCTTTAGTGAATCTGTCGCTCATTCGGTTTCGGATGTTATGCTAGATCTTACCGGCCTACCCTATGGCTGGAAAAACTTCATGAAATTAGCTAAGCACTATTTACCGTTCTGTAGGTTAGCAAAACAGAATATCAAGGATGAAGAACCAACAAATGTCTTCGTGTGCAGCACTGCTGTCGCTTATGCTTACCGCAAAGCGTATGTAGATCCAGTGCCGTACTTAGCAGACACGGCTGTTACGCCCGCTGATTTAGCTAGGTCAGCACTTTTCAAGTATCAATTCACCATCAGTAAGGACTGGTAAAGGTCATGAAAAAACTAATACAAGCTGTTGTAGTTTTGGCAATAATGACGCTCTTCCCAGCTTTAGGTTTTGCCAAACCGCTTACGATGGACGAGGCTTTGGAAGGAGTATGTAGGGTTAATACCAGTGAGGGTAGAGGTTCAGGCACGGTCTTCCAAGAAGATGAAGACAAGTACTATATCCTAACAAACGGACACGTTGTAGGTCGAGCCAGAAGAGGCCATGTAGAGTTCTTTCAAGACGGCTATAAATCCGCAATGATTCCTTTTAAGACAGAGTATACTGCTTATGAAGATGGAACAGCTTTAGATCTGTCTATTATATCAGTTAAGAAAAAGTATTTTGGTCATTATCCTCCCAGAGTTATTCCTCTAGCTCCAAAGGGAACACCGATAAAGGCCAACGATCTTGTTATAGCTGGCGGATGCCCCTCTGCACAATGGGCTTGCTCTTGGAAGGGCAGGGTTATTAGAAATCATGGAGCCACTGTTAGTTTCAATGCCGCTCCTATCGGTGGGCAATCTGGCAGCGGCGTACTTATTAATGTTAAAGATAGCGAAGGAGAACTACAAACCAGAATAGGTATCCTTCTTGCTTGGAGAGTTGGCGACGGTGCTTGGACTGACGATGGTCCTACAGATTATGGTGCTGGCCTATCTCTAAAACAGATTTATGCTATCATAGAAGGTGACGGTCAGGGACATCCTATAGAGGCTTCATATAATGTTGTTTATGAGAAAGACGAGACTAAAAAATCCGCAAAAGAAAGATTGAATCAGGTTTGTCCGCACTGTGGGCACAAGATTAGTGACCATGTTGTCATACCAAAAGATGGTGGTCTCAGGAGAACCAAGAAGGGTGAATTTATGTTTTGCCCCGAACTCAAGTTTCAGGATGGTGGTATTGCAGATACTGCAAGATACTACGGTGGAATAAGAGTTGGAGAGCTATACGAAGGTAATGGTCTGTTCCCGTGGTGTCCATTTAACCGTTGTCCACCACCGAACCCAAACCCAAACCCAAACCCTCAACCTCCTGACAACGGTGGTGGATTTAACGGTTGGCCGGGAAGACCTGATCCCGGCGATCCTGTTGATCCCCCACCTGATTTTGACAAAGAGCGTCAGGAGTACCTTGATAAGATTACCGAGCTAAAAGAGAAGCTTACAAATCTAGAGGCTTTGTCTGAAAGCTTAAAGGCTGAGCTTAGTGGAACTAACAGCAGTCTATTGGACTCTCAAAATGAGGTAAACGGGTTGAGAGATCTTTTGGGAACTGTTGAAGGCCAAAAAGATACTTTAAAATCTAGAATAGACCAGTTGTTAGGATTTATTGTAGAAAAAGATGGAGAGATATCAAATCTTAAAGAAGGCTCTGGACATTACATGGATGATGTGACTGGAGGAAATGGCAATACGGTTGAGAATGTCAGTTTTACCCTCGGTGGAGCAAGCTTAGGAATGCTTGCTCTTAAATATGGCGTTCCATTCCTACTAAATAGGAGACGAAGACGAAGAAAAGAAGAAGAAGACGAAAAAGAAATTGACAATGATCGAGAAGAGGGGTATAATATAGATGGAGACGCCTCTGGGTGTTCAGAGGTCGAAAAACATATACATGAGCATGAACATATTCATAACCATAAACATTCGCACGACAACGAGTATGTAATGCCCCTAGAATCATTGCCGCAGGGCAAAACAACCAATGATATCGACAAGGATTTACAACAAGGAGGTCTTCACCCCGGATTTGCTCCCTATGGAGGACTTCCGGTTGTTGAACCTCATTACCAACAAGTTGTTGCGGCGCATGGATTGCCACCACAATTTTTGAATGTTCCGTTCAGCACCAGAAAACAAGCTACTGCTGAACAAATCATGACTATATTTGGAGAGTTGGTCAACGAATATCAAAATGACCAAACTATGACAATGAATCAAATTGATACGCTATTACGTCAGAGACTTAAAGAAAAATTTAATATCGAATAAAGAAAGTGGGTGATCTACTATGTCTAACGAAAATTTGGTAATTCCGACTCACGACGCCATACTTCCCTACATGTTTGAGGGGGTCAAGTGGGGCATTCCTAATGTTGGAGACAACAAAGAAACCTATAACATGGCAATGGCTAGGCTGTTTGAAAAGGTTGGAGAACATCTTCAGGCTTTCAGTGTACGTACTGACTGCTTCGTTCCCGGCCCGCCGACACTATCTGCCGTCAAGCATCATCACAATATGTTTGTTCGTCTGTGCAATCTAATTGACACAAACACTAAGCCGGATAACATGGAAAGACTCGAAGCTCACCATATTACACACGAGCGTAGAGCCTTCAAGATTTATCCAGTTCGTTATTTTGATGTTAAGAATGACTATTGCCGAAGATGGATTGAGCTATGCCTTCAGGGCATGAGTGACATTGCTCAGCTTTCCGAGAACACTTGGGCTAATGACTGGAGTGATTCTACCGCTGTAGAAATGAAGAAGCTTTTCCGTGAGGCTTATCGTCTTATGGCTGTTGAATTATTCAGGGTTCCTGTTGTCGAAGCTCATGCAGTTTTCGATGATGAAAACCCGTACTATCTGACAGCAGAGCATTTTGCCAACTATGATGTTAGTCATATTCCAACCATCGAATGGATCAAGCATCCGGCCCTTGGTAGTGAATTTACAGAAGATGAACTGCGTGCTATCTCTACTCCCAACGTTCAGGTTGCCCCCGGCGTTGCGGAAAATGATGGAAACTCGCCCCAGCGTGAGCTAGAGCGTAGAATGCAGGGTGGTGAAACCGTTTAGTAAAATAAACGCCAGTTAAGGGGTTCTGGACAAAAACCCCTTATTTTTTCCCCAATGACACTAAGGAAGGAAACCATGAAAAAAGCGATCTTAGGTACTATTGTATTACTCTTTGTCCTCGGCTCCTCCGCATTCTCAGCGGACAAGCAGCTTTACCAACACTTACAGGACGTATCTGTAACAGTAAAGTCTGGCCTTGGGGAAGGCTCCGGTGTTCTGATTACTAGAGATGTTCTAGTCTCACCCGGCAGAGTAGAAAAAATTAATTTCGTCTGGACTGCTGGACACGTTGTAGACAATCTAAGATCCGTTAGAAAGGTGATAAAGGATGGTCGGACCACAACTGTGGTTGAATTCAAGGACGCTCAGATTGTTAAGGAGCTTATAGAAGATGGGAGGCGTGTTGGCGAACTGAAAATGGACGCCAAGGTTATCAAATACAGTGATTCAGAAAACGGTGAAGATCTTGCCTTGCTTATGGTGAGAAAGAAGGGCTTTATCACTAAAACCACCACCTTCTATGCAGAAAATACTCCAACCACTGTGGGTACTGAATTATATCATGTAGGCTCATTACTAGGCCAAGTCGGAAGTAATTCGATGACGCGAGGTATTTGTTCTCAAGTCGGTAGAGTTCTTGATTTAGGCTCAGGAGACGGCGTTGTCTTCGATCAGACCACCGTGACGGCATTTCCCGGTTCAAGCGGTGGCGGTGTCTTTCTAAGTGAGAGGTCTGGAGATAAGGCTGGCCAATATGTAGGAATGCTTGTAAGAGGTGCTGGAGAAACCTTTAACTTTATTGTCCCAGTTCGACGTATGAGAACGTGGGCAAAAAAAGAGTCTATCTTGTGGGCTATAGATACGACCACAGATGTTCCTTCCCTAAAGGACATTGTATCGCTACCAACTGAAGGTGGCACTCCGTCTAAAACCGATGGAAAATCTATAACAACCAAAGATAGTATTAGGTTCCCAACTCTTTTGAAATAGGTTGGATATGTTTGACAAACTGTTTGGGTCAGGCTGTAAAAAGAAAAAACATCAAATAGTAGTTTTTGTTACTAACTGGTGTCCACACTGTAAACAAATGAAGGATCAGGTTTGGACAGATGGCAAAGTTGTCAAGGCGTCCAAAGCTTATTACGGTGGAAAACCGCATTTTCTTTTTCTAGACAATCCAGAAAACCAGCACTTGATATCAGAATTCCAAATAGAGAGATATCCCACGGTGGTTATCATGGATGAAGAACATAACGTCAAAAAGAAGGCTAACAATATGCCACCAGAAGAATTGGTAACTTTCTTAGAAGAGCTATAATGGAAATTCAAAAGCACCACAGGATTCTTATAACGGGCGGCAAGGGCTTTTTGGGAACCCGTCTCTACAATGTTCTAAAACACAGGGGATATGAACATGTCTTCGCTGTGGGTGGTACTAGAAGCGGCACTGATTTGGGGGAGGAGTCTACTGTCGGATGGTTGTTTCAGCGTATACAGCCAGAGATAGTAATTCACCTAGCCGCAAGGACTGGTGGTTTTGAAGCCTCCGCTCGTTATCCCGGCGGATTCATATATGAAAATTTGAATATGGGACTTAAAGTAATAGAAGAGGCAAGACATTACAATTGCCTTAAATTTATTATGTCTGCCCCCATAATTAGTTATCCAGACACATGTCCCATTCCTTTTAAGGAAACGGATTTATGGAACGGTCCTCCAGATCCGTTTCTATGGTCCTATGGTGTGGCGAAGCGCTCCCTAATGGAGCTTGTAGCAGCTTACGGTAAACAGTTCGGGTTCAGTGCTACGTCACTGATATTTCCAACAATATATGGTCCCGAAGATAAAATTGATCCCAGATGGAATCGTATAATTCCAGATATTATCACTAGAGTTAAGTATAATATTCAAGAAGGTACAAAAGAATTTCCCGTATGGAATCATGATCAAACGAGTAGAGAATTTTTATATGTTGACGATGCTGTTGAAAGTATAATTTTTGCTATGGAAGGATTTCATGGATCAGACATAATTAATGTAGGAAACGGGGTTGAAGTTAATATCAGAGATTTGATTACAAAAGTATGCGAGATAATGAACTATGAAGGAAAACTGGTGTGGCATGACCAGCCACCCGAAGGACAACCAAGAAAATATCTAGACGTTTCTCAATGCAAACAGAAACTTGGATTCGAGGCTAAAACTTCTATAGAAGATGGTTTAAAGCAGACGATAGATTGGGTTGAACAAACACGAAGCTCTGTCATGAAAACACGCAAGAGCGAACTACCTAATGGTGAAATCGTCTGATATGATTAGCACAGTTATCGTCTCAGAAGACAAGCCAGCCCAACTAAACCTACTACTAGACAGTCTGTATCAAAATGGAAGAAACCTTTTTGACATTACTGTTCTTTATAAATACTCCAGTCCAGAGCTACAAAAGGGTTACATGGTAGCCCAACAAAGATTTTATCAAAAACATAGATACAGTCATAAATACCCCGTAAGATGGGCCGAAAGAGAGTCTACAAATCTTAGTGACGATCTGCTCTTCTACCTAAAAAACGCTAGATTGTTAACATGTATCTTTAACGACCAAAATGTTTTGTTTTCCAATGATCTATCTTACCGGATCGTTTTCGAATTATTTTCCAAATACAACCCGTGTACCCTCTCCTTGAGATTGGGAAATAATACCGTAATACAGAACCCATACGAGAACGAAGACTATTTTGCTGACATTCCATCTGAGGGCGAGTTTGTTCTGGACAAATTTTTGGCGTGGGATGCTACGTTAATTGAGCCATACACAAACTTTGCAATTCCTTTTTCTACAAATGGACATATATACAGAAGCTCTGTTTTGAAAGATGTCCTAGAGTCATCGACTCCAATTTATGGCAAAGCAGATTTCGAAGTGACTCTACAAAAAATGTTATATGAAGGGAATTTATCAAAAAAGGTTCCTTACTTAATGTCCTGTCCAGAATACAGCATGGTCATACATAACAGTATAAATCGTATACATGACAAGGGAGTCAAAGAGGATGAAATTGAACCGGGAATAACTGACGAGGACATTAACGAAAGATATTTGAAGGGTAAAACAATTGATTATAAACAGTTTGATTTCAAACACATTTCTAAACCGTTTCAAGAATTCATGGTAACATTCCATGAAGATTAGAAATTTACAAAGACCCGATCTTGACATCCATTACTTCAAATTACTTAATGAATTATCTCCTTCGTTAAATGTGGATTTGACAGAATGGTACGAAGACAAAATAGATAAAAACTTTGACAAACTATGGAATGACTTTATTGATAATGATAGCTATCATATAGTCGTAGCTAGTTCTGGCTCACACATTGTAGGAACTGCTTCTCTTTTAACTGAACAAAAAATTAGCGGCAAGTTTGCGGGTCACATTGAAGATGTGGTTGTTTTAAGATCTCATAGAGGGGCTGGAATAGGAAGCTTGCTTATCAAGAGTCTTATCAAGACTGCAAAACAGCAAAAGTGTTACAAAGTCATTTTGAATTGCTCTGACAAGAATATACCCTTTTATAACCAGTTTGGATTTATAAAAATAGATAACGGGATGAAAAAGGTATTATGAAAATTGTATGCACCACAGTGGTGAGAGCCGCAAAGCCCGGCGATATACATGGTGGATTCTATGTCATAGACACTGATACTGAAGAAATTCTTCACTATATGGAATACGACGAAGATTTTACCAACGAAAATGAAAGAGGGGGCGAACGGGGTCTTAGAGGCATAGCCGTCTTAGACGACAGGATAATTGTCTCAAACTCTACCGGATTTTTGGAGCTAGATAGACAAACGTTTGAAATAAAACGCAGTCATAAAGACGAGTCGGTTTTAAGATCTATACATGAAATCTGTGTTTTTAGAGATCAAATATGGGCGACTTCAACTTCGTATGATGCTATTGCATGTTTGGATTTAGATTTTAATCTCAAGGGATTTTGGGAGGTCTTGGGTGAGAGCATGCAAGATCATAAAGTTTTGACCGGATTAAGAGAGATAGAACCCGGTGGTGCTCCAGTAGATGATAATTATCACATAAACTCCATCTGTTCACATAGCGGAAGATTGGTTTTTTCTGGTTTGATTAGCTGTTTGTATGATTTTGAAACTATGAACGCGGTCGGAGCTATGCCAATGATGCCGAACAGAAGCAAGAGTTTTATTCACAACTTTTATAAATATGATGATATGGTGTTGGCGAATCTCACTAGCTGGAGTTGTTTGGGAATTTCTAAAGATAAAGATGGAAATATCTTTCAATTTATAAAGCTTCCGAGAATGAAAAAAGCTGTTTATCATCTTGACGACATTGCCACTAATAACTGGAATAGGGGTCTGGCCCGCTCTGGAGACACGGTCCTCGTGGGTTCTTCTCCAGCCAGAATTTTGGTGTATAATATAAAGACAAACGAATTCGAAAAAGAAATTCAGTTAAGCGACGATATTAGACACTGTGTCCATGGTTTAGAAATTTTGGAGGATTAGACGTGAGCAAGGATCTAGGAGATTGGAAAAAGCCGCTGTCTCGCATAATTAGTTTTGTTGGTTATGTGGATAAAAGACACGAGAAAAATGTATTATACAAATGTGTATATCTGAAAAAATTTTTCGACAAAGAGGGGGTTCTGGTTTCTCATCTTGACAGAATCCTAGAAATTTCTAACAATCAAGAAGAGATCATGAAATACGCCGTGCGGTGTATGGGGTTTCGTGGAAAATACGAGACCTTAACCCCAAAGCAGGTTAAAGAAACTACCGGAGACTACGATCTATGTATTTTATCTGAACCACTTTCCTTCAATCAAATGAAAACAGTTACAGCGAACAATTTTATTAGAGCTTTTTAAAATGGGTAAAACAGTAAGACGTAAAAGTAAAAGAGACAAGAAGAAGCTAAAAAGGGAAAGAAGAACAAGGAATCAAAAACGTGGTTACGAATCGACCAACGTGGGATGAGTACTTTATGGGTATGGCGCATTATGCGTCTATACGCAGTCATGATTCAGAAACCAAAGTTGGATGTGTGATAGTTGGCAACCCCAATATAATCGTTGGGGTTGGGTATAATGGGTTTTGTTCTTCGGTAAAAGAAGACGATCTCCCCACCACCAGACCTGACAAGTATCCGTTCATAGTACATGCAGAAGCCAACGCGGTAAGCAATTTAGTCGTTAAACAGATTGACTGCTACAAAGCTTACATTACACACCTGCCTTGCTCCACTTGTGCAAAACTTTTGTGGCAAACGGGGGTTCGTGAGTGGTACGTCCCAAAAGGTTCCAAAGCTCACGGGGAAACAGAAGAAGACAAAATTGTGTACAACCATCTGCTCGAAAATGGTCTTGTAATTACCTATCTTGACCCACATCTGCCTTCCTAAATGATATGGTCAAGAACTAGAAAATTAAAAGTGAATTGATCCGCTTTCGTGTATAATCATATACAAACGAAGGAATAACATCATGCTTATCAAACAAACTATAGTGTAAAGATTAACAAGGTTCGCAGAAATCTGCGAACCTTTTTGCGTACCATGATAGAAGACTACCAAAGGATATTAAAGTACTACGGAAAACATCTGATACTTACAGATTCATCAGATAGCAGATTTGTAGGCTGGGCCAGTAAAGACACTCAAGAAAACAGATGGAGCCAATTGGTTCTAGACCATGACCTAGATGGTTGTTCTGTACTTGACGTGGGATGTGGTGTTGGAGATTTTTTGGGCTACTTGCAAAAGTATTCCGATGTTTCTTACACTGGAATAGATATTAACACTATGATGATCAGAGAAGCTTGCAGAAAAAATCCAGATGGAACTTTCTTAAACGGAAGTCTGTCTCGACTGGCTGAATTCGGAGTGTCAGGACTTCCAACCTCGTGGGACTATGTTTTTGCTAGCGGAACTTTTACCATAAAAGTGGACGATAACAACTCTCACATAAGGAGAGGGATCGAAAATCTGTGTGAGCTAGCGAATAAACATGTCGCGTTTAATTTCCTAGATGATACCACAGAAACTCAATACAGAGATCCGAATCTACACTATTACAACAGAGATGAGTTGCTAGATTATGTCAGGACCAAATGGGATGGCTCGTTAATCACAGGATATGAAAATGAAGAATCAGACTCAACAATTCATATACGGTTACAATCATGCAAGAACCACCCAAAGGCATCGTTACAGACGCAAAAGTAGTAAATGTTGTAGATGGTGATACGATAGATCTAAAAATAGAAAAAACAATTAGAGTGAGATTAAAGGACTGCTGGTGTGCGGAAACTCGAACTGGAGACCTAGAAGAAAAAGAGAAGGGTTTAGCGGCCAAGCACCACATAGAAGATCTGTTGGGGAAAAGAGTTTTATACTACGGAAGAAAAAAGTTTAACAAGGATGTTGTTCTTTTCATTCCAGCAGACGAAGACGGAGAAATAAAAGATGTGTTTACCTTCAATAGAGTTTTAGGATATGTTTTTGTCGACGGAGAAGACATATCTGAAAGAATGGTAATGGACGGTCACGCAACTAAGAAAAAGTACGGTAGGGAAAGATAATGTCGCTAACGGAATTGCAAAATTACACCTTTGTCGGTAAATACGCAAGGTGGATTCCAGAGAAAAAAAGAAGAGAGACTTGGAAAGAGTCAGTAGACAGAGTTAAAAACATGATGTATGCTCAGTACCCAGAAGCAAATGGGGAAATCGAATGGGCATATGATATGATGTATAAAAAGAGAGTTCTAGGATCACAAAGAGCCTTACAGTTTGGAGGCTCTCCAATAGTTAAGCATAACGCTAGAGTATATAATTGCATTGCATCGTTTTCCGATAGACCACGATTTTTTCAGGAATGCATGTATCTTTTATTGTGTGGCTGCGGGGTGGGCTTTTCGGTTCAAAAACACCACGTAAAAAAATTACCGGATATCATTCTTAAAAAAGAAGGCACAAAAAAATACACAATACCAGATACTATTGAGGGATGGTCTGACGCAGTTGGAGTTTTAGTCAGCAGCTATTTTGTGGATAGTGGCCTGTTTCCTGAATACGAAGGGAAGAATGTAAACTTTGATTTTTCTGAAATCAGACCTGCCGGATCTTATCTTAGCTCCAGTTCAGGAAAAGCTCCCGGTCCAGAGCCTCTTAAAAAAGCCCTTACTAATATCAAAAAGGTTTTAGACAAGGCTATAAAAGAGGCGTTATTCAGTGTAAAGAAATTGGAGCCAATTCATGTCTACGATGTTGTTATGCATGCTGCTGACGCTGTTATTTCTGGCGGTGTACGCAGAAGTGCTACGATTTGTGTTTTTTCGCCAGACGATGAAGATATGGCAATGGCAAAGACTGGTAATTGGTTTCACGATAATCCTCAACGTGGCAGGTCTAATAATTCTGCTCTTTTACTACGGGATTCAACGACTCCTGAACAATTTTCTTCTTTGATGCAGTCAGTGAAGGAGTTTGGAGAGCCGGGTTTTGTATGGGCAGACTCTACAGAATTTGTTGTCAATCCTTGTGTTGAAATTGGACTTTATCCAATCGACGACGAAACCGGAGAAACGGGCTGGCAAGCTTGTAATCTTAGCACAATCAATTGCGCCAAGATCAAGACTAAGAAAGAGTTTCTAGAGTCTTGTAGAGCCGCATCCATAATAGGAACTTTACAAGCTGGCTTTACATCCATGCCATATCTAGGAGAAATCACAGAGAAGATCCTTAAGCGTGAAGCTCTGCTTGGGGTTTCAATGACCGGCATAATGGAACAACATAAAATTTGTCTTGACCCAGATATACAAAAAGAAGGAGCGAGAGAGGTCAAGAAAGCGAACAAAGAAATAGCTAAAATTATTGGTATCAATCAAGCCGCTAGGGCAACATGTATCAAGCCAGAAGGTACGGCTTCATGCATTCTTGGTACTAGTTCCGGCATTCATCCACACCACGCCAAGCGGTACATTAGACGTGTGCAAGCTAATAAAATGGAAAACATCTACCAGCATTTCAGAAAGACAAATCCTAGAGCCTGTGAGGAATCAGTCTGGTCCGCTAATGACTCTGATGATGTGATATCCTTCTGTATAGAGGTTCCAGACGGGTCCAAATTAAAGAACAAGATCAGCGCCATCGGTCTTCTAAATTATGTTAAGAGCACCCAGCAAAATTGGGTTATGGTAGGAAAAACCGACTCTCTTTGTGTTCAATCGTATTTACAGCATAATGTATCAAACACTATTAATGTTAAACCAGAAGAGTGGGACGAAGTAGAAAAATTCATCTACAAGAATCGTAGATACTTCTGTGGAGTTTCACTTCTTCCAGTGAGCGGGGATAAAGACTATCCCCAAGCTCCTTTCACCACTATTTACTTACCTAGCGAAATGGTGTCTCATTATGGAGACGGAGCCGTATTTGTTAGTGGGTTAATTGAAGTTGCGTTGAACTTATGGGAAGACAATCTGTGGGCTGCTTGCGATGCCTTGCTGGGTCTTGGTCAAAAGGTTAAAGGTAACGGCAAGAAGGATTGGGCCGATAGATGTCAAAGATTTGCTGATAAGTATATGGATGGTGATATTAAAAGTCTCACTTACTGCATGAAGGATGTCTACAATTGGAAAGAATGGGTTGACGTTAAACGCTCCTATTCTTCTGTAGATTATACCGAATGCATAGAGGAAGAAGATAATGTAGTGCCAGAACATGAGATAGCATGTGCTGGAGGAAAGTGTGAAATATAATCTAAACTTAAGCAAGGAGCGATAACGGATGGCAATTTCAGCAGAGGTGGGGGGGATTGAAGTTCAAAGACTAAAACAAAACGCAACCATTCCCACTAAAGCGAATTTAACAGACGCCGGTTTTGACTTGTATGTTTGTACCGAAAAGGAGATAATTTTAAATCCTAAAGAATCTAAATTGATCCCAACTGGAATAGCCATGGCTTTACCAAGAAACCATGCTGGTCTTATTTGGGATAGATCTTCTATGGGTGTAAAAGGCATCCATAGATTTGCTGGAGTTGTGGACTCTGGATACAGAGGAGAAATTAAGGTTTGTTTATATAACAGTAACGACCGTCCCTATACGATTAATTCAGGGGACAGGATAGCCCAAATTTTAATTCAAAAAGTAGATAATTTTTATTTGCGGGAAGTTGTAGACCTGAATGAAACCGATAGAGGCAGTGGCGGTTTTGGTTCATCAGGTAAATAACATATGCAAAGAAAAAAACGCGCTGGTAGAAAACTTAAACCAAAAACAGAAAATCAAGCAAAATATATCAGAGAAATGATTGATTCTGATATAACAATATGTATAGGTCCAGCGGGAACTGGTAAAACTACCATAGCTGTGGGAGTGGCCTGTGGGCAGATACTGGAGGGTAAAATAGACAGAATAATAGTTACCAGACCAGTAGTAGAATCGGGTAAGGGGTTGGGATTTCTACCGGGAACTTTTCAAGACAAGATACATCCATATCTCGTTCCTATTTTTGAAGAAATGAATATGTACTTGTCAACACAGGTTACAGAAAGACTTATCAAGGAAAAGCATGTAGAAATTTGCCCACTTGAGTATATGCGTGGGAGAAATTTCCATAATTCGTTTATAATACTAGATGAGGCACAAAACGCTACGTATGAACAAATAAAGATGTTGATTACGAGGATGGGGTCTCAATCTAAATGCGTAATAAATGGCGACATAGAACAGTCTGATCTTCCACAAAACCTTAAAGGGGGGCTGGAAGAGTGTTTAGACAGATTGGACAATCTCAAAGGCGTAGGGCTTGTAGAATTAGAAAGATGCGATATAATCAGGAATAAAATTATAGCTAAAGTTTTGGATCGACTGGAAGATGAGTAAATTTCATATAGCTCCCATAATACCAAAGGAATACCATAAGTATTATTTTGCTCTTTTGTGGCTGTCTATAGGTTTGATTTCTTCGGTAGATTTGTATTGGTGTATTAAGAATCAACATATCATAGCTCAAATCGAAGAAAATCCCATTGGTAGATATCTTATAGAATTAGATCAAGGCGATGTGGCTCTTTTTATGGGCATCAAGATGGCGGGAACAGTCACGTCTTTAGGCGCTTTGATATTCTTATACCACTGGAAAAAACGTTATGCTTGGATTGTTACAATTACATTGTCAATATTACAGTTTTGTTTATTGTATTATTTAGGACGGTAAAATGCCAGAATACGCATATAAATGCAATGCTTGTGATCACAGGTTTTCCGAAGTTATTCCGATGAGAGAGTATAAAACTCGAAAAAAATGCCCGGAATGTAAGAAGCACAAATTGCAAAGAGTCATAGAGAGAACTAGCGGTTTTGTTCACGGAGAGGCGACTACTCTGGGACAATTGGGAGAGCAGAACGCAAAAAAGAGAGGCGGTCAGGATAAAAAGGTTGACAAAAAGGAGGAAGTTTGGTATCATAAATCTGGGGGCGCAACCTCTTCCGACATCAATAATATGAGTGATGGTCAAAAACACCGATACGTCAGGACCGGAAAGCAATAATGGACGACGGTTTAATAAAATTTATAAAATGCGCCGATTGCGGAGCAGAATTGGTTGAGATGGCAAAATCTCATGAGTCGGATAAAATTGAAAAAATCATAGCTCATTGCTCTGTCGATGATTGCGGTGGCGAAAGCTGGGTAACCGTGTTAGAAGGCGAATATCGCATACGTCCATGTGTCGAAAGATCGATTAAAGATATGGACTACAACGAAGGCGGAGTAACACATCTTTATATTTCTTAGGGGATAATGATGGAAGCTGTAACGCATCTGGATAAGAATGGTGAACTAATCAACGAACAGGATCAGAAATGCTGTGCAAAAATTAAGGAATATCCGAATAAAACACTATACTTTATTAAGTTTTTAAACAATAGAATGTTTGACCCTACAGGTATTGATAGTGGAAAAGAGCGATCCATGTCTGCGTTCTTTTCATTTAAGCTAGTTACAAAAGAAACCTTCGATTTTTATTCTCACTATTTAAAAACAAAAAGCAAGAACTCGTTTACGAGAGCCGAAAGGAGTTACATAACAAATGTCTAAAAAAAGTGGTCCCCTCAATAAGGCAGAGAAGTTCTATCTGGATAACAACGAGGCTTCTTTAAAAGAGTTTGCAGAAGATTTGAATAGGTCTGAAAAAGTTATCAAGAACTATTTAAAGACATCTACAAAAGAAGAAGGTTCAAAAAAAATAGACGGTCATACTGTTGGAAACTTAATGGGAACAAATACCGCAACGGGGAAAAAGGGTGTCTCCGTTATGACTCCAGCAGCTTCCGAACTATCCGACGCAACAAAAACAACAAGCGAAATAGACAGAACCGGACACATTTGGACCCCTAAGAATGATGAGTAATGATCTTGTATCAAAAGAGCTAAATGAGTACGTTAGCGTTTATGCAGATTCTAATCCTATATGGATGGTTACTTTGTCAAATGGAGAATCTGTGTATCAGGATGATTATAGACCCAATGTCTATCCAGAGAGTGCATGGATAAGGTTGAAAATTTATTGTGAAGAAAACGATTTACACATTACGGATATGAAGATTAGGAACAAAGGAAATGTGAAATCTATAGAATCTAATTGTGACGGATATTTCTTTTGCAAGGGAGCGGGAGCCTTTTTGTTCGGGGACGAAACCGTACACTCTTTTATTATAGGAACCCTAAACGGTGATACTCTGCAAGTAAGAAAGTGGCGACTTCCCGAACTTGTTCCAGAGACTGTTGAGTTAAGAGACCCCATTGAATCAGAAGAATCATTGATTGCTAAAAAAGGTATTTTGAGTGACTGATAAAAACTACAAGCACGTTACCACTGGTCAACCTTGTAACGCTGCTCAGTATATTGCTGAAATGGTTTGTCTTCGTGAGGCTGAAAGATTTAACGAAGGCAGACCCGGATATAAGCTATGGAACACTAAAAAATGGCAGTCCAAGTTTAAAAGCCAAGTTACCAAAGCTTACCAACTCCTAAAAAAATATACTGACAAAGCCATCATAGGAGCATTAAAATCCGATAGAGGGAGAAGTATCTACTCTCTTAGGGTAAAGTCTTTGGAGGGATTGATTGTTCAAGAGCAAAAAAGGATAGACAATCAACCAAAGAAGGATGGCAAGTACGAAGACAATACCGATAAAAGGCCGATGAAGCCTTATGGAAAAAAAGGACTAACTCAAAAGATAAGAGGACTAGATGGCTAAACAAACTTTTCTTGAAGACCCTACAACCAAAGAGATCATTAAGAAATACGGAGAGGTGGTTAGGAGTGGGTCTGACGTATTTGAAGAAATTAAGAACTTCAAAACTATTCCGCTTAGCCCCGCACTGGATCTAGCTTTGGGGGGCGGAATTAAAGAGGGGAGTTGGGTGACTCTAACCGGCGACCCTAAAAGTGGAAAAACCACTACCGCATTACAATTTGCCGCCACCTGCCAAAAGAAAGAGTATGGTAGCAGACCTATTATCTACCTTAACGCAGAAGGTAGGCTAAAGGCTATGAATCTTGAAGGCGTTCATGGACTAAATCGAGACGGGATAAAAGTTGTAGGAACTCATGAAGAGCCAATGAGTGCAGAGTATTATCTCAATATTGCAGAATCCTACATTAAACAGACGCCAAATTGCGTATTAATTATAGATTCAATCTCTTCCTTAATACCAGAAAAAGAATTGATTGACGATGTGAACGCTCAGTTCAGACCATCACTCCCAAAGCTTCTAAAAAATTGGACCAAGAAGTTGGGCGGGATCGTACCAAAACAGCGAGCAGTAGTAATCATGATAACGCATCTAATCGCCAACACTTCTGGCTTTGGCAAAACTAAGGTTGCAGACGGCGGTAGAGGTATTCAATATCAAACAGACAATATACTGGAAATTAAGTATATAAAGCCGTGGGAATCTGGCGGTAAGCAAATCGGCCAAATGATTAACTGGAAGATTCTCACCTCTGCGGCTGGCGGTTTTCCCGGTGGAGAAGCTCAAGGTTGGTTGAGATACGGTCATGGAATTGATATGACTCAGGAATTGTTCATCATGGCTGTAGATCTGGATCTTATAGGCAAGGCGGGCGCTTGGTTCACCTGCAATTACTTGATTGAAAACAAAGATCAGATCAAACATCTATTTGAAGAAAACGAAATAGATATGGAAAATGAGAAGGCCGTTAAATCATTTCTACAATTCCAAGGTCAGGATAAAGTGGTTAGATTTTTAAACGACTACCCCATTACATTAGAAATACTGCAAAAGCAAATAGGGTCTATGTTTTGAAAGCCGTTGGATTTGATGGCAGAAAAAGGAACTGGGATCTTTCTAATTATATCCCAAAAAAAGACAGCACCCGCCCCAGATCCAACCTACACGGGGCGTCTAGATTGGTGTTGCGAGAACTGTTTCCACGATCTATAATTCTGGAAGAGGTCACTCTGCCCGGAAGTCAGACGTTGACCCGTAAATCCACTCTGTATGCAGACTTTTTTCTACCTTCACACGATTTAATCGTTGAAGCCCATGGAATGCAACACTATGAGTTTAATCCGTTTTACCATAAAACCAAAGCCGGATTCTTTAAGTCTAAAGCTAGAGACAGAGACAAAATCAGATGGTGCGAATTAAATAGTTTATCCATCGTTATTTTTAAATATTCGGATGATGAAGATGAATGGAAAAGAGCAATTCTTGAACGCTGATGAATCCTTAGAGAAATTCTTAGCAACTACAGAAAAATATATTTCTTCCGAGGGAATTGTTGACAAAAAGGTCAATCCCGAAGTAGAGCTTGTTTTGTCTCTAAAAGCAGACCAGATTTCAAATCTGACCGCTGAACAATGCGCTGAAGTAGCTTATCTTTTATACGCTTACTGTAGTCACATACAAAGGGTATATAATAAAAATCTAGCAAAACTAGAATGGTGTAATAACGCCCTGTGGAGAATTCTCGCTAAAGAAATAGATCAGTATGGAACAAAGTATACCAAATATGAACAGAAGTATCAACAGGCCATAGCAGGAAACGATTTCGCTAGAAAAGTAAATGAGATTAAATTGCACGTTGAAGCCAGAGTTCTTTGGCTTACAGATAAAACTAGAGACATTAGAAAAATGGCAGACTCATTAATGGAATTAAGTAAAAGGAAAACATATTCATGACACCACTAGATGTAATTAAGAAGGGGATTGCAAATAATAATATGGAGATGGTTTCTAAAGGTTTTGCGCAATTAACTGGTGAAGTTGTTGATCCACCTAGTGAGGAAGATGTCGAGGAAGAAACCGTTGTCGCAGATGAAGTAGCCAGTTCAGAATCCCACACGGGAGATTCTTTTATAGCGCCATCAAAAACTGACAATCCGCAAGAGGGTAAAAAAAGACTGGCAAGAATGGAATCTATCGTTGTTAAAGAGAATCAGTTCGTTGACGACAGGGAAGAAGCAAGGGACATAGAGACTCCCGAATATACTCCCACTCCCCGAACAAGAAATCCTGTAAAAACGGTTGAAGTGAAGTGTCATCTATGTGGAAGCGAAACTATAGTTAACGAGACGCTGGTTGTTGGCGATTTCTACAGGTGTGATAACTGCGTAACGAGAAAGTAATGGCAAAAACGATAAACAACTCGGCATCGGAACGAGCCGTACTATCCGGTATTCTACAGCACGGCTCAGATGCTTTCATTGACATTGACGACATAATAACTGTTGATACGTTTACCTTAGAAGAAAACCAGATCTTATATGCGTGTGTGAAAAAGGTTCTAGATAATAGCGATACCGTTGATTTACCCTCTATACTGAGTGCTGCTAACGACCTTGGACTTGATTCGTGGTTTGAAAATCAAATTTCAGGCAGTCACATTAAGGCCATGTCTAGTGTTGACATTGGCTTAGAGAATGTCAGACATCACGCTGTAAAGCTGAAGAAATTAGAAATCGCTAGACAGATAAGCGTTCAAGCCAAACAGATCATAACCGATATATCAGATGTAACCGGAGACGAAACTGTTGATGAAATCATCAACGTTGCTGAAGCCCCTATATTCGAACTTTCGTCATCTTTAAATGGTTCTGTAGAAGAAAAGCCTCTAGTCTTAGGTGACGAGGTAGAAGATTACATTCGTCATTTGGAGGAAAACCCATCAGACATTTTGGGTCTAAGTAGTGGTTTTGCTAAATATGACGCAGCGATTGGTGGTGGCTTCAGAAGAAAGTGTGTAGATCTTATCGCAGCTAGACCAAAGGTTGGTAAGAGCATGTTGGCTGGAAATGTTGGATTGCACATTGCCGGAACGCTTGGTATTCCTGTATTGTATCTTGATACAGAAATGTCCAAGGAAGATCATATGAACAGATTGATAGCAAAAAATAGCGGCGTTAATATTAATGATATAGCCGCAGGTACATTTGCTAAAAACTCTGGAACCAGAGAAAGGGTTCGTCAGGCAGTAGAGAAACTAAAAGACGCCCCACTGAGCTACATAGCTATTGCGGGAAAGCCGTTTGAAGAAACCTTATCCATAATGAGAAGGTGGATTATAAAAAATGTTGGGTATGATGAAAATGGTCGTGTAAATGACTGCATGATTATATATGATTATTTAAAGTTGATGACTTCTGACAAAATTAATAACAATATGCAGGAGTTTCAGGTTCTGGGATTTCAAATTACAGAGCTTCACAACTTTTGCGTTAAGTATGATTGCCCATGCCTTTCTTTTGTGCAGCTTAACAGAGACGGCATTACCAAAGAATCTACGGATGTAGTTAGTGGGTCCGACAGATTGATTTGGCTGTGCAGTAGTTTTTCAATTTTCAAGCGGAAGTCGGATGAAGAAATAGCTGAAGACCAAGGGGAAAGTGGAAACAGAAAATTAATTCCAATTGAATCTAGACATGGACCCGGTCTCGAAGAATACGACTATATCAATATTGCTATGCATGGTTCAACTGCTGAGATCATAGAAAAAGAGACAAGAAGAGAGGTTGCTGCTGGTGTTAATCAGCACAAAGAAGGATTTTTAACAGACAGCGGCAGTGTTGAGGAGAGTCCATTTTGATTACACAAAAAGAATTGACAATTTTATCAGAAAAGCTCGCTTGTAAAATGAAAGATCTTTTGGATTATTTTGGAATAAGGTATGTAGAAAGCTATGATCGTCTAACTACATCTTGTCCTATACATGAGGGGGCTGATAATCCAGAAGCGTTTACTATAACTACTAAAAGAGGTTCTTTTTTTGGATGCTGGAGATGCTGGACTCATTCGTGTGAAAAAAAATATGTTCACAGTCCGATTGGGCTAATCAGAGGTATTCTGAGCGCCCAAAAAGAAGACGACGTTTCTTTTCAAGACGCTGTAGAATTTGCTATTGAATTTGTTAATACGTCGTCTCAGGAGCTTAAAACAGAAGGAAGCAAACTATCAAAAGATCATTTTGAAAAAATCTATAGGGATGTTTATGAGGAAAAACCCCGTCCTACTAGTGGAATCCCAAGACAAAAAGTTAAAGAGATGCTACAGAGACCCGCCATCTATTATGTTAATAGAGGGTACAAAACAGAAACTTTGGAAAAATTTGATGTGGGTGTGTGTACAGATACCACCAAGCAGATGAAACATCGCGTTGTTGCTCCTGTATATGATGATGACTATCAATTTATGGTGGGGTGTGTTGGTAGGTCACAGGAGGAAAATTGTAATGGAAGAAAATGGATCAATTCCAAAAGTTTTAATTCCGGCATGTGGCTCTATGGGTATTGGTTGGCTAAAGATAAAATCAGAGAAACTCGAAGTGTGATCCTAGTCGAAGGACAGGGAGATGTCTGGAGGCTGCACGAGGCGGGACTCACTAACAGCGTAGGGATGTTTGGTTCCAGCTTAAGCGATGCACAGGCAAGAATTTTGGAAACCTCTGGAGCCTTAAACGTAGTGATTTTAAGCGATAACGATTCCGCTGGTCAGAAAGCCAAAGAATCTATTACTAAAAAGTGTGAGAGGCTGTTTCACATAGTTTACCCGGAAATATCTACCAAAGATGTCGGAGAGATGACAATACAACAAATTCACTCAGAACTTGTACCTCAATTAGAAGGATTAGTATAATGCAGCACATTTTGGGAATATCAGGATCTAAGCAAAGTGGAAAAACCACATGCGCCAATTTTCTTCATGGATATCAAATGAAATTTCATGATATAATTGATAAATTTTTTATGAATGACCGGGGGGAAATTCTTGTAAACACCACATCCTTGGACGAGAAAGGGGAGGAGGTGGAGGGTGTTGGAATTATTGACGTGTTCAGAACCGATTACGAGTTTAGCATGTATGCTAGTCAAAATATCTGGCCATTCGTGAAAGCCTTTAGTTTTGCAGACCCACTAAAAGCGCTATGCATCGGTCTTTTTGGCCTAAATTACGAACAGTGTCACGGGTCCGACGATGACAAAAACACCCCTGTTAACATAAAGTGGGAGCATATTCCGGGCGTTAAGAATAAGGAAGGTTATTTAACAGCCAGAGAATTTATGCAAGTATTTGGAACAGATATTTGTAGGACCATTAAACCAGATATTTGGACGGCGGCTTGTATTGATAGAATTCATAAAAGTGGTACAGAGTTAGCGATTGTTGCTGATTGTAGATTTCCAAACGAAGTAGAAGCTTTACAAAAGGCGGGTGGAAAAGTCATCAGACTAACTAGAAACCCCTTTGAAGATGAACATGCTAGCGAAATTGCTCTTAACGAATATGATGGTTTCGACTGTGTGATAGATAATTCTTCAATGAGTATAGATGAATCTAATAAACTCTTGTTAAACACGCTAAAGGAGTGGGGATGGCTGAAAGCAAAAGTGACCAAGTAGGTAAGCCTTGGGGATATTATAAGGATTATTTTAGAAACGACCAAGTTGTTTTTAAAAAAATTGTTGTGCAACCCGGACAGTCAATATCATACCAGCTTCACCACAAACGAGAGGAATTTTGGTATGTGGTGTCTGGGAGGGGTGCAATGAGACTTAATGCCTCTGTATGGAAGGTTGGACCCGGATCATATTTTCATATAAAGACGAATGAATCTCATCAACTGATAAATAATGGAAACGATGACATTGTTGCTTACGAGATGCAGTTTGGAAAATGTTCCGAAGAAGATATTGTAAGATTGGAAGATGAATACGGGAGAGAATTAAATGTTTGAAGTTGAAATTACCAAGGAGATGCTTAAGAAGGCTAAAGAACGCTCAAAATCTATGGGTGTAATTAATAATTCTATCACTAGAGGTCGTGGAAACATCGCGGGGTTTCTGGGGGAAGAAGTTGTTAACAATTTAATTAATGGGCAAATTGTAGATAAATACGACTATGATATAATAAAG
>CEOH01089292.1_pt1 | contig 29913 bp, 9 predicted proteins | sample 530311 | NCBI WGS metagenome assembly CEOH01 (sample SAMEA2619923, study PRJEB7988) | marine metagenome | biome: marine biome (ENVO:00000447); feature: deep chlorophyll maximum layer (ENVO:xxxxxxxx); material: "saline water (ENVO:00002010), including plankton (ENVO:xxxxxxxx)" | depth 60 m
ATGTAGGAACAAATGAAATCAATACAACTGATCCACATCTGTTAAGACTTGGAGATCCTATTACTGTAATGGATCTCACCTCTAATACACCACAAAATGTAGAGGGAACCGTATCTCAGATTGTTGATAACAATACATTTCAGATTAACATCACATCTGGTACATTAAGTGTCAATAGAACCTATAAAGTAAGAAATAACACCATATTTGCGAATAGTAATGATCCTAAGTTAGGAGTTAGTGAATTTGTTGCTAACGTCCAGAATACCTATAGTGACGATGGAGAGAAAAATAGTTATGTGGCTAGTGGATCACTACCAGCGTACACAATCTACGCAACAGAGAGGATAAAGGCGTTCACTGGCGCTAATGTAGGCGATAATGAGATAACCATCAATAATCATGGATTCTTTACAGGAGATCTTATAAAGTATAGACCAACTGGGGTTGGAAGAACTACATTAGTTGGATTGGCTACAGATGCTAACTATGCAGTAACTAAAATTGATAATAATACGGTAAAACTATCACAAAGTATTGGTGATGCGGCTGTAAAGAGATTTTTAGATATTAACAGTGGTAGTTTACCAGCATTAACACATGAACTCGTTCCATATGAATTATCTGGAAAGAGTGTTGAACATCAAAGATTCCTTAGAAAGATTCCAACAGAAGTATCTCTTAATGAGTTTAATAAGGAGTTAAAAAATGAACCCGTCGGTATGTTCCGTAACGGTGTTGAGGTAATGTCCAATAGATCTGGTGATTATATCAGATATGGAACAGTAAGGACTATTGAAGTCCAAAATGGTGGTAAGGAGTATGATGTAGCTTATCCACCTAATATCAACATTACAGATACCGTTGGTACTGGTGCAACTGCATATGCTATTGTAGAAAATGGTAAAGTTGAAAGAATTGATATTCTTTCTGGTGGATATGACTTAAGAGATGTTCCAAAAATAACAATTGAAGGTGCAAATGGTGTTGGTGCGGCCGCTGTTGGTAGACTTAGAAGAGTTCAGACTGTTAGGGGATTTAGCCCAGACTTGAATGTTAATTTAACTACTGATACAATTACTTTAGATGATAGACACTTATTTGACAATGGAGAATCGGTTTATTATAGAAAGGGTGTAGGATATGCAGCTATTGGAGGTTTGGTTGATAACTCCTTATATTATCTCCATACTCCAAGTGAAACCCAAGTTCAGTTTATGGCAACTTATGATGATGCCGTTTCTGGAATCAATACTATCAATCTTACCAGTAAATCTGCTGGTAGTAATACATTAACATCTACAAAATTCAGAAATATTCTGGATAGTGTTGTTATTACCAATCAAGGATCTGGTTATTCTAATAGAAGAAACGTAGTTAATAATACATTATATCCACCTATTAGTTACCTATCGGAAGGAGAAGTTAATTCTGGTATTAATACAGCTAATCATTACATATATTTCAAAGATCATGGATTTAATCATGGTGATTTAATTGAATATGATTCAACTGGCCCAATATCAGGTCTATCTACTGATCAGAACTATTATGTTATAAAATTAGATGAAAGTAAATTCAGACTCAGTTCAGCTGGTATTGGTACTACTTTAACTGATGTAAATTATGTTAAGGATGATTATGTTGAATTTGGTAATATTGGTAGTGCAAATCATACTTTCAAATACCCTGATCTTCATATTGGAGTTGAGGCCATTTCTGGTGTTGCAAATACAACATATTCAACACCAAAATTAAGACCAGTTTGTTTAGGTGAACTTATTCAATGTCCTATAACTTCTAGTGGTACTGGATATGGCGTTACTGATTGTATTAATGTTCATAGAAGACCAGATGTAACCATATCTAATGGATCTAGGGGTCTTATTGATGTTGTTATTGCTGATGGAGAAATTGTACAGGCCTTTATTAAATCAGGTGGTGGTGGTTATGCGACTCCACCTAAACTTGAGGTTAGGGGTGATGGTCAATTCGCAAAATTAGTTGCTAATACAACTGATGGTGTTATTACTTCTGTTACTATTGTAAGTACAGGTAAAGGTTATACTTCAAAGAATACAACTGTTGCAGTAATTCCTTCTGGTTCTGGTGCAAAATTAGTTGGAAATGTTCAAAAATGGGATATATCATTCCTTGCTAAGTATAGAGGAAATATATCCGAGAATGATGATGGAGTTATTATTCCAAGTCAGGGTGATTATGGTTTAAAATATGTTCATGCTTATGCATCAAGAAAATTAAGACAAGTATTAGATGATAATATCGAAAATGATTTCTCAGAGAAGTCTAGTGTATCTCATTCACCCATTTTAGGATGGGCCTATGATGGTTCTCCAATATACGGGCCATATGGTTTTGGAACACCTACTGGTGGTCTAGTAAGACGTATGATTTCTGGATATACCAAGGTAACTAGGAGTAATAGACCTCCTGTATTAGAGTTCCCAACAGGTACGTTCATTAATGACTATGTTTATACTGCAACTGGTGATTTAGATCAATATAATGGTAGATTTTGTAAAACACCAGAATTCCCTAATGGAATCTATGCATATTTTGCTACTATTGAGGCAACAAATAGTTCAGATGCACCATTTGTTAATACTAGAGAGCCTGAATTCCCTTACATAATCGGTGGTTACAAGTATAAGAGAGAAGATTTCAACGTTGATCCAAGTTCTATTCAGACTTTAGATCTTCTTAATAGTGGTGACTTAGTTAGAAACACATATTATTATAAGTTTGGTTCTTCTAGTTCTGAATACGATTATTTGACCAGAAATCAATTAGAAGATACAGAATTAATTGTTAGATCAACCCAAAAAGCCGGAATTAGTACTGTTAATGTTATTATTCCAGGCCAAAGTTATAAAGTAGGTGATAGAATCACATTTAACAATTTGAATTCTGGTGGTTCTGGTGCTAGTGCTAAAGTTAAAACTTTGGTTGGTAAAGGATTATCTACTTTAACTTATGAGAGATTAGTTGTACCTAATGTAAAATTCAGATATGAAAATGATGTTGTTGTGGGTGTTGCAACAACAGCACATAATTTGAATGATAAAGATTTAGTTGTTGTAGGTGGAATTGGTACAGGTGAACTAAATTTCATACAGGGAGCTTATAAGATTGGTGTTTCTTCTGTTGTTGTTAAGACTGATGAGTTCTTAGGATATGCTTCTACTACTGGAATAACAACATTTGTTACTCTTAATACTTCTGGTGCTGATGAGACTATAGAAGTTGATGATATTCTTGGTATTGGTACAGAAAGGGTAACTGTTCTTGATGTAAATGAGACTACTAATAAGTACAGAATACTTAGAGATTTTGGTATATGGCCAAATTCAAGTCATCCAGCTGGAACAAAGGTTCATGTTGATCAAAGAAGATTTACTTATGATGTTGGGATTAAAACTGATTTAACAACTAGGAAGAATAGAAAGATTGTTTTTGATCCTTTTGGATCTATAGGTATAGGAACTACTGTTCAGGTTGTAAGTGTAACTGGTATTGGAACTACTACTAGAGTTGTTGTTAAGGCATCTGATGAATCTGTTCTTTTTGATCATGCAATTCCACCAGAAGGATCTAGTGCTGATAATTCAATAACTTTATTAGAACATGGATTTGTTACAGGTCAGAAATTAAAATACAATAAGGGAAGTGTTGGTAATGGATTAACATGTTCCAATAGTGTAGCCTTAACAGGTTTATTAACACTTCAGGATGGCCAGACTGTTTATGCTGTTAGAAAATCACCAAATCTTCTTGGTATAACCACTACTATTGCAGGTATTGGTACTACAACAGGATCGTTATATTTTGCATTTGGTGGTAGTATTGGTAAGGATCATTCATTCACTACTACAGAAAAAGAATATATTGGTCATATTGAAAGATTTGATGTAAATGCAAAAACATCATCTGATCACACTCTACAGACTGGTAATGAAGTCAAGATTAGTATTCTTCCATCACAAACCACAACTACTCTTATTGAGTATGATACTCTAGCTAGAAAGACTATTGTAGATCCATATTATGTTGGTTCTGCGACTACATTTGTTGGTGTTGGTGCTTCTGATTCACTTATAACGATTACGGATCATGGATGGGATGCTGGTGATAAAGTTCTTTATAAATCTGGTTCAAATGTTATTGCCCCATTAGTAGATCGTGGAGAATATTTTGTTCAAAAGATAAATGATAATCAATTTAGATTAACAACTAACTATACGGATGCAACTAACTATGGTGGTGAATTTATTGGAATTACTACCTTTGGATCTGGAATTCATAAATTCTCTAGAATTAATCCACATCTTCTAGGAACTAGAGGATCAACAATAGGATTTGCTGTTTCTGATCCCACCTTAACTGATTTAAGATTAGAGTTTTATGAAGATGAGAACTTTGTAACTAGATTTGAAGGTGTTGGTATATCAACTGAACTGGTTAGAAGTGGTACTCCAGGCCAAGCTGGTTCATTGGTTAATTTAAAACTTACCGATAATGTTCCAACTCCATTATATTACAAATTAGTTCCAACTGATCTTAATAGTATTGATGTTAATAAGAGAGATGCTGTTCCTGATCAAACCGTTGCAGCGGGATCTAAAATTATAATCAATAACAGTACTTTTGCTGGAAACTTTGGTATAAGAACTACCAGTAATACTGATTTTATATACCAAGTTACTAAAGCACCAGAGAGTAGTAGTTACAATACTCTAGGTGTTACCACTTTTAGTTATAGTACTGGTTCAAAGGATGCATTAGGTGGTGTTAATGAAATTGATGTTACCTTTGCTGGACTTGGGTATGAAAGGAATCCTGGCGTATCTACTATTACCACAACTACTGGTTTAAATGCATTATTACGTCTTTATGATGATAATATTGGTAGGGCAGGTCTTACAGAGATGATAAAGATTGGATATGAGTATCCATCTGACAAATCTATTCAACCTAGTGTTGATATTCCTACCATACTAACAGTTAGTAATAACTTCACTCTTTCTAATGTTGGTGTAATTACTGCTGGTAGAAACTATGTTTCTGCTCCAGATTTAATCGTTCCTGATAGTTCAGAGGTAAAATTAAAGGCGTATCTTAATGGTACATCAATTGGAGAAGTTGAAGTACAAAGAAAGGGTAGGGGATTTAATGAAGTTCCAAACCCACCAAGAATTATTCCAGTTAATAATACCAATGGTGCTGGTATTGTATCTACAAGTTCTAATGGAGTTACTAATTTCTTAACAATTGCACAACCTACTAATGGTTGGAAACCAGATGGATCTGATTTCCCATTCAAAGTTGGTGATAATGTCTACGTTGAGGGAGTTGGTACAGCACAAACCCAGTTTAGTGCTTCTAAAGGTGGATATAACTCAGATCTTTATGATTATAAGTTATTTGAAGTTGTAACAACTAATCCTGGCAATTCACAATTAACTTACTCAATTGCTGGTCTTGGTACTACTGGTGGTACATTTGATCCAGATAATTCTGCTGGCCGAGTCATCAGACAACAAGATTTACCAACATTTACCGCTTTATTGACTCCAGAACCATTCTTTAGTGGAGAAAGAGTAACATATGGTGCAAATGGTAAGGCTTTTGTTTTGGAAAACGCTGGATATAACCCAGTTACTAATACTCTTAGACTAAGAACACCAACTGCTGACTTTGCTTTAGGTCAAGTTATTAAAGGACAACTTTCTGGTGCAGAAGGTACTATAAGAAATATTGAGAAATTTAGTTCGTTCTATAAGACAAGTTACTTTGCAGATAGACCAAAAGGATGGCAAAGAGAGACAGGTAAACCAAATAATGACTTCCAAAAGATAGAAGACAATGATTATTATCAGAATTTCTCATATTCTGTTAAGAGTGAGGTTCCTATTGAAACATGGAAACCAGCTGTAGATAGTCTTATTCACCCAACTGGATATAAGAATTTCTCTGATTTAGTTGTACCTTCTGTTACTACTTCTGGTGTTGGTAGAAGTGTTGATCTTAGAATTAATGAATCTACTCCTCCTGGCATCGCAAACTTGAGTGTTTCAATTGATAATGAAGAATCATTCTTTACTAGAAAAGACTTTGATGAGGCCGGAGAAGAAACACTTACAAATGGACTTTCTAAGTTCATTACACTTAGAAATAGAAAGATTGCAGCGTTTATTAACGTAAAATCCAATAAAGTTGATGTTATTGATGATCTTTCTGATCAATTTACAGGTATTGGAACTACTACTTCTGCTTTAATAGTTGGATTGAGTAGTTTTAGATTAACTACTAATGAAGGACAAATAACCCCATTTACTAAGACATTTAATCCCACAGGGACTATTAGTATTGGTTCTTCACTGATTAATTACAATAATCATAACTTCCAGACTGGAGAGAGAATTAAGTACGATCCAGGCGGTGCTTATGGTAGTAATAGATTAGCTATTAATGCTACTAATGTAGTTCTTGGTGGTGTAACAACCAACTTCTTACCAGCAGAACTTTATGCGATTAAATTCAATAATAATCAATTTGCTGTTGCTGGACTTGCAACTGCTGCGGAACAAAATTCACCATTAATCTTTAGTTCTGTTGGAAGTGGTACTTCTCATTCATTTGATGTTAATAGACCAGATGATAGAGTAGTTATTCAGGTTGATGGAATTCTTCAACCACCTCTCTTCAGAAGAAAGGTTGATGTTGCATTGGCCGAGGCTGTAGGTGTTGGATCAACTACTATTAAAGTTGTTGGTGTTACTTCTATTACAGGTAATGACCTATTAAACATTGGTAATGAAATAGTAAGAATTACCAATGTTGGTTTTGGATCAACTAATGTATTGGCGGTTAATCGTGGTGTATTAGGAAGTGTAGCTGCTGCACATACTGTTGGTGCTGCTTGTACCATGAGAGGAGGAACATTCCATATTGTGAAAGATGTTCTTCACTTTGTTACACCTCCATATGGTACAGTTGGTGTTACAACATTTAGTGGGCCTGGTATTGGTACTAATTCTACTTTCCAAGGAAGAATATTCAATAGAGCTGATCCCACAACTAACTTCATCTTTGATGATCTATCTCAAGATTTTACTGGTGTTGGTAAGACATTTACATTATTACAGGATAATGAGGATGTAACTGGTATTGTTACTACTATCTTGGGCCCAGAAGTTATTAATCAAGGTATTATTTGTATTAATAACATATTCCAGAGACCAGCTTTCGACTATAACATGGCCGAAAGACAAGATCCTGGCATAGGTGCTTCAATATTCTTTACTGGAGATGATAGAGAAAGTCTACCTAGAGGTGGTAAGGTTAATGAGTATACCATTGGTTTTGGAACCAACTATCAACCATTAGTTGCCGCTGCTGCAACAGCTATTGTTAATAATGATGGTTCTATACAAAGTGTAGTTGTAACGGGTGGTGGTGCAGGTTATAGAAATGGCCCAATTGATATTATGGTTTATAACCAGACACCAACTGGTGCTGGTATTGGATCAACTGCTGTTTTAACTGCTACTGTTGGTAATGCAGGTATCCACACATACAATGGTGGAACCTCATCTAACGCAGTTACTATTGGTAGTACTGCTAAGAATGTAACTAATGCCACGTATGATGCTATAACGGGTGAGTTGGTGATGACCATTGGTTCTCACACCTTTACAACCAGTGATACCGCTACTATCGGTGCGAACAAGTTATCATTTACATGTTCTGTTGATGATCATCAAACAAGTCATACATATCCTCGTGCTACTGACCCTGTAAGTGGTGTAGCCATTGGAATTCAGGCAGTATCAAGTACCACAATTACTGTTAATGTTGGTGCTGTTAGGGGTACTGTTACTGGTATTACAACTGTAAGTGGTGGTACTGGTTATTCCTCACCAGACCCAGTGTTTGCTAAGGATATTCCAGTTGTATCAACAGCAGGAACAACCATTACTGTTAACGTAAATCCATCATATCCTGGCTCAATATATGAGCATCAATATGTAAGTGCTGCAACAAGTGCTGTATATAATGGTGGTAATTACGTTCATACCTTTAAACCAGCATCTAGTTCCTTATCTGATGCAGTATTTACGGGTGGTGATTATAATCATAAGTTCGTTCGTGTATTAGGTAACGCAGTTAATGTACAAAGTGGTGCTGAATCTGGTAATCAGAAGACACCTAATAATGTTTCTTATGTGGCCTCTACAGGTGTATTGACATTAGAATTTGGTTCTGCACATGGAATGTCAACTAGTGATACTATCACTCTTGATGCTAATTCCATATTCATGAGTTGTGAAAGAGATAATTATCAATCAGAACATGGTTATCCAAGATCTACTGACCCCATATCTGGTGTTACAACTGCGGTTACAGTAACTTCTAGCACTGCATTTACTATTAATGTTGGTTCATCACCTCAAGTTAACCATGCAATAACAACCTCAACTTACACTCCAACAGACGGTAATTTAGTATTAAATGTTGGTGCTGGACATCCATTTACTGCTCCAACATCTCATACTATTAGTACATGTTCATATAATCCTCATAATGGATATATGGACTTTGAGATAACCAGTCATGGATTCTCTGCTGGTGAATATATTCAAATTCCTGGCAATGCATTGACATTCACATGTTCAATGGATGGACATGCTACTCAACATACTTATCCTAGAACAGGTTCAAGAGACACAGATAGAATTGGCCAAGGTTGGTTGCCTATTGATCAGGTTGGTGTAAATACATTCCGTGTTTATGTTGGTGCTGCTAATGAAACTTCTGTAGGTGTTCATACTTTCGTAAGTTCTAAGGCTAATTCAGTTAATATAACAAGTGGTTCTGAATCTGGTAATCAGAAGACTCCAAATGCTGCAGATTATAATCCAGAAACAGGTATTTTAGAATTATCGTTTGCATCTAATCATGGAGTTTCAACTGGTGATACTCTTACATTAGATAATAGTTCTTTGACATTCACATGTTCTAAGGATAATCATGCAACTGAACACACATATCCTCGTGCGGCCGTAGATCCAATAGCTGGTGTTGGAACCGTTGTTACTAAGACATCTGACAAATCATTTAATATATTTGTTGGATTGGCTGAGCCAGGATCAGTTGGAGTTCATACTTTTGTTAGTGCATCTGCACAGATTAAGAGAGCTAAGACTGTTATTGGTATTAAGACTGATTCTTTAGGATTTACATGTTCTCAAAATAATCATGGTACGGTTCATACATATCCTCGACCAACTGGTGATCCTGTTCATAATAGACAAATCGGTGTAGGTGCGACAGCTACTGAAACGGTTACTGTATTTGTTGGTATAACAACTGCTGAGTCATATCAAGTTGATAATGCTGATTATGATCAATTTGATGGTGATCTTATATTATCAATTGGTGCAAATAATTTAACAACACCAACGGCATTCTGCCCAACAAAATCAATATATGATCCTACATCAGGAATAGTAACATGTACACAAGTTGGACATGAATTACAAACTGGTGACAAGATCAAACCTGGCCAAGGTACATTACAATTTAAGTGTACTTATGACGTTAGTGATGCATCTTACAATCCAATAACAGGTGATCTTACATTAACTGTTGGTGCTGGACATGGTTTAGTTGCTGAAGTTGATAGTATCAGAATCCCAGAAAATGCATTGACATTTACTTGTGATTATAATGGTGACGGTAACACTACTCAGAAGACATATCCTCGTTCTTCTGGTGCATCAACATCTGATGGTGCTGACTATGCATACAACACAGATCTACTAATCAAATCTGTTGCTAATACAACAATTACAGTAAATGTAAATGGTGGTCAAGGCCCAATTACAGACCTTACTACACATAACTTTGTTTCTGGTAGTACTGTTAATCCAGCTGTTGTCTTTGGAACTAAGAAATATCCAAGATCAAGTGATCCTATTAGAGATCCTTTGAACAGACATCAAGGATGGATGCCAGTTACTAGAGAAAGTAAAGATGAGTTTAGTTTCTGGTGTGGTACTTCTCCTAATACAAGTACACATACATTTGTAGCCAATGATTTCTTAACACCTACTAATGCGAATTATAATGGAGCTAGTGGTTTACTAACAGTTGAAACTAATGTAGATCACAAATTAGCAGAAGGTGATTTTGTTAAATTTGAGAAAGGTGCTTTCACATTGAGTTGTGAAATGAATAATAATGCAACTACTCATGATTATCCACGTAAGACAGATCCAACTTACTTCCAATGGCTACCAATTTCTAATGTTGGGCCTAAGAATTTTGATGTAAGTGTTGGTACTTCTCCAGTTGGAATCTTAACAGTTTCCGCTGCAACTTATAACCCAAGTTCAGGAGCACTTGTATTAACCATGAACAATCATGGTTTGAAAGTGGGTCAAGCAATTAGACTCTGTGCAAACTCCTTAATATTCACATGTAATTACAATGGCGATGGTAACACTACTGAAAAAACTTATCCTCGTGCAACTGGTGCTGCAACAACAACAGGAGCTGATTATCTTTACGACACCTCTATTAGTATTGGTTCAACGACAACTAACACCGTTACTATAAATGCAAACGGTGGAATGGGTGCTATTACAGACACCACTGGTCATGTCTTTGTTGTTAACTCTAAACTAACTCCAACTGATGCAGATTACAATCCCAACACTGGTGTTGTAACGATTACAGTTAATGGTCATGGTATGGCCAATGGTGATTATGTCAAACTTGATGATAGTTGCTTGAAGTTTAGTTGTACTTATGGCGCTGGTGGTAATGGAGATTATCCTAGAGCATCTGATCCAATTAGTGGCCAATGGGTAAGAGTATTTGGTGTAACTGCTAATACATTCGATATTCAAGTTTTAACCGCAGATCCATCTACAACTGGAAATGTACCTCCATCTTCTAATGTAGATCCACATACGTTTGTTTCTGCTGTTTCTAACAGTATTACAAGAGGTGTAGTTAGAACAGGTGGTGATTATCCACATACATTTGTAAATGCTGTTGGAACTCACATTTATGTTGGTGGAACCTCATCTAATGCTATTACAATAACTGCTGGTAGTGTTCAGAAGGATGTAACTGATGCAACTTATATCCCAAGTACAGGTCTATTGACCATGACCATTGGTACTCATTCCTTCACAACTTCGGATACTGTGACAATTGGTGCTGATAAGTTGGCCTTTACTTGTGATGCTGATAATCATGCAACAACTCATTATTATCCTCGTGCAACTGATCCAGTATACAATATAGCAAGTCCAATTGAATCAGTTACTTCAACAACAATAACTGTTGATGTAGGTTCACCGAAACAACAAGACGGTATTACTAAAGGTATTATTACAAAACCAACTTCTGTAATTAGACTTGCTGATAAATCATTAACATTTAAGTGTTCTAGTGATAACTTCGTTACTCCACAGTCTTATCCACGTAACGGTACACAGAATCCACCAATAGTAACTGTTGGATTGGGAAGTGGATATAGTGATTTACAATACAGTGGTGGTTCTGGTAGTGGATTTAAGGCCTCTATTCAGATTGGTAGTGGTGGAAGTGTTACTGACTTTACTGTAGTAGATTCTGGTATAGGATATAAGAATGATGAAGTATTGACTGTTGTGGGTGTTCCAACTGCAAATGGTGGATATAGCGCACATACAATTACAGTTAATTCTATTACTAATGATTTGTTCTCTGGTTGGTCATTCGGTCAATTATTAGAACTTGACAGTTTTGCCGATCAATTTGATGGTAATCAAACTACATTTACATTAACTAGAACAACTGTTACTAAGGATATTGTAAATATCGCAAGTAATGATACTAGTATTGATGTTGGTAATAACTTATTAGTATTCTTAAATGATATATTGCAACAGCCAGGATCAAACTATACATTCAGTGGTGGTACTCAATTAACATTTAGTGAACCACCTAAAGCTGGTAGTAAGTTACAAGTTCTATTCTTTAGAGGATCTAATAAGGATGTAGATGATGGTAGTCCATTCATAACCATTAAGAAAGGTGATTATTTACAACTTGAAGAGAATGGAGTATATGAACAACAAGATCCAAGAAGAGTTATTGAAATTACTGGTGTTCAGAAAGTTCAAACAAACATTTATAATGGAGTTGGTATTAATGCTGATAAGACGTTTACTAGGCAAATGGCCTGGACTAAACAGAAACAGGATTTGATTCTTGATAATCTACCACTTGCTAAAGATAGGAGTAATTATATCCCAAGAATAAGTCCTACTGCTTATATTATTCAGCCTGTAGGAGTTGGTTCACAGGAGATATTTGTTGATAACGCCTATCCAACATTCAGTGCATATGATAACAGAGCAACACCTAATGAAGTTCCTGGCGCTGGTATTGAGTTAGTTAAAGCTAATATTGTTGATCGTGCAGATGCCACAGTATCGGTTTCTGCTGGTGGAACAGTGTTTAATGCAGTTGTTACTGATGGTGGTGCAGGTTATCAAACTGTTCCAACTGTTTCCTTTGCTGCAACTATTCCTAGAGTTCGTGAAATTGGTAAGAATTGGTCTTCCAGACTATCTGCTCTTGATCAGGATTGGAGAACTGTTACACGTAACGGTTATGGATTATTTGTTATTGCTGGTGATAGTAGTGGTATTAATACATCATCTAATGGTAAACAGTGGTATGCTAGTGGTAACTCTACTACCTTTGGTGATATTAAAGGAATCGTTGGTATGGGTACTCATACTGTTTTGGTTGGTGCAAGTGGAACTTGTGGATTCTCAACAAATGGTAGAACGTTCAGTAAATCAACAGTTTACAGAAGGAGAAATGTATTCCCATTAGTATTCTGGGATGATATTACTCTTGCTGGTGATATGAATGCCCTCGCATATGGTGATGGAATTGGTGTTGCAGTTGGTGCTGCTGGATCAATTATGTTCACTAAGCCTGGTGCGGCTGGATTTGGTACTGCTTTTGAATTGGCCCAGAAGTTTAGTTCTACTAATCTAAATGGTGTTGGTAATAACGGTAATGTATTTGTTGCCGTTGGTGTTAATGGAGAAATGTTGAGATCACCTAATGGTGAAAACTATGTTGGTGTAACTACTACAACTGTTTCTACTACTCTAAATGATGTTACTTATGCAGATGGTAAGTGGATTGCAGTTGGTGCTGCTGGAACTATTATCAAGTCTACCGATGATGGTCAGAATTGGGCTGTAGTTTCTGCTGGTGGTACATTTGACTTGAATAAAGTTGGATATGCAAACAGTGTCTTTGTTGCAGTTGGTCAAAGTGGAATGGTTATGAATTCCGTTGACGGAACAAATTGGTATAAGAAATTCATTGGAGTTGGAACTGACTTTGCTGGTCTTGCATTTGGTGATAATAAATTTGTTGCTGCTGGTCTATCATCAGCAATATACACATCTGAGTTTGAATCTGTATCTGCTGCTGGTACTGCAACCGTTTCAGCTGCTGGAACAATAACTTCAATTAATATTGATGATGGTGGTTTTGGTTATGATATAAATGCTCCTGTTGAAGTACTTGTTTCTGTTGAACCAGTTATTAGAGAAGTTATTACTAGTGTAAATGCTGAAGGTGACTTTGGAGATGTTGTTAGTGTTGCAACTTCTGCTGCTGGAATAAACACCACAAGTCCAATGTTGATATTTGAACTTGATTCATCATCATTCTTGAATCAGGCTGGATTTGGTAATATCTCTAAATCTGGTATCGCTGCTGGTGATTACTTTGTTGTTACTAATTCAACAACTGGAGTCGCCTGTACTTCTATAAATCTTGGTAATGAGATCGTCGGATCTGGTACAACATTCTTAGATAATGTCTATGTTGTTGGCCAAAGAGATGAGTCAACTAGTGGTATTGTTACTGTATTCTGTAATGTAAGGAGTATCGCTGGAATAGGAACGACTACTTATAGTCCTAGAATTGGTAAATATAGTTGGGGAAGATTCTATAGTTTCCAAAGAGATAGACTTTCTCCTCAAGCTTTCCCTGCTTACACCAACAACGGTTCGGCAGGTATTGACACCAATCCAACAGTAGTCAGGATCAAACCACTCGCTGAAAATTACAGCGACTTTGATCAGACATCATAAATAAATCTATAGGAAAACCGTAGTAAAATGCCCGCAATTATTAGTGATCAATTTAGGATCTTAAATGCTGCGAATTTTGTAGCTGGTGTGGCGGATACCACCCAATCATATTACACTTATCTTGGTTTGCCCAATTCAGGTGATTTTGGTGCTGGTTACGGTACTACGGATTGGAATACAAACACTCCCGCCCCCAAGGACGGATTTAGAGAATATAATGATGATTACGACACAATGATCGCACTCAAGAAATTGAGTACAGGTGACGTAAAGAGAATGATTAGAAAATATTCGTGGTCTGGTGGTACAGTTTTTGAGATGTATAAGAATAATTATACTCGAAGTAACTTATCTCCACAGACTTCTTCAACTAATCTGTATGATGCAAAATATTATATTGTAAACAGTCAATTTAAGGTTTATCTTTGTATTAACAATGGCCAAGATCCTGCTAACCCATTAGGTAAGCAGTCACTTGACGAACCAACTTTTACTGATTTAGAACCAAAGGCTGCTGGTACTTCTGGTGATGGATATCTCTGGAAGTATATGTACACCATTAATCCAAGTGATATTGTTAAATTTGATTCTATTGACTATATTCCTGTTCCTGATAATTGGGGTGATGGAGATACAACAGATGTTAAAAATGCATCTGTTGATGGTAAAGTCGAAACAGCCTTAATTGTTAACTCTGGTGGTGGATATCAACCAATTTCTACTACATTTAATAATATTCCAATTTTAGGTGATGGTACTGGAGGTAAAGCTTCTGTTACTGTTGATGCTCAAGGTAAAGTTTCGGATGTTACTGTAACTAATGGTGGTGTTAATTATACAAGAGGTGTTATTAATTTCTTCCCAGGCGCTCCTGGCTCTGAAACTGGTGGCCCTATTGTAGGACTTTCTGCTGTTGGTGTTGGTACAACATCTGTTGCTGAATTTGAAGTTGTAATGCCTCCTCCTGGCGGTCATGGTGCTGATGTTTATCGTGAATTAGGTGCATTTAGAGTCCTATTGTATAGTAGATTTGAAAATGATGCATCAAACCCAGATTTTATTATCGGGAATGATTTTGCAAGAATTGGAGTAGTTAAAAATCCATTAACTCCATCTGGGTCAATCTTAAATTCATCTAGAGCTAGTGCTTTAGTTGGATTGAAATTACAGAGTTTGACTCCTGGCGGAAGTGTAGTTAATACTACTTTCAAGGTTGATAGTCCTGTATATCAAACAATTGGTGTTGGTTCAACAGCAGTTGGATATGTTGCTAGTTGGGATAGTGCTACTGCTGTATTGAAAATCTATAATCCAGTTGGATTAGGTTCTACCGCCTATGGATTTAGACTTAATGATTTCACATCACAAATAGGTGTTGGTGGAAGTTATGCTGTTAATGGTCAATCAGCTGGTGGAACTCTTGGTATTGATACAAGTTTTGGAAATGTTAGTACGCCAGGCACAGCTACCACTGTTGGTAATGCTTTAGTCCAATTAGGACAAAGTTTCGTGGAGGGTGTTGCATCACCCGAAATTAAAAAATATTCTGGGGATATGTTATACATAGATAACAGGGCCGCGATACAACGTAGCGCTAACCAGAAAGAAGACATTAAGATCGTATTAGAGTTCTAAGAACATGCCACAAGAGACAAACCTCAATGTAAGTCCTTATTTTGACGATTTTAATGAGGACAAGAATTTTAATAGGGTTCTGTTTAAGCCCGCTACGCCAATTCAGGCTAGAGAATTAACACAATTACAATCGATTCTCCAAAATCAGATTGAAAGATTTGGACAACATTTCTTCAAAGAAGGATCTCAGGTTATCCCTGGCCAGATTGCTTATGACTCTCAATATAATGCTGTAGAACTTACTGAAAGTTTCTTAGGTATACAACTGACCAATTATATTGATCAATTAGTAGGTAAAACTATTAAAGGTGAACAATCTGGTGTTGTAGCTAAAGTTGTTAATAATTTAACTGCAACTAAGTCCGACAGAGGAAATAATACTCTTTATGTAAAATATCAGAAGTCTGGTGATGATTTTGAGACCGTAACTTTTCAGGACGGTGAAAATTTAATCTGTACTAGTGATATTGAATATGGTAATACTAGAATTGTAGCTAATAACCCTTTTGCTGCTTGTATTCCATCCAATGCATGTTCTATTGGATCTGCTGCTTCTATTGCGGATGGTGTTTATTTTGTTAGAGGATTCTTTGTAAAAGTAACTGCAAATACTGTAATTCTTGATCAGTATACTAATGATCCAACATGTAGAGTTGGTCTGTTTATTAGTGAAAATTTAGTTACTGCTTATTCAGATGATACATTATTTGATAATGCATCTGGTTTCTCTAACTATGCTGCGCCTGGAGCTGATAGACTTCAACTTCAAACTACTCTTATAAAGAAAGATATTGATGAATTTAACGATGAGAATTTCGTTGAATTGATGAGATTGAAGAGTGGTAATATTGAAAAATTTGTAGAAAAGACAGATTATAATATTTTAAAGGATGAATTGGCCAGAAGAACATATGAAACTAGTGGTGATTATTATGTAAAACCTTTCCAAGTTAATATTAAGGAATCTCTTAATAATAGACAAGGAAATGGTGGTATCTATTATAAAGATCAAAAAACTGCTGAAGGTAATGATCCATCAAAAGATTTGATGGTTTATCAAATGTCGCCTGGTAAGGCATATGTAAAAGGATATGATATAAAGAAAATTACTTCTACAAATATTGATGTAGAAAAACCAAGAACAATTAAGACTATAGAAAGTGATATAGTTCCTGTTGAAACAACATCTAGTGTTATTGTTAATAATGTTTATGGATCTCCAAAAATAGGTTTTGGATCAACAGCTACAATAGATCTTTATACTGATAGAATTAATAGTGGTGGTAGTGCAAATGGTACATATATCGGTAATGCAAAGGTATATGACTTTAAATTAGAGAATACTCCATATGCAAATGCTGCAACCAACTATGAAGTTTCATTATACGATGTACAGACATTTACAGTATTAACAGTTAATACCGCACAAACATTATCAACTCCAATTTATGTGGAGGGTGCAAGAAGTGGGGCCTCTGGTTATCTTAAGAGTAATGTTAGTAGTAGTGTTTCTTTAACACTTACTGGTACTAAAGGAGCCTTTATTGTAGATGAACCACTTAAAATAAATGGAGTTCAAGAATCTGTTAGTGTAACTTCAGTTGTTGAATATGATTTTGGAGATGTTAAATCATTCCATCAAAATAATTCACCTAATGTTTTTACAGCTGACTTAGATCTTACAGAAAAATTCTCTATTGCGCCTCCAGGCACACAGTTTACAATAACTAGTGGTGGTACTGTTACGGTTCCTGGCAAGAGATTTGCTGTAGGAATTAAAACTGGTGATATTGTTTCATATAATTTACAGAGTAATAGTGATATAACCTATAACAAGGTATCAGCATTGTCAGCTGATGGATCTACCATGACAATTGTTGCTTGCCCTCAAGATATTGCTGGGGTTTGTGATAAAGATCTACCAGGCGGTACTGTATCTCCAAGTGATTTTGGTATTGTAAAACCAGCTTTACGTAATGCTCAGAATTCAAGACTAACATCAAATTTACCTCAAAGGTTTATTTCTTCTGTTGATCTTAAAAATGCTCAACTTTTAATTAGAAAACAGTATGTTCTTAATATATCCTCTAAGAGGGGTACTGTTACTGTAGATGATCCAGATTTATTCTTCCAACCTTTTGATGAGGAAGATTATAACTTAACATATTCAGATGGATCGATAGAAACTCTTTCATCTCAAAATGTTCAGTTTAACGCTGATTTTAAAACAATTACTTTACGAAGTTTAACTAAGACTTCTGATACTAATGCAGTTCTTGTTACCACACTTAAAAAGATAAATGTAACTTCAAAAGCTAAAACTCTTTCTAAATGTGCAAAAGTAACATTTAATAGATCAAAACATGATTATTCTGGAACTAATACTACATCATTTAATAATGGATTAACATATAATGCAATCTATGGAACTAGGGTAGAAGATGATCAGATATGTTTAAATGTTCCAGATGGTCTTAGGGTTCATGCTATATTTGAATCTTCAGGAACATCAGATCCATCTTTGCCTGGAGCTACTTTAATTAATAGAAGTGATGCTTTAACAAATACAATTCAAGGTGAACAAGTTCTTGGTGTAGAGAGTGGTGCTTTGGGCCAAGTTGTATCTACAACTACTAGTACATTTGAAGTAGTTTATAAGAATGAATTTATCTTCCAAGTTGGAGAAACACTTATTTTCCAATCTTCTGGTATAACTGGAGAAGTTTCTCAAGTTGTAGCTGGTGATAAGAATATTGGTGAAGATTTCCAGTTTGATAATGGAGATAGGAAGGAATATTTAGATTATTGTAGAATTGTCAGAGAACCAACTGCTGATGAACCCAAGAAACGAATAACTGTTGTGTTTGACCACTATGTTGTTGATGCTGGATCTGGTGGAGATGTAGTTACTGTAAACAGTTATCCTTCAGATGCCTTTGAATATGATTTACCAAAAATTCGTGGTAGAGCTGCTACTGATTTTGTTGATATTAGGCCTAGAGTAAAGGATTATAGTACAGGTGATAGTGACTCTCCATTTGAATATGATTATCGTGATTTTTCAAGTACTGGAGCAAGTGCTGCGAATATATTAGTACCTAATGAGGCTTTAATTTTAGGTTATTCTTATTATCTGGGTAGAATTGATAAGATTCTTTTAAGTAGAGATGGATTCTTTGAAATTAAAAAAGGAGCTCCTTCTGAAAATCCTATAGCTCCAGATACTCCTACTGGAGGATTCTTAGTATCAACTGTATTCAATGCTCCTTACATTAGAAACGCTACATACGAATCTAATAGTATTCTTTCTTCTCATAAGAGATATACGATGTTTGACATCGGTAGACTTGAGAATAGGGTTAAGAATATAGAGTTCTATACACAATTATCTTTACTTGAAACTGAAACATCAAATTTAAACATAAGGGATGCTGGTACTGGTCTTGATAGATTTAAGTCTGGATTCTTTGTAGATAATTTTAGAGGACATGGTTCTCATTCTATCTCACATCCATTATTCAAGGCATCTGTTGATAAGGCCAAAGGTGAATGCCGTCCTTCTCATTACACTACATCATATGATCTTTTAATTGGATCAGAACAAGTTGTTGGAATTGGTACAACTGCCGATCCTAATGCTGATTTAACTCAGGTTTCTGATTTACAGTCCAATTCACTACAGAGAACAGGTGATGTTGTTACTTTAAAATATACTGAATCTAAATTTATTGAACAGAAGTTTGCTACTACTGTTGAGAATGTAAACCCATTTGCGGTTATTAACTGGGTTGGTGTTATTACTTTAAGTCCAGCATCAGATACTTGGTTAGATGAAAAACATTTAGATGTTAATAATATCATCATGGAAGGTGAATACCAATCCTTGATGGCTGAATTAAATATTGATCCTAATACTGGATTCTCTCCAATTGATTGGAATGCTTGGGAAGAAGATTGGAGTTCTGTAGATGTTTCTGAGAGAGAATTAGGCCAAAAAATAACTGAAACTGATAGAAAAGTAGGTAACTGGAGTAGAGGATTTACTGAAGGTGGAGAACTTTTACCACCTATACATGGCGGACATATATCCAGAACTAGAAAAATTGATATTAAGGAAACTATTGAAACAGAATTTGAAGAAACTACAACTGTTACAACTGGTTTAAGTAGAAGTGGTGTTCAGTTTAATGTTACTGAAAGATGGGATACAGAAAGTCTTGGAACTAGATTAGTTAATAAGGAAATAATTCCTTATATGAGATCAAGAAATATAGAATTTACTTCATATAGAATTAAACCAAGAACTCAATTCTATCCATTCTTAGATGGACAGGATATTGCGAAGTATTGTACTCCAAAACTTGTTGAAATTGAGATGCAGAGTGGTGTCTTCCAAGTTGGTGAAACTGTTTATGGTACTACAGATGCGTTCTTCCAATTTGGTGTTGATCAAGGCCCTCACATAATTTTCAGAGTTGCTCAAACCAACCATAAATTTGGTGCCTATAATAATCCAGAAATTACTTATGCTGTAAACCCATATTCTGATACTGTTGGATTAAGTTCTACTTATTCTGCTACAAGTGGTGTTCTTAACGTTGATTGTGGTTCATTACAACTTGAAGTACTTGGTGATTTCTATGGTTATATTAGTAAGGGTATGAAACTGGTTGGTCAAACCAGTGGTGCAGAGGCTATTGTTCAGAAGAATAGATTAATCACTGATGAGAAAGGTAATTTACTAGGAACTATATTTGTTCCTGATAATGATACTTCTATATCAGCTCCACAATTTACTACTGGAACTAAGACATTTAGATTATCAAGTTCTAAGGTTAATTCTCAAAGTCCAGTTGATAATCCATCAACTGCGGAAACTACTTATGCTGCAGAAGGTACTCTTGATATATTCCAAGAGGATATTCTGAGTGTTCGTAATGCTGATGTTTCTAGACAAACATTTAGTGATTCTACCGTAAGAACCAATACAACTCAGAAGACATTTAAGACACAATCATTTGAGAATAGAACAGTCTTCCAAAACCAGTGGTATGATCCTCTTGCTCAATCGTTTGAGATTACAGAAGATAATGGTGTGTTTATAACTTCCTTGGATGTATTTTTCAAATCTAAGGATAGTGCTATTCCAGTTACAGCACAGATTAGAACTATGTTGACTGGTATGCCTACTTCTACCATAGTTCCATTTGGTGAAGTAATATATGAACCAACTCAGATTAACTTATCAAATAATGGTACTGTTGCTACCAACTTTAAGTTCCCATCTCCAGTTTATCTTGAGCCGGGAGAATATGCTATAGTACTCTTATCAGCATCTAATGATTATGAATGTTTCATATCTGTTATGGAACAAGAAGATATTACAACGGCTGATCTACCAGAAAGTGAGAGAATTATTGTTTCTCAACAACCATACATGGGATCTTTATTCAAATCCCAAAATGGTTCTACATGGACTCCAGCACAGTTTGAAGATCTTAAATTCAGTCTTTATAAGGCCCAATTTGTTCAAGAGCCAGGTACTCTTAAGTATTATAATCCAGAGTTGGGTGTTGGTAAATTAGGTAGACCAAAATTAAGGAATAATCCTTTAACATTCTTATCACAAGAAATTAGAGTTGGTCTTGGTAGTACAGTACAAACACAAGACTTTAGTAATGGTTCTAGATTAACTCAAGTAAGTAATCTCACTGCCGAAGGTAATATTATTAAGTCTTTAGGTAAGATTAAGATTGATACTCTTGCTACAGCAGCTGGTGGTATAACAACTAACTCTGTTGGAACAGGATTAACTCCATCAGGATCTAATTTAACATATACTGGAATAGCATTAACTACTATAACAGGTGAAGGTTCTGGAGCAGTTGCGAATATACAAGTTGTTTCTGGTGGTGTTGGTGTAGTAACTGTCACTACTGGTGGTAATGGATATGCTGTTGGAGATGTTCTTGGATGTAATCTTGGTGAAACTGGTAAGAATTTACGATTTAATGTTGGTATTGTTTCCGCAACTAATGCCTTTATATTAGACAAAGTGGTTGGTGATTTCAATACCAGTACAGAATTGATGACTATTAATGCTGTTGGTGTTGCATCTACATTAGTTGGTTCTTTACCCGCTACAATTTCAAATACTTATCCATACAGAGATGGCCTTCATGTTAAGGTAAATCATAGAAATCATGGTATGCACTCTAGAACTAATAGAGTGACTATATCAGGAGCTGTTGGTGTACAGACAGCTGGTAAAGTATCTGAGGTATATCCTAGTACTTCAACTGAAGATATCAGACTTGATTCTGCTTCTGTCTTTAGTTCATTTGAAAATGTTGGTGTATCTACTACTAACCCAGGCTATGTCAAGATTGGTAATGAAGTACTTGAATACACGGGAGTTAATGGTGCATCTACACCAAACAGATTGACTGGTATTACCAGAAGTATTGATAATACAAAGGCCTCAGAACATAAGGTTAGTGATACGATTTATAAGTATGAATCTTCTGGAGTTTCCTTAAGGAGAATTAATAAGACACATTCATTTGCAGATATTGATAGTAATATTAATATTGGATTAGATGAATATTATATTAAAGTTGATACCACTGCTACAGGTGTTGGTACAGTTAGGGATGGTACAAGTGCCTTACCTAAGTTGAAGATTTCTGAAACTGAAAAAATTGGTAGAAATGCTGTAAGGGCTACACAAAATACTCAATTTGAGACTATCACACCAAATATCCAGTTTATGACTCCAAGGGATACTGGAATATCAGCTAGAATGAGAACTACCTCTGCTACTAGTGTTGATGGTAGTGAGACTTCATTTGTGGATCAGGGATTTGAAGCTATTGATATGGGAGGTTCTACTTCGTTGAGTTCTCCAAGAATCATTGCTTCTAAGATTAATGAGTCTAATAATCTTACATCATTGCCTGGCAATAAATCATTTACAATGGAACTAGTCTTTGAAACAGAAGACATTAATGTTTCACCAGTAATTGATACTGATAGAGCTGCTATCATTACTACAACAAATAGAATTGATAGACCTATTACTAATTTTGCTGATGATCCAAGAGTGAATGCTAGATTTGGTGATCCAAATAGTGCAATTTATATAAGTAAGAAGATTAATTTGGAAAATCCTGCAACCTTCTTACAAGTGAAATTAGCTGGATATAGACCTGATTCTGGTGATATTCGTGTTCTTTACAAGTTGTTTAGAGCCGATAGTGTATCAGCTGAACAACCATTTGAATTATTCCCTGGCTATGATAACTTAACTGATACTAATGGAGATGGTTTTGGTAATCAAGTAATTGATTCTAAGAGTAATAATGGTAGACCTGATAAATTCGTACCTGCTGCAAGATTTGATGGAGATTGGAGAGATTATCAATTTACCAATGATAAACTTCCTGAATTTAATGGCTTCCAAGTTAAAATTATTATGAGTGGAACGGATCAGGCAAATCCACCAAGAATTAAAGACCTTAGAGTAATTGCTTTCGCATGACGTACAAAAAAGTTGAAGGACATGATGACCTTATAAGAGATATGGCCAATGGTGCTATTATAAACAAAGACACCAGTGGTTATAGGGATTATATTACATTGAGGAATCAGAAGATAAAAGAACAAGAACGAATTGATTCTATAGAAGATGAGATTGGTGAAATCAAATCTTTATTAAAAGAATTAGTTCAGAATATAAATACATCTAGATAAAGTACCAAGTATTTGAAATATGTCAATTTACGTTGTAAATTTGGGTATTGAACAAGGTACTGATTTTCAACAGACCTTCGATCTGACTGCTACAAACGGTCAACCTCTAAACTTAGAGAATTACTCCGGCAAATCTCAGATGAGAAAATATGCTGGGAGTAGAAATGCTTATGACTTTACCGTAACTTTTACGGATAGAGCATCTGGACAGATCAAACTATCGATAACCGATACAATTACCAAGAGAATTAAACCAGGCCGATATATTTACGATATCCAATTAACGGATTCTAATGATGAAAAACTCAGAGTTTGTGAAGGTCAGGTGCTTGTGAGAGAAAGCGCTACTAAGGGGTAAGCTAAATGGCTGGATCTTCACGATTTAGAGGTGGGGGTGTCAACGCAATTAAAGTGGCTGCTACGTCTCGTGCTGAGGCTGGCGGTACATTTCGATCACTTTCCGACACTGATGTGAGTAACCTAGGCGATGGTTATCTTGCAGTATATAATGTCACAACAGGTAAATGGACATCTCAAGTTAACTTGGGAGACAATACCGAAATAGACGGAGGCACCTTCTAATGGCCGTCATAAGAATTAAACGGAGTACTGGCTCAACTGCTCCTGTATCATTGGGTGTAGGTGAACCTGCGGCTACCGTAGAAACCGCTACCCAAGGTGCATGGAATAATAAAGCTGGTCGTCTTTTTGTAGGTAACGCTTCTGGAGTGCCTGTAGAAGTAGGTGGAGAATATTATACAGAATTATTAAATCATCAACAGAGTATTCTTACTAACGATTCAGCTGTAATCGTAGGTGCTGCTGGTTCCATAGATCATTGGAACGTTGTTGGTATGGCGACATTCCAACAAATAAAAGTAACAGCAGCTGCTGAATTTTTAGGTGATGTAACACTTAGTAATCCAGTAACATTTGATTATCTATCTGGTACTTCACTAACAGTCAATAGTAATTTTTATTCTGCTGGTGTTACTACTTTACAAAGAGCTTATATTCCAGAAGATCTGAATGTTGTTGGATTATCAACTTTTGTTGGATTCTCGACATTTGGGGCTAATGTTGCTGTTGCCGATTCTGTTGGAGTAGGTACTGGTTTCTATGCAACTAATGCTGGAGATGTTAAATTAGAATCCTTAACCATAACTGGGTTAAGTACTAATAGGATCCCATACCTTACACCTAATGGTTCTGGTGAACCTGGCAAACCACAGTTTACTACTGGTAATGGATTAATATACAATGTAGCTGGTTTTGGAACTGGCCCGACTCCAGAATTTGTTACTGATGCAATCGCTGTATCTATAGCTGGTACTGTTTATGCACCAGCTGGTGTTGTTACTACTATTAATGGTACAACACTAACATATACCAATGGATCTATTAATGATCTAACCCTTGGTGTGGGAACAGAGGCATATTCTTTCCCTAATCAAGATGCTACAACTGCTGGTTGGATTCTAAGAAGTGATTCTAATGGTACATTAAATTGGGCTCCAAATGATGCTCGACTTAATTACATTGGTAGAACTGGAGCTGGATCAACTAGTGCTGGTACTGTTGGTCTTAACACTGAGACTTTTGAAATATGGGGTTCAGCAAACGAGATTGATACTGTTGCTGTAGGTAGAACTATAACAATCAGTTTACCAGATGAAGTTATTATTGGTACTGCATTAACAGTTAGTGGCCCAGTAAGTATTGCTGGAAGTCTATCTGTTGAAGGAAGTGTTACTTATCTCGATTCTACGATTACGCAGATTAAAGATAAGAAAATTGATCTTGCATATTCTGATTCTCCAAATGATACTAATGCCGATGGTGGTGGTATATCCATTAAAGGTAATAGTGATTATGAAATAACATGGGCAAGTGGTGTTGGTGCTTTCCAAGTAAATCAAAGTTGGCTACCATATAGTAACAACACATACGATCTTGGTTCTGATTCTGTTCAATGGAGAAATATATACGTTGATGGATATGTTGATACTGATGAAATATTAGTTTCTGGTATTGGTACTCTAACATCAGCTGATATCAACGGTGGTAATATAGACAGTACTGTTATTGGTGCTGCTGTATCAACTACGGCATATTTTGAAAGAATTGGATGGGGTGCAACTGCACATGCAACTCAATTAACTCTTTTAAGTGGTACTGTAACTAGTTTACAAGTTACTGGTATTACTACATTAGGAAGATTATTCTCATCAACCTCTCCAGATGAAAATGGAGTTGGTTATGCTGGTTCTACTGGTGAAGTAGGATTTACATCCTCACCATCAGCTGGAATATCAACTTCCCATTACTTACTTACTTCAGTAGGTATCGCAACCGATGATCGGCCTGTATGGACTGATACAATAGATTGTGGAACTTATTGATCTAAGCCCATACTAAATAGATAGGAGCTAGTTTTATATACATGGCGAAACCTAGCAGTAGACAAGAACTAATCGATTATTGCCTGAGACAGCTGGGCGAGCCCGTCTTGGAAGTAAACGTTGATGAGGATCAAATTGACGATATAGTTGATGATTCTCTTCAGTACTTCCAAGAGCGACACATGGATGGTGTTGAGAGAATGTATCTCAAACACCAGATACAACAATGGGAAATTGATGCAGCAAGAACTAAACAGATAGGATCTGTTGGAATTTCTTCACAGACATTTAATGGAGCCACTGGAGTAAATACAAGTACAAACGGAAATAATATATTAATACCAAATCATGGCCTAGCAACAGGCTCACAGATATGGTATAGTGTTGGTGCAGGTTGTACTCCTATTGGAATAACAAGTGATATAGTTCTTGCTGGAGTAGGTACTACTTCTTTCTTGGGTATAGGAACTGATAGTGTAGAACTTTATGCTATAGCAGATAATAAGAATCAAATTAGAGTTGCTGCAAGTAGTAGTGAAGCTGGTGCTGGAGTTGCAATAACATTTACTTCAGCTGGTATTGGTTCAACACACTTTGTTGCAACACAATCACAATTTTACGAAGCAAGAAATTATATTGAAATACCAGATCATGTTATAGGTGTTCAAGGTATTTTTAGATTTGATGATAATACTATTTCACAGAACATGTTCAGTATATCGTATCAGATATTCTTGAATGATGTTTATAATTTTAGTTCTGTGGAACTACTTAATTATACAATGGTTAAACAGTATCTTGAGACTATTCAATTCTTGATAAGTCCAGATAAAAAGATTAGATATAATAAACGTGGTAATAGATTGTATCTTGACATGGATTGGGCCTCACAGTCCGCTAATGATTATCTTGTAATTGATTGTTATAGGATTTTAGATCCAAGTACTAATACAGAAGTTTTTAATGATAGTTTCTTAAAGAAATATGTGACCGCAAAGATTAAACGTCAATGGGGTCAGAATTTAATGAAATTTACTGGGGTTAAATTGCCTGGTGGTCTTGAATTAAATGGCAGACAATTGTATGAAGATTCTCTAAGAGAATTAGATGAAATACAAAATAGGATGCCAACAGAGTATGAATTACCACCTCTTGACTTGATAGGATAATGGCACCATTAAATCCGTTTTATAGACAAGAAGTTGCTAGTGAACAGAGACTAGTACAAGATTTGGTCAATGAACATCTAAGGATGTATGGCCAAGAGGTATATTATTTGCCTAGAAAGTACATTGGTACTGATAACATCATGAGGGAGAATGTTCTCGCAAAGTTTGATGATGCTTATCCAATAGAAGCCTATGTTATGAATGTTGATGGTTTTCAGGGTTCTGGAGACTTGATGACCAAATTTGGAATAAGAGTAACAGATGAAGCAACCTTTATAATTTCAAGAGAAAGATTTGAGGATTATATTTTTAACCTTATTAGTACTATTGATGATACACAAGATTCTCGTAGAGCTCTTGGTTTAGATCTCGGAATGAGACCATATGAAGGAGATTTAATATATTTTGGATTAACAGATAGTCTTTTTGAAATTAAGTTTGTAGAACATGAAAATCCATTCTATCAACTTGGTCAATTAACCACATATGAATTAAGGTGTGAACTCTTTGAATATGAGGATGAGGTTATTGACACTGATATCGCTGATATCGACGATAATGCAGCAGATATAGGTTATGTTGTTACATTGACCCTGGCGGGTCTTGGAGTGACCGCTGGGGCGCAAGCTGGCCTATCTACGGGATCTGTTAGTAGGGTAGTTATTGAAAATGATGGATATGGATACTCTACAGTTCCAACAGTTGCGATTTCATCTTCACCAAATACGGCTCCTTTTGCAGATGCAAGAGCTGTTGCTATAGGTACAGTTGGTACTGGTTTAACAACATACTCTGTACAAGAGATTAAACTAATAAATCCTGGCTTTGGATATACTCAACCACCAACCGTAACTCTTGTTGGAGATGGTGGTGGTGCAGTATTGAGAGCAGATATTGCTGCAATTGGTGCTGTTAGGATTGACCAAGTTGCTCCATTCGTGGGTGGATTGGGTTATAGGCCTGGTGCAAATATTAATGTTTCTATTAGTACTTCTCCAGTAGGTCTTGCTACTGCAAATGCTACTGCTGATGGAGTTGTATCTGCTGCTGGTACAGTTGAACAAATAAGATTCAGTAATGCTGGATTTGGATATACCGTAACACCATCCTTTAATATTGATAGTCCATATCAAACTAGAAATGCTATTGCGAATATTGGATTTACAACTGTTGGTATGGGAACAATTACCAATATTACTATAGCGGATGCTGGTCTTGGAAATACTACTCCTCCAGCTATTACAATATCCAGTCCATCAGGATTTAGACAAGGTATTGTTACCTCTGGAGTTGGTATAGGAAGTACTGTTAATTCCTTGTCTATAGGTAATACTGGAGCATATTATGGATCTGCCCCAGTAGTAACCATCGCTGATCCTCCTACTATTGGTGTTGGTTCAGGTGTAACTGCTACCGCAACTGCTTATGTTAATGTAACAACTGGTATACTTACTGGAGTAACCATAACAAATCCTGGCTTAGGATATACGGCCGCACCAGATGTATCATTGAGTAGTGGTATTGCAACTGCTACTGCAACTGCACTTGTTAATGCAATAACTGGAATTGTAACTGATATTAATATCACCTATGTTGGTGCTGGATATACTACACAACCAACTATATCCTTCTCTGAACCTCCAGTTGGTGTTAATACAGGTGTCTTTATGATGAATGAGATGGTTACAGGAACCACAGGCCTAGCAACTGCTCTTGTTAAAGATTATGATGATGTCAATAAGACATTGAAGGTTTATCGTGTTGCTGGTACATTTGTTAACGATGAGAAGATAGTTGGATCTGCAACTACTCTAGATGGAGTAGATAGAGCAGGTAGTTACTATATTAATAAAGTTTCCTATGAAGATACTGATGATAAATGGGAAGCAAATACAGAAATTCAAGATGCTGCTACGGATATAGATGGCATAGTTGATTGGACAGAGACTAATCCATTTGGAACATTTTAGGAGGTAGTATGACGAGTAGTTATGATAAGGATTGGTTTAAAGATCCACCAGATTTAGCACCTTCATCTTATGAGCCTCCTGAAAATCCGCTAGATAGTATGCCGATAGCAACATATAAAAATAGATATGCTGATCCAGAACGTCAAGCAGAAATAGAAGCTATCTTAGAACAAAACCCAAGACCAGAGGAAGATATGGCAGAATGGTTTAATGATAAATCAGAAAAGAAAGAAGATAAGAGTATACATCAAAAGATGTATGAGATTGCAACTAATAGATATAATCCATTTTCTATAGGTGGATCTGAGAATTGTGATTCTGATATATCTTGTAATCAATAAATAGTTAAAAAATTGTCATGATAGGAAATTATTTCTACCATCAGATATTGAGACGTACCGTAATTGGATTCGGTACTCTTTTCAATAATATTGAGATCCGTCATAATGACGATGATGGTAAATCTCAAAGTAGAATGAAGGTGCCATTGGCTTATGGGCCAATGCAGAAATTCCTTGCGAAGGTTGATACACAGAGAGATTTGGCTGGTAGAGCTGCAATTACTTTACCTCGTCTTTCTTTTGAGATGATTTCTATAACATATGATTCAACACGTAAGGCATCAATAACTCAAACATTTAGAACTAATACTGGCGCAAAAGTAGATCAGACTAAAAAAGTCTTCATGCCAGTTCCATATAATATCGGATTCCAACTTAGTGTTGCAACTAAATTAAATGATGATATGTTGCAAATTATGGAACAAATTCTTCCATATTTT
>CEOH01007981.1_pt1 | contig 29345 bp, 20 predicted proteins | sample 530311 | NCBI WGS metagenome assembly CEOH01 (sample SAMEA2619923, study PRJEB7988) | marine metagenome | biome: marine biome (ENVO:00000447); feature: deep chlorophyll maximum layer (ENVO:xxxxxxxx); material: "saline water (ENVO:00002010), including plankton (ENVO:xxxxxxxx)" | depth 60 m
TGCTGTTCTTGGTGCTGATATTCGTCAGACAACTCAAGCCACATCTACTACTGCTGAAACCATTAGTGAATCTGAAGATGACGGTGCTGCCAGAGCAGAAAAAGCATTTGGTGGGGAAGATACAGAAGAAACAGATGCTCTTTCTTACTTTGAAAAGTTAGCAAATGAATAAGTAATCTAAATCTTCAAAAAAGAGGGAGTCCTTGTGACTCCCTTTTTTTATTAACCAAGTCCTCTACGCCAAATTGGGTATTGGGTTTGAATTCCAATTGCAGTGGTTGCTTTTGTAGAACCGCCACCACCGCCTATAGAAGCACCCCCATTACCACCACTTGATGTATTATTTTGAACCACTACAGACGGTGATTGTTGTGCAGATTCTGTTTTTGGTCTTTCTGAAATTTTATCTGTTTTTAGTGCCGCATTTTGCATCATTGTTTCTGAAGCAATCGATGACATTGTTTTGTCTGTTTTGTTTATTGCGTTTGGTAGTGCTTCTCTTGACACAGTTTTGATTTTCGAGTTTGGCACAATAACTTCATTTTCCCCTGCTTCCCCTGCAAGAACCAACTTACCACCAAAAGAAGATTGTACTGGTCCACCATATTGGTATGCAGGTATGGTTTTTGGGACTTGTACCTTACCAGATAATATCTTATTTACTGTAGATTTGTCTATAGAATAAGATTTTTTGGTTATATTTTTATTATTGGTATCTGTGTGTGAATTTAATACCTTTGATATTACCTTATTTGGCATATTAGTTTTATTTACAACAAACGAGAAGGGATTTTCTGTTTTGTTAGTTATTGTTGGTATTTTTATATGTTTATTGTTTCTTATATCGGTCTTTAAGTGTTTATTTTCATTTTTAGAATTTTGAAATAGTATTTTATTGATATTTTTGTGTATATTTTCTATTTTGGTTTCTTTTAATTCTACATTTTTATTATTTAAACCCTTTTCTTTTGTTGATGGTGGATTTATAATAGTAGGAATTTTAATTTCCTTTGGAATATTGATTATTCTTTGTTTTTCTTGTGTGTTATTATAATGCTTTTCTGTTGTTTTATTGTTTGTATCTTTATTATAATGCTTTTCTATTGTTTTATTGTTTGTATCTTTATTATAATGCTTTTCTATTGTTTTTATATTAAGATAATCCTTTGGTTGTTTGGAAATGAAATCTATTTTTTTGCTTAATTTTAATATTGTTTCGTTCAATTCTTGAGGAATATAATTCTTCTTTTTCTTTTCTGATTTCTTTTCTTTTTCTTTTCTAATAGGTTCTATAATTTGAGGTACTGGAGTTACATCCTTTGGAAGTATGTCCACAGCCTTTTTACCTTTTCTTTTGTTGAAATGGGAAAAAATAGATTCTTTAATTTTCTTTTTATTCTTCATTTATCTACCCAAATGGATTGTTTTGTCTAATTGATTCTGCTCTTTGTTCTTCAATATACGCTAATTTTATTTTTTCATTCTCTACCTCTATATATTCAATTAACTGAGCCAGATACACATCTCTTTCCCAAGGTAAAAGATTTTCTAATTCAGATAAACTATATTTGTGGTGTTGTACCATCTGAAATGTAGTTTGATAATAATCTTTAAGACTCAAATGACTGAGCCCTAGCCGAAAAAATCCGATAACCCAGAGAGCAACACCTCTCTTTCAACATCATCAGAAGCAGTATATAAAACTTTATGTTCTATTTTAGGAGCGGTTAAAAAGAAATCCAATAACTTTTCAAATTGAGTTTTTGTCATATTGTCAACAAATTCTAATATTTCCTCTCTTGGTAAAGTCGAAGCATCGACTATTCCACTAGTTGTTTGTATAGAAACTATACAATCAGAAATTAAATCATAGAAAGAAGAAGGGTCTTCATAATTAATAACTCCATCCCTGTTATCTAAATCATTTAATGACGGATATCTCATTTTAAGTATAATTTCTTTGCTTATTTTTATTTCGTTTGTGTGGTTTTTATCTTTTATTATTTCTATATCTGGTATTAGTATCTTTACTTGTATGTTTTCTTCTGTAACAGGACATACAATTGTTGGTTCGATTCCTTCACCAACAGATTTTGCTCTTATTTGTAGGAATATGTACTCTACATCAAATAGTGGCAATGACCCTGCATCTTCTACACCATCTACACACGATTCAATAATATTTTTTATTGCTCTAATCATAGAAGAATCTTCGCCAGATTGTTGAGCAAGAAGGAGTATTTTTTCTTCTTTTACTAAAAATGGTCTAAAAGATTTTCTATCACCAGATGATGGAAGAATTACTTCATATTTTGGAATGTCTGACAATAATAAATTTGACAATTTGTTCATTATTTACCTCACTTTTATTATATTTATATCTCATAGGTATAAGACCTATATCTAAACGAAACTTGTAATCTTGTATAATCATTAAACATACTTGCTCCCAACGATATAGGAAATATATTGTTGGGGTAGGCTTCGTGTAGGGTGTAGGTTGAAGTTACTTCATTTAATTCATTGAGTGTTTTTATCTTCATAGTTGTACTGCTTGCAATGGTACTCAACCAATTATGTTGTTCACCATCACCACCTGCTACCCCCATATGCGGTGGAACTATTTCGTCCATCCAACCCTCAAAGAATGTTCTTTCTGTTTGGTCAGCAGATACAGGAAACGAAATAACTACATCTCCAGCATAATTGTTACCAACAGGAATATCTCTTTTTGGACCAAACCATTGTTCATCAAGTACAATAAAACTTCTTGTGGGTAGGGTGACTGTTTCTGCCGGCATAATATCCTGCCTTGATTGAGAACGACCACCATCTTGCACATTAGCAAATTCAACCCTATATCTAGAGGGTTTTGCTAATCCGTATTTAAGAAAGTTTTCTTTGAAATAATCTATTGATGCTTCGTTTGCCATGTTTATTTTTCTCTATAATATTTATAACAAATTTAAGGTAATATGGTATCTTCTGTCAAAATAATAAAATTCCAGCCTTTTTGTTTACAATATTTTTTAGCAGATTTCCATTTTGCTTCGTTTACACTATAGGTTAAACATTCTTTAATATATGACCTAGTTGATTTCTTTTTCTTTGGTGGTGGGATAGTTTGCTTTTTGGGTTTAACCTCTATGATATAGGTTTTTATATCACCATCATTGGTTTTTATTTCTGCGATGAAATCTGGAAAGTATCTATGATTCTTCTTGTCCACTGGAGAATAATATGGGATTATTACTTCTTCACTGCCCCACCTAATAACATTTTTGTTATAGTCTAGGTATTTACACACTCTCCTTTCCCACAGAGAGCGGCATATTATGTTTGTTGGGTTTCCTATATATTTTGATGGATTTATTGTTTTATATTTTGTTTTATATGCCATATATTATATCTTTTCTTTAGATATATATTATACAGGAGAGCATTAGCATGGCAGAAGAATTTCATGGTATGGGAACGGATTTTAGTCACGGAGAATTAACATTTCCAAGTGAAGAAGATTTTGGCGCAGACCCCTCAAATAATGGATTAAAAATTCCAGTAAGTATTAATTTTTTGGCAGACCCATATACAAACAAACAAGCAATTAGAGAAAATGCTGGTGTTGGTAAATTTGCTGATATAACTTTACCTTTGCCTTTAAATGTTGGAGTGGACAATGCAATAAATTATGGTACTGGACAATCGGAAACTACTGGTGGTTTGTGGGACATGACGCCTGGTGGTTGGTGGGAATCACTTAAAACTGGATTTGGTGCTGTTTCTTGGGCAAAGGATATGTTAGGGTTTTCTGCTCTTTATGGACAAAGACCAATGGATGAAAGAGATAGTATATTTCAAGGTGCGAACTTTAGAAATCATAGTTATTCTTGGACACTGATACCAAAAAATTCTGAACAAGGACAAAAGATTCATGATATTGTCATGGCATTTCAAGCATTAGCATTTCCTATGGCATCTGGATATGAACAATACTCAAGAGTTATTCATCCTCCTGTGTGGCACATTTCTGCTTTTGACTTTTCAGAAGGTCAAGGAGTCAGATGGGACATGGAGCCATTACCAAGTGTATTAGCAAATGTAAAAGTTACTACAGCACAAGGTTCATTACATAGAGTTTCTGGTGGATGGCCTGCCGCTACAGGACTTACCTTGCAATTCCAAGAACTAGAACCAGCAATCAATACTGGAGCATTTATACAATCAAGAAGTCAGTTGCGAAGTGGTGCTGCCAGAGGTGGAGATTAATAATGTATTTTGAAAAGATGCAACAGTTAAATTACAATTTTCCTGGTATTCCAGAATTGGAAATGCAGGACATATTTAGTAGGGTAAAATTTACAGATAAAACCCTTGCAGATGCTAAAAACTTTGAGGAGTTTTTAGTTCCAGAAGGAGCAAGACCAGATGATGTTGCAAGAATTTTTTATGGGAGTTCAAATTATTGGTGGTTAGTTTTATTGTCAAATAATATAGTTGATGTACAAACAGAATGGCCTAAATCTCAATCTCAAATAAAATCATTATTTAATAACTTTTTAAATGGAGATAGTTATTTTGTATTAGAAGATTTAGTCATCGGTCCTGGAGATATAGTAGTCAAAAGAGATACAACTAAAACTGGAGGGATTGATATAGACCATTTTGGAGTAGTAGACTCATATGATAAAATTTTTCATAGGATAGATGTGAAACAAAAGAAAGGAACTATTTCTACAGGAGATGAAATATGTGCATTTGGATTAGACGGACAAGGACAGTGGACAAACCCATTAACAGAAGGATTTGGTGAAACAGGATGCTTTAGACAAAATGTGACTGCTACAGGTTGTACTGTATTTACTGCTCCTGATTCAGATGCCGCTCCATTGTGTGCAACCGCAGGTGCAACATTTGCAAAGGTACAAAAGAAAACTTCTATCAAAGAAGCAGTTTCTAGATTTTCATACAGAACTGGAGAATTAGTAAATGATTTAAATCCCTATACCAATGATGGACTAACTGCTGATTATTTTCAATTCCGTAATATGTGTGGCTTGACTGGAACTTTACTCTATAAATATATGACAGGAGCATCATTACCAGAAGCAGTTTCTATAGTTACCGTTGAAGAAGAAATTGTATATGATAATGATAGAAGTAGAACAATTAAACTATTATCTCCAAACTTAGCAGGACAAGTATCCTCAGAAATAACCACACTATTAAAAGGAAATGTTCCTAGAGGTACTACCAAAATTATAACTTACTCGTAATGATTATTAAAGGTGAATAGCAATGCCCCCAGACAACGAAAAACAAACATCATCAGATATTAATGTCGAAAAGATAGTTTTACGAAATGTAAGAAGTGAAACAGAACTTAAAGTTTTACCCGCTGAAGTACAAGATGGTGTGATGGAAGAAATCTTTGTCAGTCTACAGATAAATGAAAGTATATTTTCGAGTGGTATAAGTGGAACTTTAAAATTCAAAGAACCTTCTTCTGTTGGTGACTATTTCAACATGACAGGTAACGAATTTATTGACATTGTGATAGAATCTCCACTGATAGAAGATTCAAGACATGAATTAACTTTTTGTGTGAATGATGTAAGACCACTTGGTGATGATGCATTAGAAGCAACATCTGGACCAAGTGCTAGACCTGGAGCAGGATGGGAAGTGGAATTTGTATCTTGTGAAAGTTATATCTTAGATTGGGATAATCTAGATTATATGGATAAAGATTTTATTGGTAAAATTGCTGGCGATGATGGTTTAGTAAATGAGTTAGCAGGGAAATATTTAAATCCTGGAGTAAGTGATTTTAGTTTTGCCCAAAAGGAAATGGAAATCGACCCTACACACAACTGGATATGGTTGAAAAAGAATCAAAGTATGTATCCTTGGGGTAAGGATGTTCATCCACCAAATCTTATGCAACTTCTCAATAACCTTTCAGAAAATTCCATTGATGAAGACATGAAAGGTGCAAATTATTTATTCTATGCGGATTTAGATGGATGGCATTTTAAGTCTATTAGGAAAATGATTTTAGATGCTAACGAAAAGGGTGTATTACTTGGTGGGGACCATGGCGGAAAAAATGAATATGCAATTACTGATGAAGAAGATTGGGAAAAAATGCAAGAAGGAGAACCCGACAGAAGAATTGGTGCAATGATAACTATCAGTGAATATGACCATTTGAATCTTTTTAAGAGTGGTGCATATACAGCATATTATGAAAGAATTAAACCAAATTATAATGACCCATATTTTGATTATTTAGATTTCACTACAATGCATACGCATCCGCTATCAACTGATTGGGGTGGTAGAGAAATTATTACATATGATTACCATCGAGATGTAGAAGAAAATTGGGGGGACAATGAGGACGGTGGACGAGTTGAAAGATTTAAAATTATACCTGAAAGTGTGGACACTTCTATAAACATTGACAATCCAGTAAACATAGAAAGAAAGTCAGTGAGGAAACATGACCATACTGGGCTGTATGGATATTTTGATTCTCCATATAATTACTACGGGGATAAGTCTTATGATTTTCTCGGTTCTGCCGCACTAGAAGGAAAACAAGGAAAAAGAAATGATATTCTTTGGCAAACAATGTTCGACCAAACAAACCTTGAGGGTAAAATAATAAAAACTATTCAAGAAGATGTTAAAGTCCCAACATCTGAAAACTTTAAAGAACATTTACAATTAATAAACCTTAAAGAAAAGTTTAATGTGTACAGACACTCGATTTGTTGTGATAAACAAACTATTAAACCTTTTGTGTTTCTTGCAGTTATTGAAGATGCAAAAAAGGTTACACCAGATGACAGGGGCGGAATCTACGAATATTCTTGGAGAGAAGTTGAGATATGGCCTAGTGACCATGTGGACGAGGAAAACTATATAGGTACAGACATTAGTCCAGAAGGTTCACCAGTAAAAATTGTTATACCGCCTGAAGGTCAAGGTCTAGCAGGAACATTTAGAGGAGCAAACCCAGAAGGTGAGGAATGGACAAACCCTGCTTATAACTTAAACGAATTAATGAACACAACAGACGGTACTAATGTTAATGTTGGTCCTGGTATTAATGTTGCTGATTTAGAATATAATGATTATCCCGAATCATATCAAATGATGCCAGTAGGTGGATATTTTCAAGTTGCAGATGATGCTGATATATTGGACGACCCATGCGATTTACAAAGTAACGAGAACGATATAATGGATGGACCTTGGACCATGCAACGCCATATTGTACAAATGTATAGAATTCCTAATTATATGCTAGGAGAATTAAATGAAGACGGAGAAGTTGTAAAGGGAACAATTGCTCCAAACGAAGAAGACCCATTGGGTGACCCAGACCCAACTATTCCGAAAGACATATATTTCTTCGATGTTCCAAATGCACACGATGGATTGTGCGGGTGTCTTTCTTAATTAGTATACTTATATTATGAGAACATATAAAACATGTTGCTGTTGCGGAGATAAACCTTGTAAAGAGTGGGATAACGAATATCGTTATAACGGTGGAGGAGCAAACTGTCCCATATGTGCATTGGGTACAACTACAATTAGTGCAACAGACTTTGAAGAATTTGCTCCATATCAACCTACACGAAATCAAGGTGATGAGGAATGGGATGGTAGACTGCAAGAAAGTGATGGGCATCCAGACAATTTACATTATGGAAATTTGTGTTGGCACAATGGAGAAGAAGGTTGGGACTTTTATTCGTTGGGGTGTGGTGAGGAGTGGAATAGTTGTTGGACAGAATACATCAATGACGAATCGTATTCTTTTCATGATAAGATTATTCCAAAATCTACATTCTATCAATACGATTCTCCTATGGGACTTTTGCCATGGTCACCACAAGCATTTACAGATTGGATAGACAATTGGGAAGGACCACTATTACCAAAAGGTGATTGTACAATGCACTGTACTCTTGGTGCGGAAGGTAATCTTGGTTGTCATAAATTGGCATTCGTTGGTGCTATCGGAAAGAACTTTGGTTCTCAAAATCCAAACACAGACCAATTTCCGTTATGTGGTTCTGACATTGTTACTGTCCCACCACCAGAAAGTGATTGGGATGAAGTTCGCGAGTGGGTTAAGTCTGGTGGTAAATTAATTGTGATGGGAGAATCCAGTGGAAGTCCGGGAGCAATAGAATGTAAAGAGAAGATAGGATTCTTTAATGATTCAAATTATTATACTACTAAGTGTCTAGATGTTGACGATGCAGAGCCTTTATCTGGTGAAGAAGTGGCAGAACTATTAAGAAACTTTGCATTGCATTGTGCAAGACAAGATGATGAAGAAGAAATAGAAGAATTCTTTGAATTCAGAAATGATGAATATTATGATTCAGAAAGAGATGAAAACTATATCAATAATTTTGAAGCATTTGCAAGGGAAGATGGAACATCACCAACAATTTCTTGTTGTCAAAGGTCAAAAAGACCATTCCTAAAACAAGATGAAGAAGTAGTAAAATCATTTTCGTTTCATTGTTCTTCTAGCAGTGGACTCCTTCCAAAAGGAAAAGGTGAAGGACTAGTTGGACATTGTAACGGTGAAGGGTGTACGGTTGTATGGAAACCTAATGGTGACGGTGCAGTTGTTGTTGTATATGATTCCAATGTTTGGGGTGCTACCAATTCACAGATTCCAATGTGGTGGTGGGAGCAAGAAACTTTACATCCAGAAATTCAACTCGATGCAGAAACATTAAAACTAAGAGCCTGCAATAGTGATTTCTGGAGATTTATGTGTGATGATTTTCTTGATGGTGAGATGCCAAATTATTCATGCACAGAGAGTGATAGTTATTGGGATAACAAAGCCCCAGATAATTATACTTCTGAAAATCCATGTCTTCCAACTGCACCATGTTGTTTACCAAACGGTGAGTGTCTAGACGATGTTACTGTCTGGGAATGTTTTGGGTATGAAGATGACAACGGAAATAGATTGCCTGGAATTTGGTGGGGTCCAGAAGAAGTTCATCCAAGTGGTATTGGTTCTTGTGATTTAACATGTGCAGATATTACTTGTGATGAACAAGATAAAAAATTATGTTGTTCTTTAGCAGAGGGATGTTCTGCAAATAGTCTTACAGACCCTAATTGTTGTTTGAGTGAAGGGAAAGGATTCGATGGTGGTAATTTAGTATACAAATATGAATGTTGTAGAATTGCACAAGAGAATGGATATGAACCATCGGATGTTGAAAATATGTGGACACTCTCTGCGGATGAATCCGATGGAGGCAATTGTGATGCTTGTTATATTACAGGTGTGTGTTGTAATTGGCCTAATGATGGGTGTAATAATAATGTGAGAAAGCATTTATGTGTAAAAAATTCTGGAGAAGCAAACTTTCACGAAGATGTTATTTGCGAGGATAATGAAAATATATGTGACCCAGTTGGTGCATGTTGTTTTGAAGAAAGTGATGAATGTTTTGACGAACTAACTGAATCAGATTGTGTTAGTTCAACTGGGTCTTGGCGAGGTCCAGATACAGTATGCGGTGATGGTAGTATTTGTGAATTTGAAGTAGGTGCATGTTGTTACGATGAGGGGAATTGTCTAGAACTTACACTACTTGCATGTGAGGGTAGTGGTGGTTATTATCAGGGAGATGGAGTTTCTTGTCAAGATGCTGAATGCGAAGAACCGAGTGAAGGTTGGGCATGTTGTTTTCCTTATGGAGAAACTTGCCAACAATGCATAGACACAATAACACAACAAGGGTGTGATAAGTATGAGGGTGATTGGCAAGAAGGATATAAATGTGAAAATAATCCATGCGACACAAGTGAATGTGAAGGTGGTGCATGTTGTATTGGTTTGGACGCTGGGGCAAGTCCTGAATGTGATAATACTGGAGAGTTTGGGTGTTGTTGTGTCTATGCAAATTCATATGAAGAATGTATGTTAAAGGGTGTAGGACCACAGGATGGAATAGCAACCAATACTTTCCATGAAGGAATATCTTGTGATGAAGTTGATTGTTGTGGTTCTTGTTGTTGTATAGATGGTAATCAAAGTCAATGTCTAAGTAGTTGTGATATGATGAGTAATTGGTTATGTGAAGTTTATATCGCAGGGCAAGGACAATGCGAGGGAACTGTAGTATGGCATTCTTGTGAAGATTGTGCTTGTGGGGAAGACTGTAATGTCGATGAATCAATAAATTGTCTAGACTTTGGCTCATGTTGTATTTCTGAATGTTTTGATAAAGTTGGCAAACCAATTACTTGTGTAGGACAGTGTGAAGATGTTGTAAGTCAAGATGACTGTGAAGACAAAGACGAAAATGGAACAAAGACAGTATATTATAATCAAGGACGATTGTGTGAAGATACAAATTGTAATCCTGGATATTGTTGTCATGATGATTGCAAGGATGACTATTGCTGTAAAGACTGCTCATTTGAAAATGAATGTCTTGATGACTTGCTTGGAATTTCTTGGAATGAGTATGATTGTTTAGCAGATGATTACCCAGACCCTACTTGCTACGATACAAATAATAGTATATGTGACCCAGACCAAACTGGTGCTTGTTGTATTGATGTTGATGAATTTTGTAGTCCTGGTCCTTGTTTTGGTAATTGTGGTGATGGATATACTGAAGATGATTGTATAAAAAATTATTCGGGTGTTTTTCTGGGTGTAGGTTCTGTTTGTGATACTGGAGGATTTGCACAATATCAATGTGTTTATCCAAAAGGAACATGTTGCAATCAGGATGCAACAAGTATGACGGCGTGTGAAATTCAGGGAATTCCAAACCCATGCAGAGGGTGTGAATGTATTGGTGACTTCTGGTGTGTAGAACCTTATTGCGATGCAGTTGATGATGGATACTGGTTGCCTTATATACCTGACAACCAATCGTGTTGTGAATATTGTAATTTTGACTGTGATGTAGATATTGGTGCATGTTGCCTCGATAACTGTGGGCATTGTATGGAAATTGGTCTACTTCAATGTCAACTTTTAGGTGGTGATTTCCAAGGTTCGGGTACAAGTTGTAGTGATTTTTGCACTTGGAGGGGTGCTTGTTGTTGGCAGCAATCGAATGACGACTATATACGCTGTACAGACTATCTCACGCAGGCAGAATGTCAGAATCAATCAGACATTGATGATGGTTGGATGTGGTGGCCTGCGTGGAGAGGTCCTTGTGTTTCATGCGCGCAAGTTCCTTGTATGATAAATTGTTGTGGGGTTTATTGCGGGGATTGCTTTGTTCAGGAATTCAGTGGGGAGGTATGTTTGAACGAATGTGCTGGTTCTGATGGTGATTGGTCTTGGTATAATCCCGATGACTCCACTTGGGGTCAATGTGGTGACTTCTACTGGGAGCAGAAGAACGGTTGTGGATGGAGCCCGCTAGTCGGGCTAACGGATGACGATGACTATGATGAGCCTTCTAACGGAGAAAGAGATTGCCGACAAGAATGCATCGATGCAGGGTGTGAATGTAATTGTTTAAACACAAGAAATGGTATAGTATGTCTATAAATCGTATAAATAGATTAGGAGAAATATATGGCAAAACATGACTTTCTAGTAAAACTCACTCACTTTGCTAATACCGAATGGCCTAGTGTCAAGTTGGGACATTCTGTTGGTGCATTTGATGATACTTATCCCTGTGCTAATCCAGAAGGTCCTGTGGATAATTCAGATTGTTCTGATGATAATCCTCTTTGCAATTGTCCATGTCAAGAATTAAATCCATACAAAGAAAATGATTTGATAGACCTGCCTTGGTGGTCTTTTGGTGTTGCTACTGGTATTGTAGAAGGTATATTGAATTCTTTATTGGGGGGTGGTGCATATGAAGAACCAACAAAAGAACAAATAATAGAATCTATAAAATCTATAAAAGAATGTGATTTGATTGAAAACAATCCTTTACTTGGAGAATCTTGGATGGGATGTTTATGGAAAGACCAAAACCACCCTAGCAGTTGTAATTGTCCATGTGTAGGTGAAGACTTTAAAAAATATATTGAATATTCAAGAACAAGTGCAACATATTGGGATACTCCAACATACACTCCTCTTTGGAGAGATGCACAAATGATGTTAATCAAGTCACAACAAGCAGTAATTATGTTAAATGGCGATTTGACTTTAAGACCTGGCGAATTAATCAATATAACAAATAAAAATGTTGGTTCGGATAAAGAAAGAAGAATGGGTGGTAGATGGTTAGTTGCTGAAATTCATCATAATATTATAAGGGGAGGACAACATAAGATGTTAATAACTTTAGTGAGGGATAGCAGTCCAATCGACCCAGAAACAAGTGAATATTTGGGACTCTTTGGTGAAATTTGGAATTGGATATCTGGTTAAGATATTATACATATATCAAAAAGGAACATTTAATGTCAACTTTTCAATTTACAGATTTTGATATAGATTTAAACAAAAATCCATTTAACGATGATATCTCTATAGTTAGAGATAGGGATGCTATTCGTCAATCTATTATGAATATAGTTTTGACCGTTCCTGGAGAAAAAAGATTTAATGATGATTTTGGTGTAGGTCTTCGTAGTCGTTTGTTTGAATTGTGGACTCCATTGACAGAGAAAAAATTACAAAGAGATATAGTTGGAGCAATTTCTAGATTAGAACCCAGAGCAAGAATCGATTCTGTTGTTATAGAAGAAGATTCTAGTGTTGCAAAGGAAGGAAGTTCTGGAACTGCAAATCAGTTTAATATAAAAATCAATTATAGTATTCTTAAAGGAAGAAGGACACAATTAACAGACACTTTAGAAGTAACAGTACAGAAGGTAAGATAAAATGAGTAATGTAAACATTCAACTTGGTAATCTTGATTTTGAATCTATTAAATCCAGTATCATAGAACACCTTAAAACACAAAACGATATTAAAGATTATGATTATAATGGTTCGGCTGCACAAGTTCTTTTAGATATGCTTGCATATAATACTTTATATTATGGATATTATGCAAACATGACTGCTAATGAAATGTTTTTAGACACCGCACAAAAAGAACAATCTATAGTTTCACTTGTAAAACCTTTGGGTTATGTTGTTCCAGGAAAAACCTCTGCCAAAGGATTAGCAACCGTTTCGTCTAGTGATGGCGCCAATGGTTCTGGATATCTTATTCCTAGATATACAAGATTTACTGGAAATTCTCCGAATGGTATAGCATATAATTTCTATACACTTGAAGATGGGGTTTTAGACAGTCAAGGTGAAAATACATTTACTGTTGTAGAAGGAAAGGCTCTGGTAAAAGAATCTCCAATAGTTGTAGATAGTGTAACAAATAAATCATTTCTTTTTGGTTTAGATATAGACATATCGACAGTTAGAATCGAAGTGTATAGCACAGAACAAAATACTGATGGAAGTGATGTGGGATGGGAACAATGGTCACAAGCAACTAACACACAATCAGGATTAAATCAGACAAGTAAAGTATATTGGTTAGAAAGAAGTGAACTTGGATTCTTTGTAGTGTTTGGTGGTGGGTTTGATTCTTCCTACGAAAAAATAGGAAAAGAACTTACCCCAAATCAACAAGTAAGAGTTTCATATTTAAAGAGTAGTGGTTCTGTTGGAAATGCTTGTGGTAATTTTACTATTAGAGATATAACATATCCCCCTGACGGTGCAAGTACATCTAGTGTATCCCTCACTAGTTCTACTCCTAGTAATGGTCTTTCTAACGGTGGTATGGACAAACCAGATTTAGAAGCAATTAGATTTTTTGCTCCAAAGTGGTTTGCTTCACAAAATAGAGCAGTTACTTTGGACGACTGTAGAGGTATTCTTGCAGAAGCAGGATTTGTAACAGGTTCTGAAGACCCTTATTCTGTATTTAATGTGTGGGGTGGGGAAACAATGACACCTCCAAGATACGGAAGACTTTTTGTTTCTTTAGATACTACAACAGACCCATATGCATCTACAACTGCAATGAATATTTTAAAAGAGAAAACTTGTGTCACTATTATTCCAGAATTTATGAATCTGGAAACAGTCAATGGTGTTGTTTCTGGTGAATGCACATACAATCCTGGAGAAACAGAATATTCTCAAGAAACATTAATGGGATATGTAAGACAAAAACTTTTAGAAACATATTCATCCAGATTTGAATTAGAAAAATTTGACACTTCTTGGATATCAACCACTATAAATTCTATAGATTCTTCTTTTGGTGTTTCTTCTGACGAACTTTCTTTAAAATTAAGAAAACCATGTCCAGTTACTAACGGTGGTATAGATACACAACACTTTAGAAATATATGCGAAGAAAGTTCTCTGGTAACTGAATTTTTCACACCAAGTTCTTATATCAAAGGTGAAATGGGATTGGATGACGGAGAGTTAATAAAACTATATTCAGAAGGTAATCTTGATTCAAAAGGATTTCAAAAGTTATATGTTGTTAATTCCATTGGAGATACCATTTATTCAGTTGGAAATTGGAAACCACTAACAGGAGAAGTTAATGTGACGGTAAACATTTTCTCTGACAACAGTATTGATTTGGAAGTTAAGCCTGGTGGTATTGGTTCTGATAAATTTGAAATAAAAGAAAATATGTATTTTTCTAATTTAATTTTTGAGGACTTTGCGTTAGTAGCAAGAAATTAATACTATGTTTTATGGCTCTATTCTAAAAAATTCTGATGCTAATACTAGATACCAAACTCTTTCGTTTGGACCTGAACTTCAGTCAATAGATGTAGAATATGAGAGAATGGTGGATATTACAGACCTATTCCCATATTGGATAGTGGAAAGGTCGTCATCAAGCAATCCTACTAATTTTTTGGTTAATTTTGTACAAGAATATTATAATTGGTTATACATCAAGAGTGGATATGAATTAAATAAAACATCATATCATTACAATGGGTTTGGAAAATTATCAGATGTGGACGAAACCCCCACAAAATTTTTAAAACAATTTGCTTATTCTTATGCAACTGGTCTTTCAACAGAATCTATTGGTGCAACTTCTGGAGTTTCAGATGAAAATATAAGAGAGTTCATAAAGGGAATTCGCCAAAATCTATATCAACAGAAAAGTAATGAACAAGCATATCGATATTTCTTTCAAAGTCTTTTTGGTTCTAAAGGAACTGATGTATCCATACAGTATCCTAAGCAAACCGTATTTCGTTTAAACGGTGGTAAATTTGATGACCAAGGATGGGGTGCGGATGGTTCTACTGGTTATTATGAAAGTCTTAATCATCTTGGTGGTAGTTTCCTAAATGGGAATTATAAAATACAAGACAGTGATTTCTATCAAGATTTCTCTTATGTTGTGAAAGCAGGAGTTGATGTTGTTGATGAAACAACTGGATTGCCAATTTATTATAATGATTTAAATAAAATGTTACATCCTGCTGGTACTAAAGGATTTTTTGAACAAACCATTAATGATTATGTTCCCCCAGATGATTATGAAGGTAATATATTTCAGGGTGAACAGACAGTATTAGGAAATTATTTTGCATATCGTTTAAGTAATACAGGAGGAATTGGTTCTGCGTTAGGAACTACAGGATATTCTGCATGTATTGGCTGTTGTGGCAGTGCGTTTGGTTATGACGGTCCTACCGCATATATTGGTGCAACTTTAGGTGCATTCGGTGGTCCATCTGGTGGTTGGACAATGGGGCAAGGTTGGGGTGCAGTAGGTGGCGGAGGCATATCTGCTGAATATAATTTACCATCACACCAATGGCCTACTTGGGATTCTGATATTGATGCCGGACTAACTTTTGGAGGCATATATATTCGTGACTTTATATATCTTTATCCCTCTACAAGCAGTCCAAATATAGGGATAACGGGATGTACTTTAGGTACTGGACAATGTTGGACATAAATAGGATAATTATATGGCGCAATCAGTAGGAAAAAGAAACGACCAAGCAATACTCATGAGTGCTGGACTCAAAGAACGAAATTTATCGTTTTGTCTTGGTAGGTCTGATTCTAGTATTATAAACAACTCCCCAGAGGGCAATAATGATACTAACGATAATAGTATGTTTGCACAAAGAATTACTAGTAACGATATAAAAACAGTTGTTCAATTTGGAGCGACAGAAACAAAGTATTGGACAACTGGTTTAGCGCCACATTGCTATTACTCTGACGGAACTTCTAAGGGACAACATCTATTTGTTAGTGATGGAATTTTGTTTATGGTTGTTGGTATGTCTGGTATTCAAAACAGAATAGACAAGATGGGTTCTATCCTTACAAGAAATAAACCTTCAAGAATTGATGGTGGGATAGAAACTGTAGACGGAATATCATACATGGCAATTAATGCTGTGCCAGATTCTTTTGACCAAATGAGTAGTAGATATCAGGAAGTTGCACTGTTTGATGATTTGCTTGAAAAAGTTAATTCAACGACTTCGGAGTCAACTAGAGCAATGAATATATGTGGTGCAGGCAATGAACTAAAAACAGGAAATTGCTGTTTATATTATAGTGAGTCTGGATATGACTCCATCGCCGGTATTACATATGCCGCTGGTGAGTTCTACAAATGTCTATGTTCTAAATGCTATAGATGTGTAGAGATGGCAGAAGCATTGAATATGAAATATGTGTTTCATAAGTTTCTTGGTGGAACTGGAACAACTGGTGGAACAGGTGCAACTGGACCTGCATGTAAAGGATGTGACTCTGAGGATAATAAAGCAGATGACTGTGGTCCTTGCGGGTGTACAATCGATTGGAATGAGAATAGTTCCTACATAAATGTTATTAATGACAATAATATAACATCAAATACTGCATTAGGAAGAAATGCAACAATAATTAATCACCATAAAGAAAATCTTTCTGGTTCTGTATTGTCTGCAAATATTGATTTGAGTAATTTGACAATTGAAGAAAAGATGATTACTACCGAAACTTATGATACTAATATAAAAAATGGAACATTATATCTTCCTATAAGAGCAGGTAGTACTAAAAAAGAAGCATTTATTCCAATCTCTACAGTATATGATTCTGCAAGGGGAAGACATATAATCGATGGTTTTGGAAAACCAAAAGAACACGAAAGAGGTTCTGGATATACATCAGCAGTAGTTGATACAAATGTATGGGGTCAGATATTTCCAAATTGGTCTGGAGATGTTAATGATAGAGTTAAAATTAACTTAACACCTATTGGTGGCATAGCGATGCATCTTGATGAAATTTTGGAACTTTCTACAGTAATACATGTAGTGGTAAATACAAAAAATATTTCAGATACTTTTGAGGGGATTTCAACAAATAGCCCTGGACCTAAAGAATTTGACTTTTATTCTATTCAAGAATTTAAAGATGAAGAAGGACAGTCAATTTATAGTGGTTTGGGTAAAAATGCTACAAATTATAAATCTCTAGTACCTGTGGTTACAGTAGGTCCAGTATCGGGGAATTTTGAATCAGATGGGAGTGGATTTGAAGCATTGCCAAAATCAAAAGATGTAATGCACAACAGTGAACGACTAGTAACAACAGGGAATAAAAAAATATATAGTAACACCACTTTGAATAATCTTGTTGCATACGATGCAGAATACATAAGCGACAAAGCAGTTAGAGTTCCACTTCAAACTTCTTATGCAAAGGATTTAGTAGGCAAAACTCTTTGTGTAGTTACAAACATTGATGACATTGCCGCAAAATTGTCAATGGATGTGGAGTCTGTTTATTATCATCCAAAAAGTAATGGAAATGCTGATATAGATTTTACCAAAACAAAAACACTATTTAGAAATCCAGTAACAATTGATTTAAGTGACAATCAAGCATCAACACAAAGTGTAATAAGTTTTGAAATTTTGTGGGGTAGCCAAGACCCTAGTAAGGTAACAACATCTTAGGAGATTAATTTAAAATGACAAATATACAACCATTATACAAAGGAGGGGACCCGTCATTTCCCCTATCACCAAAACCCTACTATAGTAGAATCGAAGATAAAAATGTAGACTTTGATGCTACTGCTATTCATGAATATGGTAATAATCAATTTGTTGCATTTAGACCTGGATTTTCCCTACAAGCATCTGAACTAAATGAAATGCAAGAAAATTTTCAATTGCAGATGTCTTTAACTATTTCAATGATGCACAACTGGATTACTTCTGGTGCAGGACATTTATGGATGCCTTGGAAATCTAATTCTCTTGGTGGTGAAGGTGGTGCTTGGGACGGTGAGTTGCCAAATTCAACTACTGAAACAGGAATAGGTATTGGTGGTATTCCAGATGGAGGACACAATCAAGAACTTGTTGTATCTGGTCCTGGATGGAGGGGTGCAACACCACTACATCCTTATTACTCACCATATCAAGGTGGGGGTAATAGTAAATCTGTACAATACATCTCACATACTTCTAGCAGTGTTAGACTTGCATTTAATCCAGGATGGTGGTTAGTAGAAAATAAAGGACACTGGAATGGAGATGATGATAATACTCCTATGCCAACAAATATTAGTGGATTAAAACACTGGATTTATCTAAAAAATCAAATCGTAAAAGATGTGCCTACTGATGGAAATACTAGATATATTGCCGTAGGTCTTAATCTTGTTACCGACATCACAGAATGTGGAACAGGAACAAATCAAGATGAAGACCTTGCAGATAACGCAACAGGTATACCTAACTCTGCTTCTTGTGGTGCAAGTAGATATACTATCAACTTTCATGGAGATATATTTGGTTCAGACAATGAAGATTCGGCTCATTATGTTGAAATCCCTGCATCTCCTAGTTCGGGTGAAGCATGGAGTTTAAATAATCCTGATTTCGCAATAAGAGAAAATATGAATCCTGTATGTGTGGTGGATACTGGTTCAGCATCTAGTTCAATGTTATCGCAAATAAGATATATGAATAATTTATTAATTCATAAAGTTTAAGTATAAAAGGTATAAATAAAGTAAAGAGAAATACACATGGCAACAGTAGACGACAATAACTTTGATATACCATATCTAACAGGTAACGATACCTTTTTGGATTGGGTAAACCATTACAATAATTATACCGTTGAAAAATTAAATAATATACGAATTTTTAATGGTGTTTCTGGTGATGGTATAGGAATAACACTTGGCACGACCATGGATGGTACAACTTGGGGTGGTGTATTTAGATGTGATTTAAACGATACTATTACCAAAGGTATTACATTTAGTGATGATATTACCATTAAGGGTACTTTAAATGTAGATGGTGGATTTAATCTTGATGCATTGAAAACCAGATTTGGTCATTCCGCAGGATTAACAGGTATTTCTGGTGGTGCTGGTGGACTAGGAACTGGTGGTGGTTATATATTCGGACAACCTGTTAGGTTAGAAGCACTTCCGGGCGGTACTCACGGTTATGGTATTACACTTGCACAAGCGAGTGGTGTAACAGGTGCAGAAGTTTTTGGTGTTGTTACTGGTATCACTTGGCCGAGTAGTTCAGGTACACCAGAAGGACCTTATACAACAACAAACACATATGTTGAAGTTGCTACAAGTGGAATAATTCAAGGTGACTTTACAACAGCAAATGTTACAGGTTTTGGTCTTAGTGCGGGTGAAGTATATTTCTTAGACCCTGGCGTAACAGGTGGATTAACTACAACCGAACCCGTAATTTCAGGACAAGTCAGCAAACCAGTTCTGTTGGGAATCACTGCTGATAAAGCAATGGTTCTTAATTATAGAGGACAATATTTACAAGGTACTGGTACAGGTGGCACAGGTGGTATTGATAATAATAGATTTATAGTGTTGGTGGACAACACAGTTACATTTGAAACTGGTCATGTTGTTGGTCAAGATTTAACTGCTGATGTGGGTGGAGCATATGGTTGGTTCATCTGCAACGAAAATAATATTGATTCTATAGACAAAGCAGTAGGTATATGCACAAAAGCAAACTTTGATATAGGTGGAAATAAATATATTGAAATAGCAAATACTGGATGGGTAGACAACTTCCCATCAAATAGCAATTACGGTTTGTTATATATTGGTGCAGACGGAAAATTAACAAGCAATGTAGTAGGTTCGTTGGATAAAGTATTTGCAATTGCATGGGATGAAGGTGGAACAACTCGTGGTGTTATAATGAACCGATTGGCTCAAAATAGTGGTCTATACAAATCATCTGCACCATCGGGTGGTGAAGTTGGTAGTTGGGCTGCCCGTTCCTCTACTGCCGGTGGTGTTACATTCGGAAGTGCAATAAATCCAAACATGTTAATTAATGGTGGGTTTGATGTATGGCAGAGAGATATCGGTAGACGAGAACCATACGGAACAACAGGAAGCACATACTTTGCAGATAGGTGGGTAAGAAATGATGGTATTTCTTATGGAACTGGTTCATCATATGGTTCAACATGGAATCTTGAAAGACGAACTTTCGATACAAACCAAACAGAAGTATATGGTAGACCAAAATATTACTGTTCTATTAAGAACGATATTTCATCTGGAACAACATTAGATTATGTTCATATTGAAAATAGAATAGAAGATGTTCGTACTGCTAGAAACGAAACAGTAACATTATCGTTCTGGTCTAAGTGCGGTGTCACTGGTTCAACTATGGATATTGCTGTTACTCAATGGGATGGTAATACTGCATCAACAACATACCCTTCCACAGTTTCTTTAGGAACAGTGTGGAACAAATATGAAGTGGCATTCCAAGTTCCAAATATAACTACAACCCCAACAGGAAAACATTATCTTGGTGTAGGGTTTAGAACAGAAAAATTATCTGGTACAACTTTAGATTTGGCAAAGGTTAAATTGGAAAGAGGATTGGTTGCTACAAACAATCCGTGGACAGATGAAGACGAAGAACACAATAAGTGTAAGAGATTCTATCAAAGAAGTTATAATATGGATGAACTTACACACTGGACAACTATGTTGGATTCAAATACTCCTGTTCTTAGTGTTGTAGACTTTACAATCACACCAGAAAAAGATTTCTTCTATAAATTCCCAGTACCACTGAGAGATACTCCATCTATTACATTCTATTCGCCTGGTAGTGGATATACAGGAGATGCATATAATAGAACTGCACAAAAAGACCTAAGAAATACATCAGGAACTTCTGGGTGGAATGGTACTGAAAGAATAGCAGGAGCAGGTGCAACAACAATTAGTGCAGATTATTATGATAAGTATGGAATGTATATAAGCATTCCTGCCGGAGCAGTTTTGTTTGATAATATTTCATTACATTACCTTGCAGATGCAGAGTTGGATGACAATATGGTCTGGAGAAGGCCTAGTTAATAGAGGAGTTATACGATAATGTCAAGTACTAGAAGTAGTTCAAATCTTTGGGGAAATACGAATAACATCGATATTTCTAATAGTGGTGCAAGACTTTTAATGTCGCATCCTATTAGTGGATTTTCTGGTGGTGTTATGTCTATTCCTCTTGGTGGAACATATAATGGTGATGGTGTTACGGCTGGTGATGTTATTCGATATGACACAGACCCAGATTCTTCAAGTTATCAAAAGTTTACTAAAGCAAAGGGTGATGTATCCGAACATGCAGAGGTTGTTGGTGTTATTGAAAGTATGCAGGGTGATAGTGGGTTTGAAGTCGTTAATGTTGTTCTATCTGGACAGATTAATTTTCCAACTGCTAGATTTGCCACAGCAGATTATCAACCTTCAAATAGAATAGGTGGTGCATCTGGTGGTAATGATGTTTACTTTTTAAGTGGAGTAACTGCCGGTGGTGTTAGCAACCTTGCACCAAATGTTTCTGGACAGATTGCTAAACCAATTCTTCAGGTTGCAAATGATGGTGTGTTTAATGCACATGTTGTAAATTATATCGGATATCAAATTGGGGGTAATGTTGCAGGACAAACAGAACCCACAAATGTAGAGGGTGCTATTGCAGAGGTTATCGATTTCGATGGCAGCCTTGATATTAGTGCTACTGATGATAATTGGCATGATTTAAGTGAAGTAACATGGTTGCCTTATGATTCATCACACGATTCATATAAAGATAGAACATATGTGGGTTTCTGTGATGGATACCTTGCAGGTGGGATTTATGGTAGAGAAGATGATGTGGTTGTTTCTTCTACCCCATCAACCACTATGACAAATAAAACGATTATGCAGAAGAATGACAAAGGTAAAGTTGTGTGGAGGGGTGTGGTTACAGCAGTAAATAGAGTAACAAGTACAATCACTGTTCAATCTGCGGTAATAGACAGTAATAATTATTCGGTTGGACCAGATGTTAATAAAACGGTATATCACAACAATACTCAATATACACCAAGTAGTGTCACCAAAATGGCATTTAGGTTGCCACTTATAAGTGATACTACTTCAATGTCCTTCACCGACATGTATGGAAATTCAACAACAAAAAGCAAAAAACTAGTAATTTATACTGGAGGGGATATGAGAGAAGCGGCAGTTACCATTGCAGATAATATCAATATCAGTAGTATTACAGCAACTGGTACAATTTCTGCTAAGACTACTGACGGTGCAACAATTGCAGATTTGGCAAACCATGTACAAAGTCTTACCACTGATGTAAGAACTGCTAATGATAAACTCAATTTAACTTCTACAGTTTCTGCGGTCACCCCTTGAATGAGGTAATAATTCTATGGTAGTATATGGTAGCAGTTATTTTAAAGTCGTTGGGGCAACCGAAGTAACTGGACCGACTGGTAACACTGGTGAAACGGGACCTACTGGACCTGATGGACCAACAGTTGAAGGACCTATTGGTTGGAGTGGTGGTGGTATCACTGCAATGTCTATAAATGCAACGGATGGACTCTACACACAATTTGAAAGGTTTGAAGATGGTGGAACTTCTGTTATTACCACTTGGACAACTCCCACTTCTATTATAGGACCTACTGGTAATACAGAAACTATCATAGATGGTGGAAATACCTATGGTGAAAATCTATTAGGATTTGGTGGTTCTGGTGGTGCTACAGTATTTAAGGTTCAAGATTCTTCAAATAAAATTACTATAAGAAGCATCGAAGGTACTGGTGGTGTTTTAACAAACACAACATTAGAACATTTAAATACAATCGACTTAAATTATGACCGAGGAAACTTTGGTTACTTAGATGTTACAGGTGGTTCGGGGGTTACTGGACAGTTAGTTGGTGGACAATTAACAGGACTTACTGGAGCAACTTATAATATAAGTGGAACTTCTGGTGGTATTAGTGTTAGACTAAAAAGTTATAGAGAAAACTCAAAGTATTTAAGTTTCCGACACAATAACGATGGAGCAGGAACAACATATGAAATTACAACATATGATGGTGCTTGGCCACCATATGTGTTGCAGTCTGGTGGAATTGGTGGTGTGTTAGAACCAAACAAATTTGGTGTAGTTGAATTGGACTTAACTGCTCTTAATGATTTTGATTATAGTGTAGGTAGTACTGGACCAATACAAACGATTGATATTGCAGATGCAAGTTTTGGATACACTGGAAATAATATAGGTACATTAAATGATATAGGTAAATCCTTTACACTTATAGTTAAGGGTGCAACATATGGACCTCAAAACAATTTTCAATTTTCTAATGTTATATGGCCATTCGACAGACAACCTTGTTTTAGTGGTGGAACAGATATATTTAACTTCTTCTGGTTGCCATGTGAAACAAGAAATTCTGATTGCCCAGGCGGTAGAATTTGTCCAGATGGTGTAGCGTGGCATGGAAACATAGTTCAATGGAATTCTGCTGGTACTGTTATATCAGAAGGAACTTCTGATGACCCATTTTTCTGTCATGATAGAGAAAAACAATGCGGTGAGTTTTTATATTATCCAGAAGAACAAGTTTCATATAAGGGTAGTGAAAGAAAACTATTTGGTGCAACTGGTTCTACAGGTGCGTGTTGTAGAGGAGAAGGTGAATGTATACACACAATAGAAGATTTATGCACAGGATATTGGCACGGTTCTAATACAGTATGTGGTGGACTAACTAGTGGATGGACAGGAAGTATTTGTTTTGATACAGGTGCGTGTTGTGTTCACTACACAAACAGTGGAAAGATAGAATGTTTTAATGATTTAAGTGTAGATGATTGTATAAATCTCGGTGAACTTTTAGATGTAGAAACTTCATTTGGTGGACTATCAGCAGACTGTAGAAACATGGACTGTGATAATGCTAGTAGAGGTTTGGGTGCATGTTGTGATGGTAGAGGAGGATGTTCACAAAGAACAAGAAAAGAATGTCTTGCACTTGGTTATTATTTTCATGGAGAAGGAAGTGTATGTTCATTAGATGATGGAACTGAAATTTGTTATGGAGGAACAGGTGCTTGCTATTATTCTGGTGGAACATGTGGTAATGGGATTACAGGAAGTGACTGTATAAGTGGTGGTAACTTATATGCAGGCAAGGGTACAAAGTGTGAAGATACCAGACACAGAACAGACGAACACAGTAGTTGTGTTCCAGTTGTTGCAGGATTAGACCTTATGCCTGGAGATGAATATGCAGGTGGTGTTGTAGTTGGACTCTATAGACCATTTGGTTCACAGGTATTTGGTTCTAAAAGTTTTGGTGAAAGTAAAGATGCTGATTGGCAAAACTTAATGCTTGGTGCAACTGGTTCTTTATCGGACAATTTAGGATTAACCTGTGATTTATATCGTTCTAAATATGACTGGCATGGATATGGTTTTACTTCAGAAAAAGGATGTCCAGATTATGATAGATTACCATTAGAGGACGATGAGTTATCTAGACCAGATGCATATTATATGATAATCTCACCATCACCAGTTGCAATAACTGGCGACAGACAAGTTATAAACTATTATAATTCAGACTTTGATGGTGCAACTCAAGAATTCTATTGGGGTAATAGAGGAAGTTCATGGGGACCATTGCACAATCCAGATACAGGACAGGTTGATGAAATACACGAAAATTATATTCAAACAGTATTTAAACTTTCCGAAGGATATTGGTTTAATGAAAATATTGGTGAGAAATCATTAAATGTTTTAGGAAGTCACACATTTACATCTTGTAGGAATGCACGAAGACTTGGTTCGGGATATGCACAAAAACTTACCACAAAACCTTTGCAGTCTGCACATGGACTTTGGCACAGGAACTGGGGAATTTATAATACCATTAGAATCATTAATGCTGACAATGTATTATATGAAGGATATGATGATAAAGATGGTCACTATTCATCAACAGACTTTGGTCCAGGATTGACGAGTGACTATATTTCTGCATTCCGAGCAACAAGATTAATGGATGATAACTTAACAACTATTACTGGTGGAACTGGAACAAATGATGCTGTAGTTTCATCGTGGTATATTCCAAGTCATGATGAAATGTCATTCATTGCTTCAAATTGTGTAAGCAGTAATCCACACGATTTTGATTTAAATGCTTCTCTCTTAATAAAAGGTGCTGTTCCACTTGATGGTTGGCACTGGACATCTACTGGTGCATTCGATGAAACAAAAGGAAGAACTGCATCGGGAGAAGGAGTTATAGGTAGTGGTGGTTCTACCGCAGATGCAGGCAGTCTTGCATGGGCAATGAAGTTCGATATAAATGAAAAAGAAAATAATTTCCTTGTAGGAAAGAAAAACAGAACACGAAATACATATAAGGTAAGACCAATTCGTTTAATCAGATGCGATGGTAAATATGCTACTGGTGGTCATGCAAACCAAAAACTTTGGGATTTACCAAAAGTAATAAGAGATTCAGACCAAGGAATTAATCAATAATATGGCAGTAATTCACGGCTCAAGTAGAATACACGACACGAGTGCTATGGGTTCGATTCAAGGACCCACAGGTAATACAGGTCCAACAGGTCCAACTGGTGCTACTGGTGTTACTGGTCCAACAGGTGCTACTGGTATTACTGGTTCTGGAATTACATTTGAATGGTATGATTTTGATGATGGAACTTCAGGATTTTCATATGGTATAACCTCTGGTGGTAATTCGTATGGTCTTGGAACACTTACATTTACCATCGACACAGGAACAACAATTGCAGTCGAAGGTTGTACAGGTGCAACAGGTGATGGTATTACTTTTGATTCTGGTCAATGGCATACATCTTCTGATATTGATAATGCTACTACCAATTCTCCATATAGTGAAATTTTTAAAGAATTAATATCAGACGGTACTGCTGGCGGTACTGCATATTTTAGAACCCTTACTTCTAGTGGTAGAGATATTTCTATACTCGGAGTCACAGATTATGATATACGAATAAGGGGTGCAACATATCAATATGGTATTATGGGAAATACTGGAGAATTGGTACACATATATGATGGATTATCCGCACATGGTTCATTAAATACTTTTTGGGATGATGATAAGAAAAATCTTATAGCAAGATTAACAACATTTAGAGAAGCAAAATCATCAGTCAATCTAGAGAAAGAAGATTCTATTGAAAACACTTCGACTGTTGGTTCTACTGCTGGTCAAACTGGTGAATTTGTTCCATTCACATATATCAGCACAAATGCTGATGGTAAAACTGAAATATATTCTGGATTCCATATGGGACAAACACATGATTCTGTATTAGGAACTTCCACAGATGTAAAACATGTATTTGATAATTCAAAGACTATAAATGATACTTTATATGCCGCAGATTCTAGCAATCTAGGTTCTTGTTGTTATTGTACAGATAATACAATAGGTGAAGATGATTATCCTGGATGTGTGGATTATGTTACAGAAGATTACTGCACAAATCTGGGTGGTGTATTTGATACAACAACTTGTCTTTCAAGACCAGAAGGACCAAATTGTTATTCGGAAGGTGCTTGTTGTGTAAATGGAATATGTGCAGAAACTTCTTTGAATAGATGTAGAAATATTTATGGTGGTTTCTATGTTGAAGGAAAGACTTGTGTTGATGTTGAAATTTTAGGAGGTTGTCCAGAACCGTGTCAAGAAACAGGTGCTTGTTGTGTAGAAAATGCTTGTTATGAAATGAGTGAATATCAATGTTCGTTTGAACCTAATAGTGTATTCTTTATTGGTGGTTCGTGTACAGGAGAAGATGCTGTAAACTGTTGCCTAGAAGGAAGCATCGGTGCTTGTTGTGTCGGTGATACCAATACATCTGCTAGATGTTATGAAACTTCCCCTTCAGTTTGTGTAAATCTTACTGCATCGGATGGTTCTAAAGGAACTTTCTGGGGTGTTGGTTCTCGTTGTGCTGGACCAAATAGGATTGGTGGTGGTGGAGATTATGAAGGTGCGGCATATGCACCATTTAGTTGTACATGGTGTCGTGAAAGTGGAACAGATATTGATAACTGGCCAACAGAGAATGGTGGTCCTGCTGGTTTTGTTAATGTTGATGGACTTTGTTTAGATGAAAATGGAGTTCCTTACGACCCACCAATATATGCACCATGTCCTTTATGTCGTGGATGGCAACAAAGTATAGGTGGTGTGTGTGAAGACTTTGGTGGGAATATTTGTGAATGTCCTGAAGTTGGTTATGGTGATGGACCTGGTCAGTGTTATATAGAAGACCTTCCAATATGTCAACCAGGCAGTGTGAATATAGAAGAAGAATGTTTAGGTATGTGTTGTCATCTCACTTTTGAAGGTGTATGGGGATGTGAGCAGAAAACAAGTCGAGCATGTTCAGATTTAAATGATGGTATCGATAATTCTTACTCTCATATTTTCTGGAGTGGATGTTCTACCAACAATTATAATACACCCGACCCAATAGGACCCCCAACTTCTTTGGGTGGTGAACACTTACTTGCAGATGAATGTCGAAGTTTAACAAGCAGTCCAGATGTTATGTTGCTCGCAGATACAAATATAGAAATGTTCCAATTCTCAAATATTATTAAACCTGCACTTACTTCGTTTGTAGACCAATTAGATTCAAGATATGAAAAAATAGGATTTAATGATTCAGTATTTACAGACACTTCAGTAGATATTTCTCTTACCAATAATTATGCAAGAGTAAAAGAAGGCATATACAGTATGGCAATAGGTGATAGAGTACTCACCAGACCATTGCAACTTGTTAGGGGTGATTTTGAAATTGTTACAAATAGAATAAACACTGAACTGAATCATACTCATGGAAAAATATTAATAATAATATCCAATGGAAACTTCCGTTCTTCAGCAGAAGCAGAGGCAGCGATAGCAGAAGCGGAAAATCTAAAGAATGATGGTGTTATCATTTACGCTATATGTGTTGATGTAGGAACAGAAAATACACACCCTGAATGGGTAAGTCCCCTTGCAACAAGCAGTGAATATTATTCAATGATTGGAATTAATGATATAAAAGACACTTTAAATCAAATTGGTCATGCAATTTCATGTGGTGGTGAAGATGTTACAATTTCCACAACATCAATGCAGACAGGTAGTATTATATTAGCAGATGGCACTCCTTATGAGTGTTGTTGTGACTATGATGGTACTGCATTGCAGGGGAAAAATATTGGTGGTAATTTCGATAAAGGAATTACTGACAAAACCAATATGTCTTGCTGTGATGAAAGAGGTGAACCCTGCCCAGATGGATTTGATACTTCAGAACTAATGACATCATGTTGTTGGTGGTTGAATGAAGGAGAGGACGCTATCAACGAAACTGTTGGTCGTTCGTGTGAATGGATTGGTAGTGAAGGAAGCCCCGCTCATCCATGGCTAAGTGCTGATGAAGTTTGTATGGCACTTAAACATGGTACTTCTTTCCCAGATAATAATTGTAATAATGTCAATATGGATGGTTGTTGTTGCTTCACAGATAATTGGGCATTACCTTCCCATCTAACATGGTTATATGAATTTAACGATTGGCAAATTCCACAAGCAGGAGATTGTATTGAACAAGGATGGAGTGGATACTATGCACACCAAATGAATGAAACTCGTTGTCAATTTTTCGGTGGTTGTTGGGTACATCGAGGAACATGTAATGGTGGTGTTGCTGGCGGTGAATGCCCAGATGGCAATTCCTGTGGGTAGTTGATATAAATATATTATGGAAACTTCTACAAGGAATGAAACACAATGCCAGTAATCGGAAGCAGTTCAGTAACACCAGATTTTAACGCAATAGGACCTTCTGGTCCAAGTGGTGCTACTGTTTCTGGACCTACAGGAAATACTGGTGCAACTGGTGCTACAGGAAATA
>CEOH01036006.1_pt1 | contig 29128 bp, 13 predicted proteins | sample 530311 | NCBI WGS metagenome assembly CEOH01 (sample SAMEA2619923, study PRJEB7988) | marine metagenome | biome: marine biome (ENVO:00000447); feature: deep chlorophyll maximum layer (ENVO:xxxxxxxx); material: "saline water (ENVO:00002010), including plankton (ENVO:xxxxxxxx)" | depth 60 m
CCGCCGTAAAATCGGCCGCCGTAAACATTCAAAGGAGATTCTAAATTATGGGAATGAGATCGTTAACAAACAACGAACAATACGAAGCAACCCCTAAAAAAACACGACAAGGAAACGGAAAACATACAAAGTATGCTCCAACCAGTCGAAATAAAGCAAAAAAACGCTATCGAGGTCAAGGAAGAACCTAGAAAAGCATAAAACCCCCTAAAATTGGGGGTTTTTTAATGAAATAAATAGTTTTTAACTATAATGGAGTAACCACTGGTTATGGAAGAGACTAGAACAAGTAATACTGATCAAAAAAGGAGAATTCTCCAAGAAGTTGCTCATGATGACTCACCAATATACGAGGGAGAATGTGAAAAAGAAGAAAAACCATTATAGATATACTATAAGTGTATCATAGTTGAATGGCTATTACAATTTCTCGTGCATTTAAGGATATTAGTCTGTCTTTTAAAAAGCATCCAGTGACTAATGATGTAATTGCACTTAAAAACGAAGATGCTATCAAAAAATCTGTCATTAATTTGTGCAGAACTCGTTTGAATGAGAGATTTTTTAATGATTTATTAGGTACATCAATTGAAGATTCATTATTTGAATTGGCTGATGGTGAAATTGGATCTTCAATTGAAGAAGAGATTAAAACATTACTGAATAACTTTGAACCAAGAATAGCATTGACAAATGTTTTTGTTGATGATCAATTGGATAATAATGCTTTATACGTTACTATTAAATATGATATTGTAGGTTTACCTATTCCACCACAAAATATAGAGTTTCTATTACAACCTAGCAGAGTATAATGTCACTTAATCAGTTTACCAATTTAGATTTTACCACTTTACGTGCTCAAATCAAGGATTATTTGAGATCTAACTCGAATTTTACTGATTTTGACTTCGAAGGGTCTAATTTTTCCATATTAATCGATACTTTAGCATATAATTCTTACATTACTGCTTATAATACTAACATGGCAGTCAATGAATCGTTCATTGATAGTGCTACTTTAAGAGAAAATGTAGTTTCATTAGCAAGAAATATAGGTTATGTACCAAGATCGAAGAAATCATCAATTGCAAACGTCAATTTCAACGTAGATGTTGCTTCTATAGGAGCAAATACTATAAAACTTCATAAAGGAGTTGTTGCAGTAGGTAATGTACAGAACGGATCATACATTTTTTCAATTCCAGAAGATGTTACTGTGAATGCTGACACTTCAAATATCGCAACTTTTGATAATTTGAGGATTTATGAAGGAAATTTACTTACAAAAACCTTCACAGTTGATGCATCTCAACCAAATCAGAAATATATTCTTCCAAATTCCAATATTGACACCTCGACAATTAGAGTAACAGTAAGAAATACAAATGGTATTGAAGAAGAGTACACAAAATACGATAATATCTTCCAAGCAGACTCAACTTCTAGGTTATTCTTGGTTCAAGAGATAGAAGATGAGAAATATCAGATACTTTTTGGAGATAATACTCTTGGTAAGAAAGCAGGAGCAACAAAAGACTCTCCAAGTGGTGATGGAAGTGAAATAACTATCACATATATTGTGACAAATGGAGAATCTGGTGACGGTGCATCAAACTTCACATTTTCAGGTAGATTAACTTATATTTTGGGTAGTGCTGATACTCCTATTACAGAAGGTATATCCCCTGTAACGACTGTACAAGGGTCTCAAAATGGTGCAGAGATTGAATCTATAGATTCCATCAAATATCTTGCTCCAAGGGTCTATGCGTCTCAGCAGAGAGCAGTGACATCAAATGATTACATTAGTTTGATACCAACATTATTTGCAAATGTTGATTCTGTAACTGCATATGGTGGTGAAGAATTAAGTCCACCAGAATACGGTAAAGTTTATATTACAATTAAACCAAAAAATGGTGAATTTCTATCTGATGTAACAAAAGCAGAAATTAAATCAGGACTTAAACAATATACTGTTGCTGGAATCAAGCAAGAATTTGTAGATTTGAAGTATTTGTATATTGAATATGACTCAACAGTATCATATAATCCAGGACATACTGATAATGCTGAAGGATTAGCATCAAATATAAAGAAAGCAATACAAATGTACTCAAAATCAAGTGATATTAACTCATTTGGTGGAAGATTAAAGTACAGTAAATTGTTGAATATTATTGATAAAGTTAGTAATTCTGTAACATCTAATATCACTGTTCTCAAAATGAGACGTGATTTAGTTCCTGTTTATAATGCATTTGCTAACTATGAGTTATGTTATGGTAATCAATTCCATGCTGATACTGAAGGATTCAATATAAGATCATCTTCATTTAAAATTGATGGTGTAATAGGTGATGTTTATCTTACAGATATGCCAAATGATGATACTGGAACACTTGGGACAATAAGATTTTTCACTATAGTTGACAGTAAACCCAATTATATTAATTTAAATGCTGGTACAGTAGACTATGTGAAGGGTGAAATTATACTATATCCTGTATCCATCTCCTCTAGTGGGTTGTTAAATAGAATTGAAATTGAGGTAATACCAGAATCTAATGATATTGTCGCAAAACAAAACCTTTATATTGTGCTAGATACTACAGCAAATAGCAAGTTGACATTATTAGAAGATGTCCTCACTTCTGGTTCTAATAGGTCTGGAGTGGGTTATGTACCACCATCAAGTTTCGTAAGCACTAAACAGTATACAAGATAGAACATGCCAGATAATAAAGTAAAAATTTCAAATATTCTGAATAGTTTGATACCTGATTTTATTGGTCAGGAAAATCCTTTATTTAAAGAATTTCTAGAACAGTATTATATTTCAGAAGAACGTGATTACGGAGCAACAAATCTTGCTGATAATTTAGCAGAATATAAGAAAATATCATACTTATCTGAAATTGAAACTGTAAGAGCACAAACAATACCAGCACCTGGCACAAGTGTACCTCCACAAGTTGTAGTAGTAGCACCTTATGTGACTTTACCTGATGAAAGTGTTGTTCCATATACTGTATTTGCTTTTGATGAAGTAATATACACCAATCATACCAAAGGATTTCCAGATTCTTATGGTCTTTTAAAAATTGATAATGAAATAATTACATATACTGGTAAAACTGCTAATTCATTTACTGGATGTAAACGTGGATTTAGTGGTGTTAGTGCAATTGAACAAGAAGGAAATCCAGAATTTCTAACTTTTAGTGATACTCAAGCAGAAGAACATGCTGGTGGTAGTGTAATATTAAACCTCAATTTTGTATTTTTAGGACAGTTTTATAATAAATTTAAGGATCAATTCCTTCCAGGAGTAGAAAAAAGAGCATTTGCACCAGGACTTTCTGTTGAAAATATACTAACAAGAGCAAAAGATTTTTATACATCAAAAGGAACAGACACTTCACTTGATATTCTATTCAAAGTTCTTTTTGGTAAAAAAGTTACAATTGTAAAACCATTCGATAGCACCATTGCTGCTTCTGATGCAGAATGGATGAATGCTTATGAGATGATCGTACAGAGAATTAGTGGAGATCCAAAAAACACTAAATTTTCTACAGTATATCAAGGTGATACGGTAGAAGGTAGTACTGCTAGAGGTGCTATTGCAAACGTAGAAGAAATATTTTTAGGTAATGAAACATACTATAAAATTTATATTTCAAAGGAAACATTAGTAGATACTTTTAATATTAGTAATAAAACAAAGGTATTAGAAGATTCCACCGAAACAGTAGTTACAGTTGACTCTACTGTTGGATTTGATGCTGCAGGATGTTTTTATTATCGAGATTCTGTTGGAACATATAATAAGGTTGAATATACATCAAAATCATATAATCAATTTTATGGATGCATTGGTTTAACAGAAACATTAAAAGAAGGTGATTCTATCATAACTGATAATTTTATTTTTAGTTATGAGGATAATGATCCAACAAGAATTTGCCAAATGAGAGTAGTTGGATCAATATCTGGTATAGATGATACTTATGAGTCTACAAAATTTTATAAAGTTGGGGATGAAATAGGAGTAAAATATCTTGGTCAAAAAACTTCAGAAACTGATAGTAGATTTAATTCTTGGAGATATAATAATGTTTCTTATACTGATATACATGTCAATGTAGGTATTGACACTGTTAATAAATCAATTACTACCAAAGATAGACATTATTTAAAGAAAACTGATAGAGTAAACATACTCCATAAACAAACAAGAGCACCTATAGATGGCAATGTTAATGTAACAGAAGTCATTAATGATTATAAGTTTTCATATAATGGTAGCGGAACTGAAGGAACAACAGGTTCTGGACAATTAGCTGAACTTCCCATACAAGATGCAGAATATGAAGTTAGAAAAAAACTAAATTTTGTTTCTAATGGTTTGGATACTGATGTTGATAATGTATTAACTGATATACAAAATAGTTTTGTTGATGGAGAAGGTAATACTTATGTTGCTTTTTCTGGATATCCATCAGGAATAACAAGTACAACTAATAGATCAAAAACATTTACTTCTGCTGGTCTTGGTAGTGATAGAACTGGTATAGCAATTACTAATCATAATTTTTTAAATGGTGAGAAGGTATATTTACAACCAGGATTAGCAGGAGTAGGTACAGATATCAGTGGAATTAGGTTGGGCAGTATAGATCCACTTACTGGTGCTCTTAATGCTACAAGTGTAATTGGTATAGAAACTGGAATATATTATGTTAATGTTGTTGATAATAATACAATTAAATTGGCACTGAGTAGACAAAATATCTTTATGGAAGATACATTATGGGATAATGCAAATGGATTGTATCCAGTTTGGGATGGACAAACACATGATCAAAATATAATTACACCATACACTTTATGGGAAGGAGGATCACTAAAAAATCAAAATAATTTTAAGAGAATTGTTAAAAAACCACAATTTGCAAGAAAACACAAAAAACATAAAGATCCTATTGGAGTTACTGTAACAGGAATCGATTTAAATACCGCAATTTCTAATGATTCTATTTTTTATGGACAAATTGATCAAATTAACATTTCAAATTCTGGTAAAGATTATGACGTTATAAATCCACCAAGTGTTGCTATTGGAGACACTTCAGGATCATCTGCAGATGCTTTGATTCAGTTAAATGATGGTTATGTATCGGAAATTGTTTTAACTACTCCTGGGTTCGATTATGCCGAAATACCAGCAGTAACTATTTCTGGTGGTAATGGAACTGGAGCAGAAGCCAGAGCAAAAATGAAAGAATACGTTCATAACGTTTCATTTAGTGATAATTCTGTTTTTATAGATGTAGCAGATCCTAATTTTGGTAAGTTTATATTAGGTGCAGAGCATAAGTTTTTAGATGGTGAAGAAGTAATTTACACTAATGATGGAACTCCTGTTGGTGTTGGTAGTACTAATGTTGGACTTTCAACTAATTTTCTTGTAAATGGTGGAACATATTATGTTACAAATGGATCTGTAGGATCTGGAGTTTCATTCTCCCTTGCTTCTACAAGAGAAAGAGCACTTGCTGGAGTTAGTACTATTAACTTCACATCCGATGGATCGGGAACACATAGATTTACTGCAACAAGAAAAAGAAAGGTAATTGATGAAATTATTGTAACATCACCTGGAATTGATTATTCGAGTAATACAGTTGAAGTGAATGCAGTACCATTTCCACCAACAACTAGATCGGGAATATTGACAACATTTGTTGGTATTAATACTCATGATAATTACATATATGCAAGAAATCATAATTTTGCAGATGGAGAAATTATAGAGTATACTAGAACTGGTATTGTTCCCACTACTTCTACTACAAATATTACTGGTTTATCAACAGCAATACAATACAAAGTAAAGGTTATTGATCATGATAGATTTAAGTTAGCAAAAGCAGGAAAGAAACTTGGTAGAACAAACTTAATAGTTAATAGTGAAAATTTACAACCAGAAGGAATAACTCCAAATGTTCCTTATGGTTGGTCTAGACAGAGTGCCAATACAACTATAACTTCCAATGTTTCTGGTATAACTGCTCCAGATGGTACTAATACATCAACAAGATATAATATATCAGCATTAAATGGAAGAAGATTAGAACATTCTGGTATGATTGTTGAGGCTGGGAAATCATATACATTCTCATGGTGGATGAAACGGATTAATGCTAATGCTGGTTGGAATTTCCAAGCCTTTAGGAGTGATGCAGCTTCTTTATTACCGTCTTTCGTTCATAAGTATAGAAAAATTGAAGTAGATGGTATATTTTATTCTGAAAATTCAAATGTTGGTACTGGAGTTAGCACAGGAAAATGGTATGTACCTACCGATAATAATTGGCACAAAGTTTCTTGGACATTCATTCCATCAGTAACTGATACTGTTCATATTGGTGGTTATGACAATTCTGGAACTACTGGAAATATGTGGTATTTCTGGGGTGCTCAATTTGAAGAGTCAACCACTTCAACTGATTATATTAAAACTTCTGGACTTGTAAAAACAGTTGATATTCAATCTCAAGTTTTAGATTATGATAATGAAATATATGTTAATCTTGAGGATGTTGGTATTGGTACTCATATATTCAAATATCCAGATATTAAAGTAGATATTGAAGGTGTTCCTTATGGTTCGATATCAATAGCAACTAAACCTTCATATTATAAAGCATCTGCATATGCTATGGTGAAAGGAAAGGTAGATAATGTTTTCATTAAGTCTGGTGGAGTTGGATATGGTTCAAGTGAGATAATTAATCACAATAGGGAACCAAATATTAGTCTACAAACTGGTGAGCAAGCAGTTGTTGGTATTACAATTGATAGTAATGGTAGTATTGTTAGTGCTTATGTTATTGAAGGTGGTAAAGATTATTCAACTCCACCTATAATAGAGGTCGTAAGTAGTGGAATAGGAACTCAACAAGGAAAATTTGCAAAATTAAAACCAAATATTGCTGATGGTAAAATTGTATCTGTAGATGTTTTGGATCCTGGAAATAGTTATTCACCAGAAACTACAACTGTACTAATACATCCAGCTGGATCTCTTGCAAACTTTAGTTCAGAAGTCCATAAGTGGACAATAAATGATGTTATTAGATATGATCATATTTTATCTAATCCACTTTATAAAGACACTGTTCAATTACAATCAAATTTAAAATCAAAAGGAAATAAATTAACTACATTTTATGTACCAAAAGATCTTAGAGATATTCTTGGTGACAATTTAGATTCTAGTGGAGATGAATTAGCAGAAGAAGATCTTAAACATTCTCCAATAATTGGTTGGGCTTATGATGGAAATCCAATTTATGGACCATATGGAAATACTAATGGTGTTGCTGACGCTAATGGTAATTTTGGAAATGTTAAAAAACTTATTTCAAGTTACAATTTAAATGTAAATGGCGATGATAATTTAAGACCAACGATTACAAAGTACCCTAATGGGTATTTTGTAGATGATTATCAATATGAACCTGGATCTGGAGATTTGGATGAATATAACGGTAGATATTTGGTAAATGATGATTTTCCAAATGGATCTTATGCTTATTTCTCATCTATAGAACAATCCTCAAGTAATCCATCTTTCCCATATGTTACTCTACAACACTATAATGAAACCGATGAATTTAATTATGATTTGTTTATAGAACAATCAGATAAGTATATCAATAGTGGAGAATATAAAAGAAATGTAACTCATTTGGGGTTAGATGATAGACATAGGAACTATCCAGCATTATCAGATCCATTAATGTCAGATGTTTCCTTAATTATTGATTCTACAACTGTTGGTGGTATCACTACAGTTGCTGTAGATGATACTGGTAATTTTTATAGTCCAGGAGATGTAGTTACATTCTCAAAACCAGAATATGTTAGTGGAAGTATTAAAGAAGTTTATGGAAAAAATGTAGTTGGAATTGCAACTGCTGTTATTGAAGCAAATGATTTAGTTTTTGGTGTCACTGGAAGTAAGGTAACTGCATATAGTGAAACTCCTATTGATTATGTTAATGGTGATTTTGTTGAAATTTCTGGAATATCTTCAGCATCATATATTGAATTAGAAGGAGTTAAAACTGTAGGAGTATCAACAGTAAATACTAGAGTTAGAGCAGCAATTGGTAATACTGGTGCAACTGGAATTGCTACATTTATTTCGTTTATAGGTTCAGTAGATGATAATAAGTTTAACGTTGATGATGTTGTTAAAATTGGAAATGAAAAACTATTAATTCTCAATAAAGATAGTCTTAATGATAGATATAGAGTTTCTAGAATGCATGATAATACTTCAGCATCTGCAAGTGGAATTGCTACTGGTGCTGTTGTTACTAAATTACCTAGAGCATTTACTTTTAATATATCTAATAATTTGAATAATAAGAATGTAGATTCTCCCAAGAAAGTTAATTTTGATTTTTCAACTGCAGTAGGAATTGGTAGTACACAAACATCTGTAATTGTTGGATATGCTGGAACTATTCCAATCTATAAAACTATTCCAGCAAGAGCAATTTATGTTCCAAATCATCCATTTGAAAATGGTGATCAACTTAAATATGTTTCTGTTGGAAGTACTATAAAATATTCAATTAATGATACTTTATCTCCACAATTAGATTTGGCTGGAATTAGCACAATGTTCTGTGTTAAATTAAGTAGTGAATTTATTGGAATATCTACACAAAAAATAGGAGTATCAACAGAAGTTGGTTTTAGTTCAAGTAGAGTTTACTTTACTTCTCAAACTGAAGGAAGTGATCATAGACTTGAGAAAGTTACCAATAATTTAACTGGAAATTCTAAGAGAACTCGTGCAAATGTAACATTAGATACTATACATGGATTATCTATAGGTGACGATGTTACATTAGTTGTAGATTCAAACTTAATTGAAGATAAACAATTCTTATTTGATGAATTTAATAGAAAAATAACAACTAAATCTATACAGTTTACTGCTGATGATGCTAATGTTGTTGGGTTAGGAACAACATCATCCATTATCACTATTAGGGATCATGAATTAGAAACTGGTGATATTCTTGCATATTCTCATGGAAATGCTGATAAGGAAAGTGGTTTACGACCATTAATTAAGGGAGATTTAGTTCATGTAATAAAAATTTCAAAAGATACATTTAAACTTGCAAGTAGTTCTTACGATGCAACCAAATTCCCATATGAAAATATTGTTTTCTGGAATACAGATAATATTTCAGTTTCATTAGCTAAAATAAATCCGTCTATTAATATAACTAAAAGTTCTATTATGAGATTTGATGTTTCATCTGCTACTATGGCAGATTATGACATTAATTTCTACTATGATAAAGAATTTGAAGCAAGATTCATAACAGATGGAATTCAAAAAATTGGTTCTGGTTCTTCTGTTACTAGTATAGAAATAAGAACTGATGATACTTTCCCTGAAGAATTTTATTATAGAGTTGAAGGTAGAAATAATAATTTTGTAAAAACTTATCCAGATTCTACTAATACTGATGTACCAAATTATTCTAAAATATCTCTTGTAGATTCAAAGATAAACACAAAACATAAAGTTTCTGCTATTGGTAGTACAACATTCTCTGTTACATTAGTTGGTTCTGCAGAAACATCAAATTACTCTGGTACTGGATTCAGTAGTGCTTTTTATACAACATCATCACCTACAACAAAGGGTGGAGTATATTCAATTGATATTGAAAATACATTAGAACTAGAAGATCTTCCAAAAGTAGTATCAGTTGCTTCTACAGGAGTTAATGCAGTATTCTCTGAAAATGCAATAGATATTGGTCGTATACAAGGTGTAGAAGTTAAATCTCAAGGGTTAGGATTTAATAAAGATAATACATTAAATCCAAGAGCAGATTCATATACTATTTTAAAATTAAAGAATGTTTATACTTTAGAATCTGTTGGTATAGTAACTGGTGGAAGAAATTATACTAGTCCACCAATAATAGTTGCTATTGGAAATAGTGATGTAAAAACTAGAGCATATGTTGATGGAAGTTCTATTTCTGAAGTAGAAGTAATTAACAATGATAGTGGATTATCTGAATCTTTAGAATTGATTCCAACTTACAATTCTAATGGAGTAGGAGTTAAAGGTGCTTCTTCAACTTTAGCAATTAATACTTTAGAATTAAATGCACCAGTAGAAGGATTTGCTACTTTCCCATTTGCAGTGGGAGATAAGATATATGTTGAAAATATACAAATTCTTGATGGTCCTCCAGGAATAGGCAATACTACTGCTAGTGGATATAATTCAAGTGATTATGATTATAGGTATTTTACAGTTACTGCTATTGATACTAATGTTGGAACAGAAAAAATTTCATATTCTGTAGCTGGTATTGGTAGCACTGGTGGTGCATTTGATATATCAAAAAAAGTTGGTAGAGTTATAAAAGCAGATGATTTGGCAGTATTTAAACCAACTTTGAAAAAAGTTAGATTTATTGAAGGTGAAAAAATAGAAGAAATTGGTAATACATCTGATGCTTCTGGTTATGTTGCTAAAGATGGGTGGGATGAAAATTCACAAATTTTAAAACTTAATAATGTTCTTGGAACTTTTACTAAAAATGAAAAAATTAGTAGTAATTATACCAATTCCAAATCTATTATACAGGAAGCATATGATTTTAACTTTAGTCTTACCATTGATTCTACTATTGATAAATCTACAGATTGGGATACTGATAAAGGAAAATTGAATTTTGATAGTCAAAGAGTTCATGATAATGATTATTATCAGAGATTTTCATATTCTATAAAAGGTGAAGTTCCTTATGAAAATTGGAAAGAACCAATTCAAAGTTTAGGTCATATATCTGGATACAAACCTTTTGGTGATTTAGAAATTTTAAATGGAGTTGGACACACTGTTGGAATGACTACTACAACTGGTAGACTTAATTTGAATGTTGAGATTGGAAGTAAAGCTGCTGTTTATGAAAGACTTTATTACGATAGAGTAACTGAAGAAGCAGATTTTGATAATATATCCACATTGATTAGTTTTGATTCAAAAATCATTACTGACTATAATGAATCTAGAACAAATAAAGTATTATTGATTGATGATATTAGTTCACAATTTACTGGTAAAAAAGAAACATTTACTGGTCAACATCAATTCATAAGATCTGATGCTAATGGAATTAATATAGTTTCTGGTGGTTCTGGTTCATTAACTCCAATAATAGGATCTGGTACAACTGAATATAAAGGAACTTCCTATAATCCATCAACAGGTTATCTTACAGTTGTAGTTGATACTGATAAGTATACTCCAACAGGAGCAGCATATACTGCTTCTAGTGGTGAATTAAGATTAGAACTTCCTGTAGGACATGGATTGACTACTACTGATTATATTAGAATGGAACCAAATTCATTGAACTTTAAATGTGAGATGGATGGAAAAGTAAGTAGTAAATCTTATCCTCGTGCTGGACTTGATACAACAGCTTATGATAATTTCCTTGGAATTACTACTTATTCTGCTACATCAGTATCTGTAAATGTTGGTACATCACTTAGTGCAACTCATAATGTGACTGGAGGAGAATTTAATCCAAATACTGGAGTCATGAGTCTAACTGTTGCCAGTGGACATGGATTTAAGGTTGGTCATAGTATTAGATTTGCTAAAGAGTCTTTAGTATTCCAGTGTGAGAAGGATAATTATGCTTCAGATCACTCATATCCTCGTCCTGGTGGTCATGGTGGAGGTAGTGCTGTTGGTACTGCTATTCGTGCTGGAATACTTACTGATCAACCTTATGGTAACGTACCTAGTCAAATTACGAGTATTAATGTTACTAATGTAGGTGGTGGATATACAGTAGCACCTACCGTTACTATTGCAAATCCAGGAATTAGAACTGGAATTATGACGGATATTGGATTTTGGGCTGGTGGTAATGGATTTATTGTTGGTGCAGAATATCCATTATGGTATAGATACCCATACACTGGTGGTGGTCCTGGTTCAGCAGGTCTTGGAACAGAAGCAAAAATTAGAGTTACAAAAGTAAAGCAAGGATCTACTTACAATTCTACTCCTGGTGCAATGGGTAGGTTGGGAAAAGGAGATTTAGGTGATGATTTTGAATTTGTATATGGTGGTTGGGGATATAGTATGGACAATCCTTGGATGAGAATATCTTATCAAGTAATTGAAGCTGCTTATATTGGTGCTGGTTTTACTGATTTATCTGTTCCTTCGGGAGTACTTGGATACATTAATGGAATAAGCACTTCACAATATGGAGTAGGTATAGGAACTACTGCAACTGCAACAGCAACTATTGATGGTAATGGAGAAGTTGATAGTGTAACGATTACTAATGTTGGACTTGGTTATACTGCACCACCAGCAGTATCCTTTAGTGCTCCATCTAACAATCCAGATCCTGCATATAATAAACCTGTTAAAATAACAGGAATTGGTGCTACAAGCATTACTGTAGGTATTGGAACTGATAGTATTAGTGATAAGTCAAATCATAGATGGAAACCAGGACATACAGCAAGTGGTGCTATTATTTCTGGTGGTAATTACCCTCATGAATTTGTAAGTGCTGGAACTGATTCAGTTGTAAGAGGACATGGACTTTCAAATGGTGCTACAATTTCTATTGCTGATAATAGTATGCTCTTTAGATGTGATAAAGATGGTTATGCAACAGATCATTTATATCCTCGTGCTTCTGATCCAGGATCAACATCAAATTCCAAATTTAATAGTGGTGTATTGACTTTAGAAAATACAGTAGGAAATGCGTTTGATGTTAAAATAAACATACCTATAGTTGGTGGGCAAGTAGTTGGTGTATCAACGTTTGATCTTTATACAGTAGATACAGAAAATAGGGTACCAGTAGGTGTTAGTACACAAAGATTATTTTACAAAACTGTTCAACCATCTGTTGGTGTTACAACTGAAGGTGGAGTTGCAACAGGATTAAGTAAAATTGTTATTGCTGATAATGAATTTAATACTGGTGAAAAATTAATTTATTCACCAAATGGTGGAAATCCAATGAAAATTGATAATGGTAGTGGTGGTGAAACTAATATGCCATCTGTCGTATACCCTATAGTATCAGTTTCAGATGGTATTAGGGAAAGAGATGAGTTTAATGTTGCAATATCTACAACTGCTGCATATGCTGGAATTGCTGCATCTATTACATCTATAGGTACTGGAAATACCCATACATTCTCTGTAGATTCTGATATTGCTACAAAGAGAGTTATGATCTCTATTGATAATATTCTACAAAGTCCATTGGCATTTAAAAAAGATGTTACTATTGGATTGGCAACTGCAGTTGGAGTTGGAACAGAAACAATATATTTGAATGATGTAAGTAGTATTGAAGGTGATTCAATATTAAAAATACAAAATGAATTAGTTAAGGTGAATTTAGTAGGAGTTGGAATTACACCTGGAGATGCAACTGTTAGTTTAGGATCTACACAAGCATTGAATGTTACTAGAGCAATTATGGGTACAGTTGCTACTGCACATACTGTTGGTAATGGTGTAACAGTAGTTACAGGTAATTATAGAATTCAGGATGGTACTATTCATTTTAATGCTCCACCTTATGGTCCAATAGGAGTTGGATCTTTAACTACTAGATCAACTTTTGATGGAAGATCTTTCTATAAATTGAATTATGATAAATGTTATGTTTATGATGATATTAGTGAAAGTTTTGATAGTCAAACTAGTGAGATATTAATAAAAAATAATGGAACACCATTAGTAGGAATAGAAACAAATTATGGAGTTGTTTTAGTTAATAACATATGGCAAGATCCTCATTTTGGTCAAGTTGGTGGATTGGATATATCTGATTATACAATTACAGGAGCAGGTAGTAGTATTAAATTTACTGGATCTACTTTAAATCAAGATCTACCAAAAGGTGGAATAATAGATTCATTTGATATTACAGAAGGTGTTGGAATACAATCCGCATTTAGAGCAGTTGCAATTGCAAATGTCTCTGCTGGTGGAACAATTGCTTCAATAAGTATTGGAAATAGTGGTTCTGGATACTTAAATGCACCTAGAGTTGGTATTGCTATTACAAATTATCATTTCGATCACAAATTTGTACATGCATCACCAAATTCACTTACAGATAATACTTCTGCTACTTGGACTCCTTCACATGCAACATATAATTCTGAAACTGGTGATTTAGTATTAACTATAGATAACCATTCACTAACTACTAGTAATAATCTTCGAATTACTAATAATACTTTAACATTCCAATGTTCTAAAGATGGTTATTCAACAAATCATGCTTATCCAAGACCAACTGATCCAGCATCTACATCAAATGGTGAATTGAATAGTGGAGTATTACCAATTACTAATGTTTCTGGAGATGATGTTACTGTTAATGTTGGGAGGGCAGCAGGTATTGGAGCATCCTTTACTGCTACCATAGACAATGGAATGGTTACTGGAGTAACAGTAACTAATCCTGGTAGTGGATATACAGGTACATATCAACCAATTGTAGTAATTGATGAACCATCACCTTGGAAGAATTTACCTCTATCTGGTGGAACTGGATCTGGTGCAAAACTTGATGTTGTAATTGGAGTAGGTGGTAGTGCAATTGGATACGAATTAGCATCTTCAGGAAGAGGTTATTCAGTAAATGATGAATTAACTTTACAACCAGTTCCTTACAAAGTTGGAGTATCAACAGAACCAATTAAATTAACTGTAAAAACAAGACATCAGGATAAATTCTCTGGGTGGAATTTTGGACAAATATTAGAATTAGATGATCCAAGTAAAGGATTTAATGGATATAGGAAAACATTCTTAATACAAAGAACAATAACAGAACCAGAATATTATAGTATAGTTGCACATAAGGATTCTGGAATTGTTCTTGCAAATAATTTATTGATATTCATAAATGATGTTTTACAGCAACCAGTAGTAGATTATGAGTTTACTGGTGGTACTAGAATAGAATTCAAAGAACCACCAAAACCAGGAAGTAAATGTAGAATGTACTTATATGTGGGTTCTAATGTTGATTATCTTGAAGTTGATGTTGATCAAACTATTAAAGAAGGTGATACTTTAAGAATTCAGGAGAGAAGATCTTTTGATGCAAATAAATTAAATATTCTTGGACAAATGGTACCTCAGTATGATGCTAATGGAGTATTAATACGTGAAGATTTTGTTGGTATAGCAACTCCAGGAATGGGGCATACCATAACTGGAGATTTCATTCACCATCAAGAAAGAAAATGGGATTATGATATTACTCCTCCAGAAACTGTAAATAATTGGCCTGAACAAGATGATAGAATAATATATGAATTACTTTCTGCTGATACTGTACAAACTCAAACTTATGGTGGAGCTGGAATATCAACAGATGGTTCTTTCCAAAGACCAGTTTATTGGTCAAAACAACAATCTGATTCAATTATTGATGGTCGAAAGATTTCAAAATCGAGAACATTAAATACTCCACATGTTATTCCAAATACAAATATAATTGCATCAGTTGCATCAACAGATACCAAAATATATGTTAAGAGTACATATCCAGCATTTGAAGCATATGATGATTATGGTGCAAGTTTAAATCATATTACTATAGTGGGTCTTGGAACTACTGCTTTAGATACTTCTAATATAGAGGTGATTAAAGGAGTTGATTATACTGGAGACTATGGACAGATTACTGGTATTCATACTGGAAGGGGACCAACTGGTGTAGGTACTCCTAGACTTATATTTGATCTAGCAACACAATTCTCCAATGTACATGATGGTGTATTTAAACCAAAGAATACAGTGAGACCTGGAATAAGTACTGGTGATTATTTTGTAATTGAAAATACAACCATAGGTTCTGGTGTTACTGCACTAGGTGGAAGTGGAGTTAGTACATCCGTTGTTGGTACAGGAACCACATGGATAGATGGAATATATAAAGCACAAGATTGGAGTACTACAGGGGTTGGTAACTCATCAATTCGTGTAACTTGTTATGTTAGATCATTATCTGGTATAGATACTACTGGATTACCTGCTCCTAAGTCTGGATCTACTGGACGTATTTGTGGTTCTTACACATGGGGAACAGTTAATGTAACTAGAAATGTAGCAACTGCTAAATCATTTACTAGTTTCAATCAAAATGGTGTATTAGGAATAGAAACTTCTGCTTATATTTCAAGAAATATAAGATTGAAGGAGACTCTAAGTGGTGATATACCATAAACTATATTATCGTATATAAATAATCAAAAAAACATAGCAATGCCAGCAATAATCTCCGATCAGTTTAGAATACTAAATGCTGAAACATTTGTCAACAGTTTTGTTGGAGTAGGTACTACTGCAAATTATTATTACTCATTTCTTGGTACTCCAGATCCACAAGGATTATCTGTACAGGTAAATGATTATGGTGATAATGATTGGAATACCGAGACACCAGAACCTAGAGACTCATTTAAACAAGAAAATGATTATCACGACAGCATGTTGTTCTTGAAAAAAATTACTACAGATGACATCGCTAGAATAGTTCCAAGGTTTGATTGGCAAAATGGTTCTACATATGACATGTATAAGCATAATTATGATATTAATAATGCTTCACCACAACTTAATGCTAAAACATTATATGAATCAAAATATATCGTAGTAAATTCTGAATATAAAGTTTATCTTTGCGTAAACAATGGTGCTGATCCAGAAAATCCTAATGGAAAAAAATCACTAGCAGAACCAAATTTTGTTAGTATTACTCCACGACAAGCATCTAATACAATAGATGATGGTTATTATTGGAAATATCTATTTACTATAAGTCCAGCAGATATTATAAAATTTGCAACGGAGGATTATATTCCACTTCCAAAAGATTGGGGTAGTGGATCAACTGCATCAGTAAAAAATGCAGCAATTGATGGATTCTTGGAAAATCATGCTATAGAAATAACATCTAGGGGAAGTAACTATACACTCAATGATGGAAACACTATAAGAGTTCCAATATATGGAGATGGTGTTGGTGGTGAGGTAGAATTGAGTATTGGTGGTGGTGAAATACAAACTGCTAAAATAACTTCTGGTGGTTCTGGATATACCAGAGCATTTGTTATTATAGGTTCAGGTGTTGAAGGATTAAATACTTATAATGTTGGTGGTCAACCAACACAAGTTGAATGTACTGCTGGAAGTGGTGCTACCTTTGAAATCTCTATTCCACCAAAGGGTGGGCATGGAGCAAATATCTATAGAGAATTGGGTGCTCATAGAGTAATGGTCTACTCTAAATACGATGCTGATCCAGATTATATTGTTGGAAATACATTTGCCAGAATTGGAATAGTTAAAAATCCAACAACATATGGTAGTAAAACAGAAAGACTTAATGTTGCTACTGCAACAGCATTACCAGCAATAAAATTTGCTGTTCCTAATACTGGAGACTACCCTCTTAATAACAAAATTACTCAAACTGTTGGTGTGGGATCGACAGCTGTTGGTTTGGTTGCATCTTTTGGTGAAAAAACAGGAGTTCTAAGATATTATCAACCAACTGGACTTACTACAAGTTCTTCAAATGGTTATAAGGTTTTAGATTTTAGTTCTAGTGGTGTTCCTAGTACACAAATTAATGTTCAGGGTGGAACTGCATTAAGTATTGATACCAGTTTTAATGGTAGTTATGAATTGATTAATGCAAAATATGAACAATTTGGGCAAACATTTACAAATGGAATTGCTCCTCCAGATGTGGAACAATACTCTGGAGATATCATCTATATAGATAACAGAGCACCAATAACAAGGTCATCATCTCAAAAAGAAGAGTTAAAAATCGTAGTAGAGTTCTAACAAAATGTCACAAAATACCAATTTAAATATCTCTCCATATTTTGATGATTTTGATGAGAGTAAACGTTACAATAAGGTACTTTTTAAACCTGGATTTCCTGTTCAGGCAAGGGAATTAACTACTCTACAAACGATTCTTCAGAATCAAATAGAAAGATTTGGTCAATATTTTTTCAAAGAAGGTACAGTTGTAGTTCCTGGTGGAACTACTCTTGATACTCAATATTTTGCTGTAAGGATAGATCCAGAATTTTTAAATATTCCAGTTAATTTATATACAAAAGAGTTAGTAGATAATAATATTAAGATTAAAGGAGAAACATCAGGAGTTACTGCTACAGTAGTTAATAGATTAACTGAAATAGAATCTAGTGATAATTTTAATACATTATATGTAAAATATAATTCTTCTGGTGATGGTGGTGAAAGAAAGACATTTTTGGACGGTGAAAATTTAATTGCACTATCTGATATTAACTATTCTACAACAAAAATTGCTGCAAATAGTTCTTTTGCAAGTTGCATATCAACTGGAGCAACTAAAATAGGTTCTTCTGTTTCTATTAGTGAAGGTATCTATTTTCTTAGGGGATTCTTTGTAAAAACTCCTAAAGAAACACTTATACTTGATCAGTATACAAATATACCTAGTTATAAGATTGGTCTTACTGTTACAGAAAGTCTTGTTACAGCAAGTTCTGTTAATAGAGATTTGTATGATAATGCACAAGGTTTCTCTAATGAAGCAGCACCTGGTGCAGATAGATTTTCACTAGCAACAACTTTATCAAAGAAACTACTTACAGATCCAGATGATAAGTCTTTTGTAGAATTGATGCGTATTGAGAATGGTACAGTTAAAAAACATGAAGAAGTAACAGATTTTAATTATTTTGAGGATGCTTTAGCAAGAAGAACTTACGATGAATCTGGAGATTATTATGTTAGACCATTCTCAATAGATGTTAGGGAATCATTGAATGATAGATTGGGTAATAATGGATTATATTTTGATACACAAGTAACTCAAAATGGAAATACTCCTTCAGATGACGTATTCTGTTTACAAATGTCTGCTGGAAAGGCATATGTAAGAGGATATGAAATTGGAAAATCAGGTACTACTGCTATAGATGTAATAAAACCAAGAACCCAAAGAACAAAGAAAAATAAAGCATTACCTATAAAAATTGGTAATATTATAACTGTCAATAATGTTAACGGTTCTCCAATTATTGGATTTAGTTCTTCTAGTGATTATTCTATAGATTTGTTAGATAGAAGACAGCAAAATCTTACAGGTGGAGTATTATCTGGTGGTAGAGAAATAATTGGTAAAGCAAGAGTTTTTGATTGGAATGAAAGTAGTACTGGAATCGCTACTACAAAAGAAGCTCAAAGATTTGATATGAGATTATTTGATATACAAACATTTACAAAGATAACTGTAGGATTAGCATTAACTATTTCTGCTCACGATCATGTGGAAGGAAAATATAGTGGTGCTAGTGGTTTTTCTTTTAATACTACAAATAATACAACTTCTATATGTTTAAATGATGTTTCAGGAGAATTCCAAATTAATGAACCACTATTAATTAATGGAAGAGATGTTGGTAGAAATGTAGGGGTTGCGACTGATTATGATTTTGAATCAGTTAAAGCTATTGGAATATCTACTCAATTGTCTGGTACCAATACTGGTGTTGGTAATACATTTACTGCTGATTTAGTATTAGATAAAGTAAAGAAAGTATTTCCTCAAAATATTGAATTTCAATTTACTAGAGCTTCTAATACAAATACAGGTATTTCAACAGTAACCTCAGCTGCTATATCAGATTTTCGTTCTTACTTGAAAGTAGGAGATATCATTAGATGGGATAATAGAGAGGTTGGAGTATCAACAATAGCTTCATATGGTGTACCAAGTTTTGCTAAAGTTAATGTTGTTAATGAAGATAATTTTATAGTTGATAGTGAATCAGAAGTTCCTGGAGTTAATAGAGGATTTCTTCCTTCAGTAGCTGCTGGTACCAAAACTACTGAATTGGATGTACTTGTACCAAGATTAAATCAAGCAGAACAACCTGGTTATAGAATTCCAATTCAAAATGACAATATTGCATCATTGAATCTTTTGGATTCTTCTTATATTGTAAGAAAGCAATTTACAAAATCTACTGGTGCAAATGGTGAAGTAACATTTAATATTTCTGATTTGGGTGATCAAAATCCAGAAACATTAGTATTTGAAGGATTTGATGCTGATGATTATGTACTTATACAAAACTTCCCAAGTTCAGTTTGGCCTAATCATACTGGACATAGAGAAGAATTGGTAGAAGGTCAAGTAGAATTTGCTTCTGACTATACATGGATTAAACTTAAGGGACTTGCAGGTAGCAAATCTTACACATTTACCACTACTCTTAAGAGAAGATCATTAGTAACAAAAACAAAAGATATTACTAGATGTAGTACTCTTGTTGTGGATAAATCCATTAATTCTGGTTCTGGTATTGGTTCAACTACACTCAATGATGGATTAACTTATAGTGCAGGTGGTTATGGTTTAAGAGTTCAAGATAAAGAAATATCATTGAATGTTGCAGATGGACACAGAGTTTTAGGTGTATTTGAATCAAATAATACTGATGAACCATCATTACCAACTATTACATCAACAAATGCATCGGATGTTTTTGATAATGATAATGTGATTGTTGGTGAGCAATTTATAGGTAATATTTCTGGAGCTATAGGAAGAGTAGTTCGAATAGTTACTGCTTCTCAATTTGAATTTGTATATGAAAATGATGAAGAATTTGAAATTGGAGAAGATTTTACTCTAAAAACCTCTGGTATTGTAGGAAATATTAGTGTATTGTTACCTGGAGATAGAGATATAAGAAGTAGTTTTGAATTGGATAAAGGTCACAGAGAAGAATTTGTAGATTATGCTAGATTAATAAGACGTGATGATACGGAAGCACCATCAAATAAATTGAAGATTGTATTTGATTATTATCAGAATACAGAATCTAGTGGTAGTATTGAAACTATTACTAGTTATGATGGATTAGACTATACAAATGAAATTCCATTTGTTATTGATGATAGAGCATCTGATTTTATAGATTTAAGACCAAGAGTTGATGCATATAGTGGAACTAGTTCACCATTCTCATTTGTCAATAGAAAATTCAATACAACTGGTTCAGAAACACTTGTTTCCAATAAAACAGTTTTTGCTGATTATAGTTACTATCTTGGTAGAATTGATAGGTTGTATTTGACTAAAGATGGTATTTTTGAGTTAAAGGAAGGAGAACCATCAGAAGATCCAAAACCACCAGTTCCAAATGATGAAGGTTTTGAAGTTGCTATGATAACAATGGAACCTTACATGTACAATAGTACAGATAATTGTAAGATAATGTTGGTACCTCATAAGAGGTATACTATGACTGACATTGGTAACCTTGAGGGTAGAATTAAAACTTTAGAAGAATATACAAGTTTAAGTCTTTTAGAAACTGATACTAAAAACTTGGCAATTAAAGATCCAAACACTGGATTAGATAAGTTTAAATCTGGTTTCTTTGTTGATAATTTTAGAAATCATAAGAAACGTAATTTTAGAGGACAATCAAATTATGATATAGACAAGAGAAGGGGAGAATGCAGACCTAGATCAACTGAAAGACAATTTGCTCTAAAGTTTGAAACTAAATCTTCAAAATTGGATCCTATTAATACTGATTATAGATTCAATTCTGATTTTGATGACGAAAATATTACAAGAAATGGTTCTGGACTAACACTAAAATATGACAATGTTACATTCATTGAACAACCATTAGCAACTAGAGTAGAAAATTTAAATCCATTTGCTGTTACAAATTACACAGGTATTCTTGAGTTAACTCCAGAAGCAGATTATTGGATAGATGAAGTTGTTGCTGATCAACCAGAAGTTATTAATATTGGAGACAATTCATTTGAAGCAATTGCATTATTGTTAGGTGTTGATGGTGAAAATGGTGGAATGGCTGATGGACAGTGGAATACTACTGAAACTACTTGGGGTGCTTCCAGTACTTCAACTAGTACTAGGACTGAAAATCGTACTAATTCCAGAAGTACTAGAGATTTTGGTAGAAGAGTAACAAGAACAGAAACCACAACAACTACAGATCGTATTACTAATTCTGTTACTACACAATCAGGTGTTGAAAGAGAATTTGCTCTTGAATTGACTTCACATACAGAAACTCAACAATTAGCAAACAAAGTTACTGGATTTGAAACTGTATTTAATTGTAGATCTAGAAATGTTGAAGTTGTTGCAACTAGATTAAAACCAAATACCAAATATTATGTCTTTATGGAAAATATTGATGTAACCAAATATTGTATTCCAAAATTACTTCCAATTACTATGCTTAAGGGATCATTTAATACTGGTGATATTCTTACAGCAAAGAGAAGAAGAAGGAGAAGAGGAAATCAAAATAATGCTGTAGAATTTAGACTTGCTCAAGCAAATCATAAGTATGGAAGATTTAATAATCCTAGTGAAACATATACAGTACAACCATCAGATCAGAAAACTTTAACTAATTCATATTCTGCAACTAGTACTACAGTTAATGTTGATACTTTTGATCTTTCATCAATGAGAGATTCTGATCGTATTGGTTGGGTTAGAAAAGGTCAACTTTTAGTTGAAGAATTAACTGGTGCAGAAGCAAGAGTTGAAACTTTAGCACTTATGAGTGATGAATTTGGAGAATTAATATTCTCATATTGTATTCCAGATCCATCAAGAAACAATAATCCTACATTCAGAACTGGATTAAGTACCATTAAGGTAACATCTGATCCAAATAATTCAGAAATACTTGATCCAGGTGAAAGTACTGCAGAAGGAACTTATCTTGCTTCTGGACATACACAGTATAGTGTAGAACAAACAATTTCAATAAAATCACCAAAAATTGAAAGAAGAGAAATTAGATCTCAACCCGTTTCTAGAATTACTGAAAGAAATACAGTAAGAGAAACAATTGATCAGAGAACAACTGTTTCAGAAAGAGGATGGGGTGATCCTATAGCACAATCCTTTATTGTTCCTAGAGATGATTACCAAGATGGAGTCTTTATTACTGGTGGTTCTCTTTACTTTAAGACAAAGGATACTAGTGATGTAACTGTACAGATAAGAGAGTTGGATGATGGTGGTCGTCCTTCTACAACTGTAGTCCCATTTGGTCAAACTAAAATTAAGTCTTCTTTAGCTGGAATATCTACTGATGGACAGACTCCAACAAATTTTGAATTTCCAACTCCAGTATATTTGGAGAGTGATGGAAGATATGCACTTGTATTGATAACACCAGAACTTGGTTGGAATACATTCATTACAAGAATGGGAGAAGTTGATATATTCAGTAATAGGATAAATGACAAGCAACCAAGTTTAGGTTCATTATTCAAATCACAAAATAGTGAACTTTGGACAGAAAGTCAAACTGAAGATTTAAAATTCAAATTAAACAAAGCATGGTTTGTTACTAATCAAAAATCTGCTGTAATATTAAATAATGCAAAATTACCTTGGGGTAAAATTCGCAAAGAAAATCCAGTTACAGCATACTCTAAGACACAAACTGTTGGTATAGGAACAACTACTCGTACTTTCTTGGAAGGAACTACTATTACTCAAGGTTCAAATTCTGGAAATGTAATTAAATCTGGTGGTCCATTATATCCTTCTAATGACGTTAATACTACTGGTGTTGTTACTTTTGCACATAGTGCAACTGGTATTGGAATAACACCAACATCAGGTACACTTACATATACTGGAATAGCATTTACTTCGCTTAGTGGTTTTGGTGAAGGAGCAATTGGTAGTGTTAGAGTTAAAGATGGTAAAGTAGATAGAATCACAATAACTTCTAGTGGTGGTGGTTATCAAGCAGGAGATTCTTTAATATCTGGTAATGTTGGATTAACTGGATCTCAAGTTCGTGCTGTTGTGGGAGTTGTAACTGTTACTGATACACTCATTGTTAATAACTTGAAAGACGATATTTCAGTAGGAACTGCATTTACTCATATTGATGGTAATAGTGGAATTAAAACATATACTGATGGACCACTAGATGTTACTTCTGACCCAATTAAGGATGGTAAAACTATAAAGGTTTCTCATAGAAATCATGGTATGCATTCTAGAGCAAATAAAGTTAGAATTAAGAATTTTGATAGTGATATTGCTCCAGTAATCTTATCTACTAAAATTGATGATGATACTACAACTATTAAGGTTAGTTCTGCATCAACATTTGCACAGTTTGGAGGACAAACTGTTGGAAGTGGAAAAACTGGATACATTGAGGTTGGAAAGGAGATTATTGGATATGAATCAGTTGATACTACTAGAAATGAGTTAGGATCATTAACTAGAAGTGTTGATGAATCTACTAAATCTGATCATGATGCAAATGATTATGTTAGTAAGTATGAATTTAATGGGGTATCTTTAAGGAGTATTAATACTACTCACAATATGGCAGATAAACCAATTAGAGCAAATGACTATTACATAACAATAGCTGGCACTGAAATGTTCAAAACTACTAAAATTGGTGGTGGAAGTAATTTGAGAGTTTCTCAAAATATACCTTTTGAAGCAATAAATCCAAAAATTAGTCTTATTTCTCCATCAGGAACCACTGTTACATCTAGAATAAAAACGACTTCTGGAACTAGTATTAGTGGAAATGAATCTTCATTCTCTGATCTTGGATATGAAAATGTTTCTCTAAATCGATTAAACTTATTAGATTCTCCAAGAATTATTGCTTCTAGAACTAATGAATATAATTTACTTGATAATGAAGAATCATTTGCACTTGAATTAGTACTTTCTACTAACAATAAAAACGTTTCTCCTATGATTGATTTGGATACAACTCGTTGTATTGCTATTAGTAATCTTGTAGATGATGAAATTACTGATTACAGGATAGATCCTGATCCAAGATCAGTGAAGAGAAGATCTGGAAAAACTTCTGCCATATACGAAACTGGAAGAATTAATTTAGAATTCCCATCAAATTCATTACAAGTAATGTTTGATGGACATAGGGAAGAGGGTGCTAATTTCCGTGTATTCTATAAACTTTTCAGAGATGATGAAGGAAATGCAAATCAAAGTTACATTCCATTCAATGTTGGTATTGGTGCATCAGTTCGTGAATCTAATGTAGGAGGACCAGATAAATTTGTTTCTCCAAACACTAGAAAAAATAGATTCAGTGAATATAAGTATACTACTGATAATACTGCACCATTTAATGGATTTATGATAAAAGTTATTATGACATCTAAAGATCAGTCTAAACCACCAAGATTTAAAAACTTTAGAGCAATAGCATTGAATTCATATCAAGGATGAAACAATACTTAAAGGTTGATACTGATACTACTTTAGTTAGAGATATGGAATCTAACGCAATAGTCAGTAGAGATATGGATGAATATTCTAAATTTTTGAGAATATCCGAAAGAAAGTATCAAGAAAAAATAAAATTTGATAATTTAAAATCGGATGTAGATTCAATGAAAAGTGATATTGAGGAAATCAAAAATCTTCTCAAATCAATTGTGCAAAATTGAATTATAAATATCTAACAGATAGATTCTAATTATTTGACTAATGGCAGCATACGTTAGCAATATAGTAATTGATGTGGGGGCTGACTTTGGACAGACCTTCAATCTTGAGGGTACTAATAATGCTCCTCTAAATTTAACTGGATATACTGGATTTTCAAAAATGAAAAAATCTCCAGTATCATTGACTACTACTACAACCTTTTCCGTATCCTTTCCTGATAGGACTGCGGGGCAAGTGAGAATATCTTTAGGATCAACGGTGACTAATGATTTAAAACCAGGAAGATATAGTTATGATCTGTTATTGAAAGACGGCTCTAATTTGAAAACAAGAGTTGTTGAAGGCAGTGCAATTGTTACTGCTGGAGTAACCACTACAAGTTAAAAATATGGCAGACATAAAAGTAAGAGTTGGTTCAGAAAATGCTATTAAAGTCTTATCTTCTCTTGGAGGTTCTGGGAGTACTTTAGGAGCACTATCTGATATTGATATATCTGGTGGATTACAAGATGGAATGGTTTTGGTATACAATTCATCAACATCAAAGTGGCAGGCCACTTTAGACTTAACCCCAGGTAGTACACAAAACTTGGAAATTAACGGAGGTAACTGGTAGTCATGGCAAGTAAAATAAGAATTAAAAGGTCTACAGGAACTTCATTATCAGGTTTATCACTAGAATTCGGTGAATTAGCATACACTGATGGTGTAGGAAACCACGGTAATAGTGGTTATAGAGTATTTGTTGGAGATGCTGCTAATAATATTGATGTAATTGGTGGTAGATATTATACTGACATGCTATCAATTGAACCAGGAAAAGTAGCAAGTCAAGCAAACCCAACAACTCCAGCAAATGGATTTGTTGCAATATGTGATGAAAGTCGTAAAGTTGATCAATGGAATGTAGATAATTTAACTTTAGATGGTAATACACTATCATCAACAAATAGTAATGGTGATATTGTATTAGATCCTGCTGGTACAGGAGAAATTGTTGTTCCTGATGATACCTTCCTTACTTTCGGAACAGATAAAAATAGTAAGATAGAATATGATGAAAATGGAGATGATAAAGTTCATATAACTGGAGCAACTTGGGTATTTGATAATTTATTACAACAACCTGGTGGTGCTAGTTTTGGTAGTGTTGGGATTTCCTCTAATGTAATATCAACATTATCTGGAAGTGGAGATACATTATTCATTGATCCATATCCCGATGGATTAAGTAATGAAGGTACTGTAATAATTAAAGGTGATTTGCAAGTTGATGGTACAACTACTACAGTAAACTCAACTTCAGCTACTGTTAATGATGCTATCTTGGCAGTTGGTGATGTTACTAGTACCAGAACTGTTATGGCAGCAGTTGCATCTGGTGTTTCTACAGTTACTGTTGATTCTGTTGTTGGAATTAATACGGGAGATTTATTATCTGCATCCAATCTTCCAAATTCTGGTGTAACTACTGTTACTTCTTACAATACAACCAGTAAAGTAATTACATTTAATGGGACTACTACTGCTGGTATTACTACTACCACTCAAATAACAGTTACCCATTCATTTGATACTCAAACTGATCGTGGTATTTCTTTCCAGTACAATACTAGCACTGGTTCATCAAATAATAAGAAAGGTTTCTTTGGTTATATTGATAGTGCTGGAGAGTCTGCTAATGGTGGTAACACTAATGTTCCAGAGAGAGCATTTACATATATTCCAGAGGCTAATATAACTGGTAACGTTGCTACTGGTATTAGAGGATATTTAGATATTAAAGGTATCTATTATCAAGGTTCTAGTGGTGGAGATTGGTCTGCTAGTGGTGCCATATATTTTGATAGTACTGGTAAGATGACTTCTACTGGAACACCTGCTTCTGGTATAAGTACTTCAAATTATGTACTAACTACAACTGCTGCAGGTATTCCTGTGTGGACAACAACTTTAGATGGAGGAACTTTCTAGCCTTATGAATAGTGACGTTGATGTGAATGTTTTAGTTAATGTATACAATCAAAGAATTGCACAATTAACAAACCAAAACATTTTATTAGAAGCTAAATTAGCATCTTTGACTAAAGATTTTCAAGAAGAGAAAAATCTTTTATTAAAAGCAAATCTTGAAATGCAAAAACAGATTGATGATTTTCCCAAACCAAAAGGAAAAACTAAAGTAGTAGATAAATACCAAGAGGATACGAAGTTCCATGAGTAAACCAAGTACTAGACAAGGATTAATAGATTATTGCTTAAGGAGACTTGGGTATCCTGTGCTAGAAATTAATGTAGATGATGACCAAATTGATGATTTGGTAGATGATGCTTTGCAGTATTTTCAAGAAAGACATTTTGATGGTATAGAAAAAGTATACTTAAAGCACAAAGTAACTGCAGCAGAAAAGGAAACAATAAAAACAGGTATTACTACAACAACAGTTTCTGGTACTCATTTGGGTAGTATTGGTTTTGATGAAGGTCAAAATTATTTACAATTACCAGATACTGTTATTGGAGTTAATAAAGTATTCAAAGTTGATGAAAGTACAATATCTGCTGGAATGTTCAATATAAAATATCAAATATTTTTGAATGATCTATATTATATGGGAGCACTTGATTTATTAAACTATGCACAAACAAAACAGTATTTGGAAGATTTGAGTAGAATTATCACTCCAGATGTACAACTTAGGTTTAATAAAAAGAGGCATAGATTATATCTTGATATAGATTGGGCAAATATACCAGATGATAATTATTTTGTATTTGATTGTTTTAGAATAGTTGATCCATCTTCTGCAACTGATGTCTATAATGATTTTTGGTTGAAGAGATATTTAACTGCTACTATTAAAAAGCAATGGGGTAGTAATCTTATAAAGTTCCAAGGAGTTCTTCTTCCTGGTGGAGTAGCATTGAATGGTAGAGAAATATATGATGATGCAGTAAAGGAAATAGAAGAGATAGAGAAATCTCTCAGGGAAGAGTATGAACTTCCTCCAATGGATATGATAGGATAATGTTATGCCACTCAATCCTTATTTTCTACAAGGTTCTACTACAGAACAAAGATTAGTTCAAGATCTTATCAATGAACAATTAAAGATGTTTGGGCAAGATGTTGTATATCTTCCTAGACAAATTGTTAATAAAACAAATATTCTTAATGAAGTAACAGCATCAAAATTTGATGATGCTTTTAGAATAGAAGCATATTTAATGAATTATGAAGGATTTGAAGGTTCTGGGGATATACTTACAAAATTTGGTGTTCAAACTACTGATGCTGTTACTTTTGTAATATCAAAGGAAAGATATGAGGATTTTATTACTCCCTTTATTGGAAGTGATACAGAATTAACAACAAGACCACAAGAAGGTGATTTAATTTATTTTCCATTAGATAATACAATATTTGAAATTAAGTA
>CEOH01001237.1_pt1 | contig 27687 bp, 31 predicted proteins | sample 530311 | NCBI WGS metagenome assembly CEOH01 (sample SAMEA2619923, study PRJEB7988) | marine metagenome | biome: marine biome (ENVO:00000447); feature: deep chlorophyll maximum layer (ENVO:xxxxxxxx); material: "saline water (ENVO:00002010), including plankton (ENVO:xxxxxxxx)" | depth 60 m
CACCTTATCGCTAGAATTCGATTTTTCCCGGGCGTCAGGTCGAACAACTGCATCGAACCCTCTGTCTGTCCCTAAAGAAATTGCTGTATTATTAGAACCCTGTATTACGAGATCACCCGGGCGATTTGTGAATCTGGGTACAGGCTCGATAGACATCTGGGCGTACTCTACTGCGTCAGAAATAACTTTTACAATAGCATCATTGAACCCACCGATTACATAGTCTTCCTTATCAGTAGGATCATTTGGAAAGCCAGCAATTCTTTTATCGTCTACAGGTATCGAGGCAGATAGTTCACTTTTTGCTACTCTGGAAAAAGATGTCATGTTGACATCTTCATTTTCTAAATCTTCAGGCACCCTAGAAAGCCAGTAATATGTTCCTGCTCCTTTTGGTGCGATCGGAAGCTCTCTAAAAACCCATACTAGCTCACCTGGCTTTATTGGCATTGAAAGATGGCTAGAAAAGAATGGATAGCAAATTAAATCTTGATCCACATCTTCAGATGAGCCGTCAGTTATAAGCCGACAGATAACTGAGTTTCTGGGAGCTTTGTAATAAAGTTTTTCCTGCCCTTTCAAAAGACCTTCAGGCGTTTCATCAAGTCTCAAAGAAGGATCACACAATGTCTGAATTACAACGCCTCTGTGAATTATCGGAGTCGAGGATAATTTCGTTATTGCATTTTCTGTTTCATTGAGCCCGCCGCCGCTCTTGGAAGACTTTCCGTAAACAGCTCTTGAAGCACCATCACTCATTTTACCCCTCTATTTTCTCAAAAATATCGTCTGCATTGACCATTTTTTGAGCTTCTATTTCTTTTGTCACCAATCCGGCAAGAGCAAGGAGCTGATCGTTGGCTTTTGTCATTCTTTCTAGATACTTTACAATAATCGGCCCTAAAGTCGAATGTTCAGCAGCAGTTCCGCCCAGCTCCTTAAATGCCTGCGTAAAAAGTGCGCTAGCGCAAACTCTGTCATTTTTTGCATTATTATAAATTTCTAGCCACAAAAACATTTTTCTCTGGTCTAGATTTTCTACATTGTCTAAAATCTCTTCAAACTCTGTTATTTTTTTATTTGCATCTTTGTCTGATTCCAGAAGTTTTTCGATTTTTTTTACATCTTGTGCTTTCATTTTCAAACCTATCTATAGTTGCGCCAATTCCACAAAGGGCGCTTTGACAAATAAGTTGTTTTTCTCTGATTGTCGTATGCTTCCTTTTCAAAGGGATTTTGATTGTACCCTTCTACAAAACTTCTGTGCTTTAGAGAACCCCACAGAAAATAAAAAGTGTAGACAAGCCAGTGAAAAAGAAACAACATCTCAATTTGCTGAATGTAATGAATCGTCTCATGGCGCTTTGATGTCTTTGACAAAGACCCTCTAGAAAAAACAAAGCACAAAATATTAACTGCTCCAATTTCAATCGGTGACACCTTTGAAAGCCAAATCGGCACCTTGCTGTTCTCAAAAATCCACGGCGTTCTTCTTGAAAGCCACTTTCTTATGACGGACATTATAGACCTCCTTTTTCTTTTTCTTCCACCACTAATCTAGAATAAATCTTTCTTATTTTGCTCATTGATTTTGTCAAGTGCTTTTTTTCCAAACCGGAAATCTCGCACAAGTAAATGTAAATCGACTGTTTATTGATAAAATCAAGCTCTTGAGCATTATCAAACAATTTTTCAACTGCACTAATTGTAATCAGGTCTCTATCGTCAGATAGATGCTCTCTTACTTTCTTAACTCTAGCTATGTTTTCAGCTCTATTTTCACTGTTAATGATTAGCTCTTCTGTTGACGGAAGCTCAACATATCTATCAATTTGCTGCTTTATCAGAGAATCGCCCTTGCGTGACGTTACTTCGTCCAAATAAACGTGCTTGAAATACTTTTTTCTATGACTATTTGTCGTATTTATTAGAAAGTTTTTAGCAACTACATTGAAATAGCTGAATGCTTTGGACCCTTTGGCTGGGTCCCACTTATGAAGTGACTTATAAAGAAAAAAGCAACCCTCCTCTATGAGTTCTTGTGTGTTCATAAGCGGAGACTTAAATCCGTAGACGTAGATCAGACTTTCGACCAATTTTTTCATTGCTGGAAGAATTTCCTGACCGTATACTTGTTCTCTCTCTTTTTTCTCTTCAGATGTCAGAAACTTTACAATTGAAACTTCTGTATCTTTGGTAAAATACATCACACTTTTTTGACCAGGGCGCCTCTTTATTCTTTTTCTGCCTTTTTTTGCCGCCATTTATTCTGTCTCCTGTTCTATGTTTTCTATATTTTTTGTAAGCGCTAAAGCAACTGAGTGCAGAGAATCTCTTACAGCACTTATGTCGTTAACGACAGACTTTACTTCGGCACTGTCATAAAACAGGGGGCGCTTTAGTACATCTGACATCGTATCATACTTTTCATCAATTACATCCAGGCATTCTTCGATGGTGTCTTCAAGGCGAATAATTGTGATTCCCAACTTTATATTCTTGTAGACTGAAATGCTCAAAAGAATTCCTAGTATTGTAGCTAAGTAAATCATCTATAGGTGTTTTCTCACGATACTCTCAAACTTTTCTTGTAATGCTTCCAAAGAGTGAGATTTGATTAGTTTTTCAGAAAGATTTTTCGCATGAGCGCTAAACTGATTGGGTTTTTCATACACAGCTTTCATTTTTCTGCAAAAGTTTCCCTCTCTTGGATTTGCCCAAGCTGATCCGGCTACAAATATTTTTCCGTCAATTCTAGCAGGAGGTACAGGGCACATATCAAACTTTACTTTCTGAAAACTGGCGCCTTCCAAAAACTCTGTATGGGCAGACCAGTCTGTTGCAACAACTGGAAGTCCAGAAACTGCTGCCTCAAGCAGGGGCAAACCAAACCCTTCCCCACGAGTTGCAGACATATATCCTATAAGTTTCTGACTCTTGTAAACATTTTTCATTTCCTCTCGAGTCATTGTGCCGTGCATCATATAGAGTTTTGGTGCTCTGTCTAAATTCACACTTGAAGAAGCCCTCACCTGTCTTAAAGTTTTTCTGACCAACTCTCTGTCTATTGTAGTGTCTCTTCCTCTAGATGTCTTTACAATCAACCCTACATCTTTTTTCCCTTCAAACGCCTTCAAAAACCAAAGAATACTCGATAATAAATTTTTTCTATCTGCATCAGGATTATCGCTAGTTAGAGTGCCTACTGTTAGAAAGTTTTTGTCTGTCGGTATGTCTTCTAAAGGGTCGCTGGATGGCTCCAAAAGAAGCTCACTGAAGTATGCTTCCGGAAGTACTTCTATGGGCGTTTTATTTTGTGAGCCTCCAGTCCTTTCTAGCGTTTGTTTAGTAAAGTCGCTAGGAACAATCACAAGATTCATTTTTTCTCTTTGCTTGACAGCCCAATCTTGTGAACATTTAGTTGTCTCAACACCTGCTGTAACTCCAACATTGTAGTTGGCTAAAGTTTCATCCCACTCATGAGGAAGTTGGACTTGAAATGAAATATCAAATTTTTGTGTAGTCGGTCTAGATGCTGACATTATTCTGCCGTATAAGCCGTCCTCATCGGTATCACTCACATTCCAGGGAGTAATTCCCCACGGAAGTATTTGTGTTGTAATATTCCAGCCTTTTTGTGCTTCACAAAATCTAAAAATTTGTCTAGAGTGAACCCCATAGCCGGATTGTGATAAAAGAGGTGCTCTTACTAAAACATTTTTCATGAAATTTCCTCGATAACAAATTTTTGATCTGTTTTGTAATTTTCAGTCAAATTCCACAGTGAATCATGCCACAAGTCTATCGTTTTCTGCAAAGAAAACTCCGACTGGACATAATCTCTTGCTTTCTGGCCCAGTGCTTTCCTTTCGCTTTTACTCATTTTGTACATCTTGTAAATTGATTCAGCGATAGTGTCAGTGCTTACATAGTCTTCGTAGATATAAGGGACCATTTGTGAACCTACCAAAGATTGCATTTCTACGTCAAGTGCAATTCCATTCTCTGTTCCATCTCTATGATCAACTACTTGACGAGTCAGACCACCTGTTTTTACAGCAATTACAGGATTGGCCACCTTCATAGATTCCAGAGTTGCTAATCCAAACCCTTCTGCGTATGCTATGTTAATACAGCAGTCAGAAATATTATGCAGAATATTCATTCTATCAAATTCAACTCTTTGATTTGAAAAGACAACGCTGTCAACAACGTTCATGGCTTCAACATTCACTAGCAGATTTGGACCTTCTTGATCAACCGGATCTGTGTGCATAAGAAGCGTCGCATCTGATTTTCCTTCTTTTTCTAACATTTTCACAAACTTGGCCCATGCTTCAATTAAATCAGCCGGTCTTTTTCGACGAGCATTTCTATTGACCCAAAAAAGAACAAAGTGATCCTGTCTATGCGGTCCTAAAATTTGTATTTTGTTTGTTTTAATCTGGTCTTCTGTCATAGGAAAAAATAAATCGTCCGGCAGTGCATGAGGTACAAAATTAGCTTTTCCCGGAACAATCTCATTTACCATTTCATACGAAAGATAGCTGTGACAATTTATAAGATCAGTTGCCTCATAGAGGACTTTGTTGTAATAGGGTGCAGGTCGATTGTCCCACACATGCCAATAAGCAATTGGGCAAATTTTATTGATCTCATCATGCATTTCCCAGACGTAAATAAAAAACCTAGGGTCTGTGAAAAGAAAAATCACATCAGGTTTTTCTGCGGCTATCGCCTGCAAAAGCATTTCTCTGTCGCCAAAACCATCTATGGGCTTGATCATAAAGTCCGGATTAACTTGAACAACATCATAATTGTTGTGCTTCATTGCAGCACCGAACTGTCGAACTGACCAGCAGCCCTTATCGATTAGCCCGTTTATTAGAAAACGACTTTGACATCCGACCCCCGAAGTGCTGAGTGCGTGGTCGGAGAGCATTAGTATCTTTTTTTTCTTCACATCACACCAATTTTTTTAAAGCTTGTTGCTTATATTAGTGTGATGAAGACACTAGTAAATTCGAATTGAATAATTATCTACGTGCAATGCTCTGTCTGGGCGAATTCGCAAAACTTACAAGAAGATCTATTTTTTATCATAAATCCGGTCCTCATACCCTTCAACATACCGCTAACCATTTTGTTTGCTTTTGATATTGACTTCGGACCTGATGATACTTCGACAATATCTACTGACTTGCCCGGCTTGCTGTCACGCTTGAGAAGAACAAAGCATGCTTTTACTTGACTACTAGGTTTTCCTGACACTTGCATCCAGTAGTGTTTGTACAGCACAATTTGTGCCTGTGTCAAAAAATCTCTCTTTTTATCTTTTCTCCAACCTCGAGGGCCCGCTGTCTTCCAATCAATAACTACGTGCTTTCCACTTGGAAGCTCAAGAACGCAGTCAATGAAGCCCTTGTAGAATCCAATTTCGTCACCCGACACAGCCTCATATAGATTGTGCTCAGCAGCAACAGGTTTCCATCCAGGAAACTTTTCATCCAAAAATGATGGTAACTGTTCTAGACTGTTCTTCGATGACTCTAGCCACCCTTCTAGATTCACGTGCCTATACTTCCACCCTTGCCCTGCAGCTCGAGATGTCTGCTCTTTTATAAATTTTTCAGAATCGAACCCATGTTTACTCCACGCCTCTCTAATTTTATTGTGGGCCGTCGGAATATCCATAGGATTACCGTTTAGAAAATTTTCAACAGCATCATGTACAATGGTCCCGTATTCCAAGTACGGAGAAGGGACCACTTCCGAAAGGCCGTCGATGTACATCAACTTGTGACGAAAAGGACACTGCTGGTATATGCTTACTTCTGAGTATGACACATGGGGTTTGCCATTCTTCAGAAGGGCAGTTTTTGTCTCAAGTTTTTTATAGTCTTCCATGTATTAATTGTATCACTTTTTTGTACATTTTTACATTTTTTCATAAATGATCGAACGTACTTCTTAAGCGACTTCTTTGCATGCCAGCCAGTTTCTTCTTTCATAAACTCCGGCTCTGCCAAAGTAATTCTTACTTCACCAGGTCGAGCAGGAATTCTGGTTTTGAGACCTCCAAACATGTTTGCCAACTCATTTATAGAATAGTTTGTGCCGGTACCTAAACTAAAAATAGGTGTTGCGTCAAATTTTGTCCAGTCTTTTATTCCAAGTTCGTATAAACCCCTGACAATGTCATCGACATGTGTAAAGTCTCGTCGTTGTTCTCCATCTCCGACGATGGTTAGTGGTTTTTCTTTTTTTGTAAGTTCTTCAAACTTACCAACAACAGTTGCCCAAGGCCCTGTGATTGGCTGCCTAGGACCGTAAACATTGAAAAACCTAGCAATGGCTGTGCTCATTCCATAGACTTCGTGATACATTTCACATACTCTTTCACCAGATCTTTTTGCGAAAGCATATGGATTTAAGTACTCATCTCCAAATGCAGTACTTGATCCTGCATAAACAAATCTCGCACCCACCCTTCTTGAATAATCACATGCAGCTGCAGTTCCCATAATGTCATTGGACAAATAATCCAGCGGGTGTTCAAAAGAGGGTTGAATTCTAGCGTGTGCCGCCAAGTGAAACACAATGTCAAATTTTTCTTTTGAGTACTTTGATTTATCTAGATTTCTAACGTCATCGATCCAGTATGTAGAGTTTTCATTGCTATAACTTCTAGATGATGATTCTGAGCATAGGTTGTCCATTACAGTTACTGTACATCCCTCCCTTACTAACAAATCAACTAGATTGCTTCCTACAAATCCCAAACCACCTGTAACTAGTACTCTCATTTGACACCTTCGAAACTATAATTCTTTTTTTGTCAAATCATAATCAGACTCATACATGATTTGAACTAAGTCATGAAATGTTGTTTTTGGTTCCCAAGAAAGCTTATTTTTTGCCTTTGACGAATCACCCAAAAGATAAGGTACTTCGTGTGGTCGAAAAAACCTAGGATCAATCTCCACATGATCTTCTACGTTTAGTCCTGCAATTTCAAAAGTATAGTCTAAAAATTCTTTTACTGACCTTGTCTCCCCTGTTGAAATCACATAATCATCCGGAATGTCTTGCTGCAGCATCAGCCACATGGCTTCTACGTAGTCTCCAGCGAAACCCCAATCTCTTTTTGCTGATAGATTGCCTAGGTAGAGCTTGTCTTGAAGGCCCAGCTTAATTTTTGCTGCAGCTCTTGTAATTTTTCTAGTGACAAAAGTTTCACCTCTACGAGGAGATTCGTGATTAAAAAGAATACCGCTTGAAGCATGAAGATCGTAACTCTCTCTATAGTTTCTGACTAGATTGTGTGCAAAAAGCTTTGCACAAGCGTACGGAGATGCAGGAAGCATTCTAGATTCTTCATTGAAAGGATAGTCTGGATTGTCACCATACATTTCAGAAGAAGAAGCTTGGTAGAATTTGCAGTCTGGCATTATGTTTCTTATCGCATCCAAAATTCTCAATGTACCCATTGCAATTCCGTCGACGGTGTTTTCCGGGATGTCGAAAGAAACGCGAACATGAGATTGTGCAGCCAAATTATAAAACTCATCGGGCAAATAGTCGTTAAGAAGACGATAAATACATCCAGCATCGTTCAGATCAAAGTAAACAAGATGAAAGTTAGGATTTTCATAAATTTTATCAACTCGGTCTGTCGTAATAAGTGATGTCCTTCTCTTTGCTCCTACAACTTGGTATCCCTTGTCTAGTAAAAGTTCTGCTAAATAGGATCCGTCTTGCCCAGTAACTCCTGTAATTAATGCAGTCTTCAATTTACACCTCTGACATTTGGATAGTTCATTATAAACCAATCACACGTCTTTTTTATTCCTTTTTCCAAAGGAGTATAGTCAGATTTTTTCCACCCTAAACTAAGAAGTTTTCTATTTGAACTGGGTTTTCTATGTTGCCCTAAGGGCTCAGATGTTTGCCACTCAATTTTTCCTTCATACTTCAGAGTTTTACAAATTATTTCCACGACCTCTTTGATTGAATACTCGTGGGTATTCCCTATGTTTATAGGTTCTGGCTCATTGTAGTTTTCCATCAAAAATAAAAGAATTTGTGCAACATCCTCAGAGTATGTGAATTCTCGAAGAGGAGATCCATCCCCCCAACACAGAACTTTCTCCTGCTTGTTGATTTTTGCTTCCCACACCTTTCTAATGATAGCCGGAATTACATGACTGTTCTCTAGATCAAAATTATCATATTCTCCGTACAAGTTATTGGGTATTGCGGTTATAAAGTTGCATCCGTACTGTTGACGATATGCTCTTGACATGACATCAACCATTCTTTTTGAATACGCATAGCCATAATTTGAGTTATGGGGTGGGCCTAAGTGAAGCTGGTCTTCTGTAAGCGGATAAGAAATATACTGCGCGTCTGGGTAGACACACGTAGAGAGAAGAGAGACAACTTTTTCAACATTTTGAGAATGAGCAAAATTTAGAATTTTTTGGTTGATAATGCTATTTTCTAAATAAAAATCTAGCATGTAAGAAGTATTAGCTTTGATACCTCCGACACGTGCTGCCAGATGAATTATATTTTTCCCAGAAACATCTTCTGGTTCAAGATTTTCAAAATCTTTGCGGTTCAAGTAAGTCGCACTTGGTAAAAATTTTTGAAATGCTGACCCCACCATTCCGGATCCGCCAGTAATCAGCATGTCTTTTTTTGTGTTCGTCTGTCTAGACTTCATGATTTTGTCAAAGTAAAAAATCCGTTACCGTGAGGAAAAACATCAGTCCACTTCTTTTTTATTTCTCCGTACTCGTAAGAAAAATCTTTTAATTCGTATCCGCAATTTTCAAACATGTCAATCCACCACTCTTCATCTTTCTTGGTTACATGAGTGATGTCAACTTCATATTCTCTAATTCTAAATCTATTTTTGTCGCCTAAAGGTATCACAAAAAAGAATTGATCAGACTTGTTTCTCAAAAATTTCAACATTTTTGGTATGTCTTCTTCTTCAATATGCTCCAAGACATCTTTACAGATAACAAGATCATACTTCTTGGACGTAGGTTTTCCTATAAATTTTCTTGCCCTGGGATGACAATTCTCTAGTGCGTACTCACTAATGTCTTCGCCATATGCATTGCATCCTAAAATTCTAAGTGCTGCAACAAGAAAACCCTTAGCACACCCATAGTCTAAAACGGTGTCAAAATCTAATCTTTTCTTTATCTCAAGTGCCTCAGGTATGGATCTAGTGGGCATCCATCTGTAGTTTTCATATCCAGATATACCTTTCCTCACACCGTCTTCATAGTAATCTTTATTAAATTGACTCAATTTTTCTCACCTCAAGCAAAATCATTATGTTCAGTCACTGTGACTACATCATCAATTAGTTCGTTCTGCATTGCGTATTTACAGTAATGGCAAGCATGTGTTCTTTTGTGTGACGGCTTGCTGTAATAAGCATCTATTCCGTCTATGTCACATACCATAAACTGTGAAGATGGAACATAGTTGTAGTTATTCTCCAGAGATAGTTCAGCTGACGGGCAGACATATATGTGTCCATCAGTGAAAAGAAATGGTTTTACCATGTGCATGTAGCAATTGCTGTTTCTTCGCTCTCCCTTAAAATTAAAGTCTGAGAGAAATGCGTACTCTAGAGTTTTTCCTCTGGCTGTCTCATACTCATTCAAGACCTTTCTAATTACTTCTATGTCTTTTTCTGTCTCTTTTACGTTTTTTATTGCATTGAATGCAATTCTTGTCGGAATTTTATTATCTTCTACCCAATCTAACATTCTTTCAAAATTTTGACGATTTTGAAACTTTGTGGCCAGCTTCTTCTTAGATGCGTCTGTCCACTTTCCTGTGATATTGGGATTACTTGAAGTCGAAAGAGACTCGTCCCAAACGTATGCTGCTGATACTGCTGTGTCTAGTCCTTCAAATACAGACAAATCATAATCGTACCCTTCATAAAATCCGTACATTCCTAAACGAACCCATGTAAATAGAGAAACGACGTCTTCTTTTATTTTTCTTTTCTTGCCGATAAGTGCACCATTTGTACAAACACCCAAAGAAAAGCCCAAGGATTTTGCATACCTAGCTATTTCTTCAAATTGCGGGTGCAGAGTAGGCTCTCCACCGCCCGTAAACTCCACCCCTGTTACACCTATTTTGCGAAAAGAATCTAGTGCTTGTTTGACTTTTTCGACAGGTAGCCTATCTTTCATGTCTCTATTTGCAAAACAACAAAAACTGCATGTCAAGTTACACGCATTGATTAGTGAAATATGAACCATTACAGGTGAAGGAGTTTTTCCTTCTTGAATAATTTTTAGCTTATCTAAGTGCTTGAGTAGTTTTGTTGTGTTGCTACTAAAACTTCTTCCCTGTACCATTAGTAGTGCTCCTTGTACTGATGTACTATTGGAAAATTCTCCCAATTAGCATGCAATCTTTTTTGGGCTAACCATTCTGCATTTTCATAAGGCTTGCCCATTCTATTGAAATGAAATACTAAATTTAGGTCTATTGCTCCAATTCCACGAAAGTCTGGATGCTGCAGCAAGTCATCATGATGATTCTCTGTAAACGACAATGCGCTAGAAAATACTTCTAAAAAATCACTCGAACTGTAGACGCTACCTCCGCAGGCACCGTACCTTCCATGACTCACCCAGCCTTCATTTTCTCTAATAATATTGATAGCAATATTAGGTAGCGGATTGATAGTTGCGCCCTTGAAGCTAAAATCGTCAAATTCAACTTTATCTTGAACCAAAACGTCGTCTTCCAAAATCATGATATAGTCAGTATTTGCATTTTCTACAGCCAATTTGTGACGTCTCCATCCCTCGATCATTCTACTGGAATCATAATACGTGTCATCATTTTTGCCAAAAATATTGTGCAAGTGAACAAAATCAGTATTGTATCTACTTGCTAAATCACTAAAATCTTCGCCGCCATCAGATATCATCATGATCGGGCTGTCTGGATAGTATTTTCTAAATCTCTCAAGAACAAAGCTAGTCGCCTTTTTATTATTGTAGACTTGATAATATGCACCCAGTGTTTTAGAGGTATTCATTTTATCTTTCCTTTGAAAATAAGTAGTTTTCCACTACTACGTAGTCTAACTCAGTATTATCGAGCACATGAAGAGCATCTGCTATTGTCGTTAAGATTGGAAACCCCCTGATATTGAAAGAAGTATTTAGAAGAACATTAGTATCTGATATCTTTCCAAACTCTGTCAACAAATCATAAAATACTTCATGGTCTTCTCTGGTAACAGTCTGGAGTCTAGAAGTTCCGTCAATATGGGTTATTGCTGGAAGAACTTCTTGATATTCTTTTTTGACAACAGGTGCGAAACTCATGTACTCCATACTGTCAAAACTACTGGACTCAAAATAATCGCCGGCTTCTTCTTTTTTGCAAAATGGAGCAAAGGGACGATACCATTCTCTAAATTTTACTTTTGCATTGAGACTGTCTTTCATTTTCTGGTAAGAAGGGTCACATACAATGCTTCTGTTCCCAAGAGCTCTGGGACCAACTTCAGAGTCGCCATAAACTAGACCTACAATTTTTCCGCTTTTTATGAGCTGCGCGACTTCAGCTAAGTTGACCTTCTTGGCACCTCTTTCTGAGACGTGCTTTTCTAGATCTTGCTTATCAAGCAATGGTATTCCACTATAGGTCACAATCGGTCTGTTTTCAGGCGGTGATACCAAGAATGCAGCCCCAAGAGATAAGCCGCAGTCGTTTGGATTGGGTGGTACGTAAGGTGTCACACCAAATTGATTTTTTACTCTCTCATTCAACAAGACATTTAAAGATCCGCCACCGGTAAAACATATTCCTGCACTTGGAAATCTGTCTTTCCATCTGGCAAAGACATCTATGAAGGCTTCTTCGTACCCTTTTTGAAGAGTTGCAGCAAGATCATAAGCTGACTGTCCCGAAAATTTTGCATTAGACATCGGATTTTTCCAGGGATCGTCAGTATTTAAAAGATCTAAACCTGTTAGCTCAGAAAGTTTTTTATAGTCTCGATCAAAGAAAAATTCCTTAAAGTGGGGAACTAGTTCATCTTTAGCTTCTCCGTAAGCACACAGTCCCATGGATTTTCCTGGGAGTGCCAACTGGTGGCGACTATTATCACTTATTTCATGCAAAATTGAAGCACCTAGCATGTAACCACCGCCAAAGTCAGACTCTACTTTCTCCAAAAGATTGATCTGGTTTTCTTTTGCGTGATAAACATTAAAAAAACCGTCATTTCCTCCACCATCAAAAGAAAATATTAGTGCTTCTTTATGAGGTGAAAGATAGTAAGCACAGCTAGCGTGACACTCATGGTGATTCTTTACCATGCCGATACTATTTGTCTCAAACACCTCTGCCAGAACGCTCAACGGATTGATTCCTCCGTCTGCTGTTACAATTACATGATCTGGATTGGAGAAATCCCAGAATTTTTTTGCAATGTCTTTACACTGCAAAAGAATGTTTCTTATAGCCTCTAGGTCGTTATCAACGTGCAACCTAAAATATCTCTTTCGAACTAATCTCTCGAGCTCAATAATATGAATTTTTTGCTTTTCTGTGTCGTAGAATGTTATATTCGAATCGTGGCCGGCAAAAATATTTACTAATTTCATAAATTACACCTATCGTGAGATAAACCTCAGTAGTTTTCGTTTGCTATGTCAACTAGCGACTTTATTCTATTGACATAGGTGTGTTTTTCTTTTACTAGCTTTTGTGCATTTTTTATCATCTGCCAGTTCTCTCTATTTGATATACAGTTATGCAAAAGCTCATCTGTTTTTGGGTTGAATATACAGTTTCCTTCTAGCTCTTTGTATACTGCTTTTGAATTTGTCATTCCTAAGTGACCAAAACTAATGTTCTTAAAGATTCTTTCAGGAACCATGTTAGTTCGAACATGTTCGGGCCCTCTTATTTCAACCCCTAAATAAGATTTCTTTGTCGTTTCCACTAGCTTGTCTGTTGTCACGGGAGACCGCCAGGGATCGTTGTGGTAAAACTCTATTCCTAGTTTTTGACATTCCTCAACAAAGGGCTTAAAGTTGGAAAAATTTTCATGCTGTCCCGCATTTGAAATGGAACCTAGAAAATAAATTTTCTTTTCGTCTCGCTCTAAGTAGATATCGCTTTCTAGTATCTCATGAGGCAGAAGGTTGGTTGCCCAATTTATGTAAAGTCGATCAAAATCATCTATTTCATAAGAGACATATTGATTTGAAATTGTTACTTTTTGATCTTTCTTTTTCTCCATAAGACAGGAGGGACCGATGCTTATTGTGTCTAAGCTGGAGACGCTATAGTCGTGTATGTGATCCTTATGGTTGTCAACAGGCATTCTAACGTCTACGAACTTCTTAACACCCGCGTTTATGTACTTTGCCGGATCCGGGCAGTACCAGACAAAATAGCAGCTCGAATCATTCAGGGGAAGTTTTTTATCAGCAAATCCCTCACATAAAAACATTGTATTTGAAAAATCAAAATCTTCAGGGAAGTCTTCATCATGAAACCAATAGACATCATAGCCCAAATAACTAAAAGCTTTTTGATAAGCTTCCCACCCATAAGATGCAGTATGAGAATAGAGCGGATAACCCCATATTACAACTTTGTCGTAAGCAAAATTTTTCATTCTTGACTCGCATGGTTCATCTTGATATCTTCGAATCCTTCTCCGAAATTTCTCACAATTTCATTTTTTATCCCAACACGAATTTTATTTTTGTCTCTAAGCGTCAATGTTCTTCTTCCTACTTCTTCTAAGCCCAAAAGACCTTCTTTTCCTTTTCGTATGTCTGATTCCATGTCCCAACACTCGCCGTTTATCTTGTAGAGTCGATCAACATAAGGTTGTATTCCCTCATACTTGTCGAGTTCTCCCTTTAGCTGTGCCAGCTGGATAGATAAATCTTCCCCTTCAACTCTTTCATGTTTTAGTTTGCATATTGTGTAGCGATCGGCAACTTCTGCAATCGGATACGGTAGCGGAGACTTTTTCGGGTTCAACCAATCTGCTACATTTACTGCCTTGTCATCGATGTAAAAGTCTGCTTTAGGCTTTTTGTTCATTATGAGCTGGTGGTATTTTATTCCAAAATCTTTCATTTGATTTTCTGTAAACTCAGTGTAATCTTTCTTGCTAGTCATACCCCTGGCAGTCATCAAAATAATTTTATGACCTTTGTCATATAAAGAGTTTGCTTTGGATACTGCTCTTGACACAGGCAAGGCAGCGCTATAATCACCTTGCGTGTCAGTCACTAGTGTTCCATCAATATCAAAAACATAAGTTTTTATTTTTTCAACCATTCTGAAAAATCCTTCATGAAGCCGTCTATTGATTTTCTGGTTCCTTCATGTTCTAATCCCATTTCAATAATTGCCGGGCTGGCAGTAGCAATATGAGCCCCACAATCCCAAGATGTTACAATATCTTCTGGCTTTCGAATACTGCCGGCGATGATTTCACAGTCCAAATTATGATATTCAATAAACCTTCTAGTCGTTTCAAGGTGCGACTTTACATCTTCTCCCGAATCGATTGCGCGCCTATAAAAAAGAGAAACATATCTGGCACCGCATTTTGCAGCAGCAGTCAGCTGATTTGATGTGTAGCCGCACGTTGCATTAATTTTTATTCCCTCACTGGCAAGCCTAGAAATGACAGGCAAATATTTCATTTCTATTGGAACTTTTACACTGAGGTTTTCTGAAACGTTTTTTACTAGATTGACTGCATCAGTGTAGACATCTTCCGGGTCTAGAGAGAAAACTTCTACACTCAGCGGTAAATTACTTTGATTGCAGACTTTAGAAATCTCTCTACACATTTCTAAGAAGTTTCCTTTCGGCTCTTTAGCAAAAAGACTTGGGTTGGTAGTTACACCATCTATTAGATTACAAGAAATCAAATTTTTTATCTGGCCTAAGTTTGCAGTATCAGCAAAAACTTTCATGTGTCCTCCTTGTGAACATATTTTAGTCCATCCTCAACAATATGTGAATCTCCATCGTCATCTTTTGTGGAGACTTCAATAATAACACAGTCAACAGGCGCAATTCTCATATGCATTAGACCAGGCTCAATATGAAAAACGTCACCCTGTTTTAACATTACAGATTTATTTTGTGCTCTACCGATTCGAACGCCTACCTTAAGTTGGCCACTCTCAATATAGTACATTTCTTTCTTTTTAATGTGAAACTCCATGCTGCTCTGGGAGCCGGCTTTCATAAAAATTCTTTTGACAGAATGCACATCATCTTCAAATATTGTTGTCATATGACCCCAGTACTTTTCGATATGCTTTACCGGTGAAGTAGCTTGAGGCAAATCTTGTCGACCATATTTGATGTCAGTTCCCGTCTTGTCCATACCTTCTCCCTTTGCCATGCTTCCTGTCCCAGTGAAAACTAGAAATAGTCGAAGATATCTTCATTCTTCCACCCAAAGATTCTGTAATATATGCCATTTTAGCTATCTCCTCTAAAGCAATGGCAACATCGACAGCATTTTCTTTTTCTGACCACGTGAAGGGTCCATGACTGCTTAGAAGAATTGCACCGCTATCTTTAGAAGTTAAGTTTTTTGCAATATAAACTCCCAACTCTTTCTCATGCTGGTCTCCTGCTTCATAAATTGAAATAGGAGAATTTATGACCCTAACTGTGTCAACAAACATGTCTGCATGGGTTGTTCCATACATTTGTATGTCTCTATTGGCTTGTGCAAAAGATGTCGCATATGTAGAATGATTATGGCAAATTGAACTTATGTGTGTCATTGCTCTGTAAATCTCGACATGTATTGGTGTGTCAATAGAACACTTAAGACCCGATAGTTGATTGTAGCTCATATCAATAACTGCTATATCGCTTTCGCTCATTTTTTCAACATCTACACCACTGGGCTTTATATACACCAAAGAATTTTCTCTGTCTATGCAGCTATAATTTCCCCATGTTAGCTTTGCTAAATTTTCACTTTTTATTTTTCTATTTTCTCTCAAACAAAGGGCAAGAAAATTCTTACTTGACATTTTCAGCCCTCCTTAGATAATTGTAAGCTGTGGTGTCTCCGAACACGATAGCGTCATGCAAGTTTTTTCCATTGTATGTTGCACAAAAACCTGCAAAAAAGGCATCTCCTGCTCCGTGATAATCGCTAACGTCATCTATCGCCCTTGGTTTGTGAACAATTTTTTTATTTTCAGAACATGCAATAATTTCATCTTTGCCATCCGTTGCAACACACACATCAAACATATTTTGTCTCAGTATGTGCTCAATATCTTTTTTTGGTACTTCGTTCTCATTGCCAACAAAACAGTGAAACCCAAGATATTTTTTAATACTTTCGCTGGAATCGCTTACTTGCATTTGACATATTGTTTTATTCTTGGGTAATATTTTCAATATTTGATCACTAACAACACCCAATCGATAATCAGAAACCACTATCAAATCATATGTGGGCATCTTTCTATGCGATGTCCAAACAGTAGTTGGTTCTATGGGCATACAGTCATTTATTTGCAAGTATTTGTAAGAAGCATCTTTTACAAGATAGAACCTTTCTTTGATTTGATCTCTTTTTCCAGAGCAAATTACATTAATTCCTGGATTTGTTTCCAAAATCTTGCGATGTTCATCTGAAACTGAGGTTACAAAGTCTACATCGCAACCTAGTTGCGACATTTTTATTGCTACATTTGCGGCGCCGCCGAGAGATTGATATTCTCTAATTTTTTGACATTTTATCGTAGGTGTTTCTAGACTAAAACCCGTAGGTTGTAGATACACATACTTGTCTATGATTGTGTCACCTATCAGAAGGACTAATTTTTTCATGTGTTCTTAGCTCTCGTATTCTTCTGAGTTGGTCTGTTGTAGAAAAACCAGATGTTAGTGGCAGTGTCATGATCTTTACTTGATCTGGAATTTTGTCTCTTTTTCTAACTTCTTCTGCAGTCCACTCCCCTCCTTTTACAACAATTTCTGGCACTAGGCTTTCAATAATATTTCGTAGCTCTTCCTCTGTGTTAAAAACTATTACTTCATCGACATTTTTCATCGACAGCAGTATTTCTCTTCTAAAGCTTTGATTATTAATAGGTCTGTCTGGGCCCTTCAAGTGTTTTACTCTATCATCAGAGTCTATTGCAATTATAAGTTTTCCACCACAACTCTTGGCGAAATTTAGCAAGTCCAAATGACCCTTGTGAAGCACATCAAATACACCGTTTGCAATTACTAAACCAGGAACAGGATCTATTTTTGCTATTCGCTTATTGTGACGACCTTCTCCGTACGGAGTTTTTAGCCATGTTTTGACAATATCGATATTTTTTTTCTCACTATTAATCCAAGCTCCCAAGCAAAGGACATTTGAATCATTATGCTCCCTAGTTTTTTCTGATGTTGTTAGATTGTGGACTAAAGATGCTCTGGCTCCTGTAATTCTATTAGCAACAATAGACATTCCTACTCCAGTACCACAAATCAATATTCCTTTATTGTTCGGATTGTCTGAGACGATTTGTGCTACTTGGTATGCATAATCTACATAGTCAACTTTTCCATGCTCATCATATGGTCCCAAGTCTATCGGAAGAAATCCTAGGGATTTCAAATTTTCAACGACACGCTTTTTTAGCTTTACACCGTTGTGATCAGATGCTATTACAACTGTTTTTTCGCTCATCTAAAACCTCGGAAGTGTAACATTGATTGGAAGATTGACACACTGAATTCCATGCCGGGCCAAATTTATTGCCAAAGCCATCTCATTACAAATTGGGTGAGAATTTGGAGTTTTTTCAATGTCTGAATAGATCTTCTTGTAAGATAAGAATGTAGTACCATAAATCATCATATTTTCAAAACTTGAAAAATTTAACCAATCTGAAATGTGTCCATATTTTTTGGACATGTCGATTGCGTACATGTAGCTTTGATCAAATTGAGACATAATCAGGGGTGTCATTACATTAATGTCAAATCGACACCTTATCACGGCGTCATACTCCTGACCTGTTTTGAGACAGTGATGATACATCATTTGTGTCGACTCGTAAATAGATGACCACATGCTAAGATTATTTGAAAGAATAAACTTTTCGTAGTCTCTATGTGTCATTCCTGCTTCTTCAGCTTCTTTTTCTGTTCCCGGAGAATAAACATCAAATGTTCTTTTCAAAGACACACTTGGCATTAGAAATTTTCTAGTGGGTTCAACTTTACTGGCTAAGGGTGCATAGAGTTGTATAGCTTTTTCGTGAGAATTAGAATCTATTCTCTTTTTCTTCCACCCACCATCTCCTCCGTATTTATAAGGCTCATTTTCATCTTCATAAGACCAGGCATGTAAAAATATATCTGGATTGTTCGGTTCAATAATGTTTTTTAGAATGCTTTCGTAGCACTCATCAAGAAATCTAGGTTGGCCGGACATGCACAATGCAACTTTCACTTTGTCTCCTTTGAGTCTATCTGTGATTTTGCATATTCCACGACTGCTTCAACACCCTTGACAAGACCAACTTTTGTCTTCCAACCTAAAATATTTTCTACCTTTTTAGAAGACCCTAAGCTAAATTTGTTCACCTCAGAAACTACTCTTTCTTGCGGAAGAGGTAGAGGGCCACTAAATAGTTCTGGGTATTTGTCCCAAAACTTTTCTGCACTTTCAAAAGATGGCTCAATATAAGTTCCGAAACTTTCACAAAATATTTTGTATATTTCTTTTACAGAATATGCCGTGCCGGACGAAACATTGAAGATTTCTCCCGGAACATCACTTCGCTTTAAACACATTTCTACCAAATCAACCAGATCGCTTATATAGACATAGTCTCTCTTTTGATCTCCGCTGGAGAAGAATGTGGGCTTTTCACCCTGAAGGAGGCATTTTGTAATGTATCCCATTAGTGGGGGATGTTTTCTTCTAAAATCTTGATGTGGTCCGTAAACATTAAAGAATCTAAGGGTAATAACATCCATTTTGTATGTGGAAGCATATGCTTTACACAGTGATTCACACTGTAATTTACTGACTGCGTAAACGAGGTCAGGATTGGACTCGAGTCTATCTTCCACAAAGGGAGTAATTTTACAATTTTCATAAATTGCACTAGTGCTGGCAAAAATAAACTTCTTAATTCCCTTTTTTCTGCATGCTTCTAGCATATTGGCAGTTCCAGTAACGTTATTATCGATTGTCTTGCTAGGGTTTAGCTGACAATCTGGCAAAGGGGCAATTCCCGCCATGTGTATTACAGCATCAACTCCCTCTAAGTGCTGTCCTATGTCTTTGTCTCTAACGTCTGCATGTATAAACTCACCTACTTTTTTACCGTCGACTGTGAGATTATCTTCATGGCCATAGCTCATATTATCTAAAAGGACAACGTAGTGTCCGTTTTCTTCAAGATGATGTCCTATTTGTGAACCAATAAATCCGGCTCCACCTGTTATAAGAATTTTCACGTAATGTATTCTCCTAGAAGTTCATTTCTTTTTATTGATATTGATTGACAGGATGGGTGTGGGTTTGTTGGAGCAAAATCATTTATAATAATTCGTCTGCTGTGATTGCATCCTGAGATTATTTGTTTGTATTGAATATCATTATCTTTTAGTAATTGCCTAAACTCTAGAAGAAATTCTTCTGTTCTAGCTGTCATAAAAATTATCTCATTCCCTTCCTTCGACAGCCTTTTGACAGTGTCAATATTTTCTTGAATGGGTTCAAAATAGTTTGACCAGTTATTTTTACCAAATCTTCCACTATTTTTCAAAAGAACACCATCAATATCAAAGATGTATGTTTTGTAACGCCCTAGTTCTTCATACCAATCTTCTTTAGTGCCCCAGTCTATAAATTCATCTGCCTCGACATATTCAAAAATAGCCTCTTCACATACTATTAGATAAGAAATTACATGACTAACATATACTTCACTTAGATTTTTGTAGACTTCATGATCTCGTATTTTTTCATACGCTCGACAAAATTCATTGGCATCCGATGAATATACACCCAAACAAATAATGTTAGAAACCATCTCTTTTTCGATGATGTCTGTTATAATGTCGTCGTCATTTTTAATGATAAAGCTTTTTTGCTGCACTCTATCAATATTTGATTTAGCAGATACACTCAAACCAACGATATGATTTGAGCTACTAGGAAGCTTTGAACGAACAAGACAGTCGGTATCTTTTATAGTTATTTTTCCTGTCACAGAAAGCTGCTTTAAAGTCTCGTATACAGTCTCAGATGCAGAGGATGTCGGATTTTTTAGAGATAGAACTTCTACTTTTTTTCCAAAAACCTGATTTAGAATCGTATCAGCATCATACTTTTCACAATGATCATTTAGGACTGTGACTATAATTCTGTCAAATGAATTTGGATTCTCTTCAAGAAAAGACGAAATCACCTTGTCAATCATAAGTCGGCCATCTGGGTGTGTCAAAAGCCACTTGGGTCTCATGCCGGGATATCTACTTGATTTTCCAGCTGCTGGTACTATTAATGTTGATTTATTTTTCAAAATGATTTTCCATATGAGCTAATCTTTCTTCTAGAATCTTTAAAGTATGTGTATCTGCGTATGGGATTATTCTTATGATATTCATAACCAAAAGTCTTTTGACTGCTTCCATTTCGTCATTATTTAGTCTTTCACACATTTTATTATAGAGAAACATGCACTTTATTACAGGCGGAGATGTGCTATTTCTCCACGACCACATCGATATGATGTCTTGAAAAACTTTGGCGCAGTCAATGTATTTTGTCTCAGCAAATGAATCTAAAAAATCGATAAGATAGACATCAGAGTTGTAGATAATAATATTTTCAAATGTTAGGTCGCCATGACACATCGATGATGTCATTTTTGTCCAATCATAGTCTAAACAATATTGAAAGTATTTTTCAAATTTTGAAGAGACATGACTTCTGAGGTCATCTACTTTTTTCTCAACTAACGATGCTAGATTACTTTTATCTTCTTTGCGAAATAAAAAATTAGTAATTTTTTCAAAAATATGAAGAATATCATTTGAACTACTAGAGGAAACATAGTTGCTAAATGTACAGCCACTTATGTACTCCATGTCGAAATAAAACATGTTGTCATGTGTGCCAAAGTTATATATTTTTGGCGTTTTTAGGACAGAATCTCTAAAAAGAAGCTGTTTTTTCATTTGACTTTTTAGTCGATTGTTGTATTCAATACTAGGTGATATTTTTCTTACAAACTTTCTTTCTAATTCTTTGTCAATATGAAGCTCAACTTTGCAACCTGAGTGTCCTTTGAGTTTCTTTACAAACATGTTTTTCTATCAATTCTCACCCTCGCTAGCGAAATATTTGATACATTATTTCAAAATTTCTATGCTGGTGTGCATTACACTGAAGAACTAGAAATGAGGTTGGTATTTTCTTTGCTAAATACCCAATAGCTAGCTGTTCATTATTCATTCTTCCAGCGCCAATCATCAAGTTTTGTAAAACATCATCACACCATGCTCTAAGAGCAATGCTTCCGAATTTATCTACTCCGAAAAGGCCGCCCCACATAAAAGATCTATTGTCCCAAAAATAGTCTTCTGTCATATCTCCGTTGATAAGATCCGGATAGGGCGAAACATACATCTGATATAGTATTTTTGCTGTATGTTCTTTTATTTGATTTTCAAAAGTTGGTCCCGGTAAGGGTTGAGTAAAATCAATGTCAGGCGCGTGTCGAGAAATACCGGCGTCCATCCAGAAAAAATAGTCGCTATTAAAGTGATTCTCTAATGCAGCTCTTTCGACCCAAGCAAATTTAGAATATTGAATTATGGAGTAAAGACTAGTCTTGCATTCTATCCTACCTGGATCTTTAATCCTGTCCTGGTATTCCTCGCTGGATAGAACTGCATCAATTTTTTCTTTCAAATGATAACACGGAACTTCATCAAGTTTTTGATTGATTATTTTTGTTTCTCTACCAGGAGGTCTGTTTTCTTCAATAAACGAATTCAAACTCTCATCACAGTAGATAACCATCGGGGCACCCATTTTAAGAGTGTCCGCAAACCACTCATAATACTGCTCCATTCCGCGGCCGTCGACATCTTTTCTTCCAATATCAAATAAAGCTGTTACCACTGTTGCTTTCATGTGTTCTCCTTGTCACATACTTTCTTTACATTCTTTAGATAAATTTGACTAACTATATTTTTCCAATCAAAAGTCTCTGCGTATCTTCTTATTTCGCTTCTCATCTCAATAGAAACTTCTCTATTTTTTGATATCACACTTTTCACATAGTCAGCATCATCAATTTTGCTTTCCGGTATTATATCAATAAAGGGAAGATCAGCATCTAAATTGGCTGCTGAAAACTCCGATATAACCAACCCTAGACCGGCTGACATGGCTTCCAAGCAAACTAGTGGGTGTGCTTCTCCGTCGCTGAGCAGTACTAAGTTAGCAAAATTAGTAAGACCATCGTAAAGTTCATTTTTTGTCCACTCGCCCAAATATCTATCAGATGATGTATCAAACTGTGGCTCGATACAGTTACCAACAAAGTAAAGATTTTCTATATCTTGAAACTTTATTTGCCTTTTTCGAAAGTCAATCTTTGCCAGATAAATAGAATCATTGGGGCGCAAACATGTCGGTTCGTATCTAAAAAGATCAGTTCTTACTCCGTTGGGAACTACATAAAGTCTGTCTTCTGGAATTCCTGATTTTTTATAAATTTCTTTTATTCCCGGTGAGAGACAAAATACATTCCAGTTACTGTTGACAAATGCCCAAAAGACGTTTCTATAGCCGGCGTCCCACCGGTGTGTCTGTTCTAGATAGCCATAGTGACTAGTCACAACAACATTTTTCTTTCTTATGTGGGGAGCCAGATGTGCCCATTCATCATACTGAAAGTGGATAAAATCAGCATCTGATGCATTTACTAGTTCGACTATTAGACTGTGATCTTTTGTGTTTATAATTTCCACTTCGTGACACATGGAAATTAGTGTCTTTCTGTAGTCATCAATTAATATCTCTACTGCGCCCCAACCCTTTGGAGGTATTGGCATTTCCCCGGGACCTACTATACAAAATTTCATTTTACACCTGCGAATCTAGGGAATTCACTCATGTCTTTATGAAGATGAACAAACTTAGTTGGATAGTTTTCTCTAATATTATTATAGCCATTTTGAGGCTGGGCATAGCCCGGATGAAGTGTTCTCACTAGACTGCTATTTTCTAAAAAGTATTTGTTTGTGTGTGATTCATCATGCCAAACTGCCACGATTTCGTCTTCTAAATCTTCATCCACTCTTCGCTCCAAAACACTTATCATTTCTAAAAACTCTAATGTCTTTCCGCCCCAAAAACACCCTTGCCTGTATTGAGATAGATCATATTGATCATCGTATATATTAGCTCGAGATCTAGTGTCGGTTTCGAACGCTCCAATTTTCCCCAAAAAACCTGGATGTTGCACACCAATCAAAGGCTCATTTCCAAAAAGATCGTCTGGGTCTACCTTCCCAACACACCACATGTCTGCGTCGACAAAAAAAGAATAATCAAATTTAGAAATTTGTTTTCTCATCTGATTCATGTACTTAAATCGATAGAGGGTAATATAAGGCCAACCCTGGTGATCTATTTTCATGCACGTAACGTTTTCTTTATTGAATAATTCATAGTCAATATCGTCTGTGTACACAAAATAATGTTTCTCGATGCCTGGTAGAAAGTTCTTCTGTAGGCCTTCATAATAGCCCTCAAAAAAGCCTTTATATCTGCCAGTTCCGATAAAATTAATTGCTACTTTCATATTGTCACCCAATTGCTTCTGTAAATAGAAGACCAATCTGAGGGTCCTTCACTAGAAAACCATTTTTTTGGAGCTATGACTCCACTAGAATTGCTAAGCCATGCACCCCACCAGCTAAACGAAGAATTCGCAATAATATGCGAGGTACACATGGACATCATGCACATTTCTGTTGCATCGTCACCATCCTCAGCAAAATAAAATCTATCGTCGCTAAAAATATTCTTACACCACTCTATGTCGTCACTAAAAACCAGAAAAATACAGTCAGGAATATTTTGAATTACTATGTTGATCGCTTCTTGATAGTAGTCAGTGCCTAGATTTGTATGATATCCCGACAAGCTAAGATAATCACCTCTTCTGACATGTAGAGAGCAAATATTTTTTCCCTCAAATGGTGTCATTAGGTTTTTAGCGTTTTCTTGTATTTTTTTGTGAAATGTGAACTCTTTTCTAAGTGATTTTTCACAGTGATTAAAATATCCTGGTGATTGAAAATAGCCGTGTATGTCAGTTTTGTCAGGTGCCATAAAAATATTAGGAGAGAATAAAAAATTTGGCTCTTCATACCGGTACTTAGGCGCATAATTTTCCGGAATTATTTCGGCATTAGTCATAGAAAACACGCTAAAAAGCTGATGGTTATTTTTAGGAATTGCTATTTTTTGTCCTCTCAAGAATCCTACGGAAAACAATGTTGCGTATTGAAACATTTGATTTCCTAGTCTTCCATTTTTTCCTAGCTCACTATAAGTTATCATTTTATCCCACTCCGTAAAAGGATCTAAAGACACTACTTAGAAATGCTGGTGCTTTATGGTTATAGTTGGGATTATCCTTGTATGTGTAATCTAGCAAGATCTCGTCAACAATTCCAAATTTATACCACTGCATAGCTCTAAGCCACAAACTATAATCTTCTGCCATCCAAAATGTATCATCGTATCCGCCCAGCTTTTCCATAATCTTTTTTCTAAAAACGACACCTGGGTGTGGTATGACATTCCACCCTCTAAGAAGAGCTGCTTTTATATCCATGTCTTTGGTGGGGCGAAGTGGTTCTTGCTTTGTAGGTAAAAAATTTTCATCTACCAATCTGATTTGTGTACTACAAATGTCGATATCAGAATTTTCAGACAAATATTTTATCTGCTTTTCTAGCTTTTCAGGGTACCATAAATCATCTGCATCTTGTCGACCGATGAGATCAAATTTAGAAACTGATAGGCCCTTATTAAGGGCCGGAACTAATCCGGGCGAAGAATGTTCCACCACAACTCTATTATCCTTCGAAGCAAAATCTAAAAGTATTTTTTCAGTTTTGTCAGAACTATCATTAACAACACAAATTAGCTCAAAATTCGAATATGTTTGTGATAAAACTGACTTTACTGCTCTCTCAAGAGTCTTTTCAGCATTTCTTGCCGGAAGAATAATAGATATTTTCAAAACTCGATCCGTATACTGGGGGTGGGATTTTTCCAGTCTACCTTAGAATGAAATACATGCCCTCCGGTTTCCTTTGAAAGCTTTTTAGCCAATGTCTCTATTTCATCGTCTGTCACTTCTGACCACGGTTTATCAAAGAACTTGTTATTTTCTGACGTGTCTTCATGTGTTATGTTATACAAGCTTTCCCAATGTCTTTGCCAAAAATTTTTGTAAGTCTTGATTTTTCTAGAAATGTCCATCCAGGAAAAATGTTCTACTGCTGGCAGAAGATTTACGCAGTTTTGAAGCCATTGCTCGTATGCTTTCAGTGCTTCATTGTTTCCGTTTAAAGCCTGGTGTCTGGCAATATGTGCCGGTTCATTGTAAAAATTAGCATGCGGAATTATTTCGAACGTCTCAGCATGCACATAATCACACCCATCTGTCCCTTGTGACGCATAAAGATCTCCATTTTCATCCTGCATTCTCATTTGCTTTGGAATTCCATGGGTAATGTGAGGTAGATTTTTACTAAGCCGCCACTTCCATGGATTTACGTCGACTCTAACTTTATTTTTAGATCCCCAGTATTCTACTACAGGAAATGAAACTAAGTCCACAGTTTGTGGCCATGATCGACAAAAAGATCTAACTTTTTCTAAAGTACCTTCCGGTACAACTTCATCAGCATCCATTTGCCAGCAATATTCCATCGTACATCTTTTTCTAGACTCAGCTTTTTGTGCCCCATCGAAGACTGCAGACCTTGGGTGATCCCAATCTCTTTCAACTAAAAAGACTTTGAGCTTATCTTCCTTTTCTGACCACTCCAAAAGCTTTTCCCACGTCCCATCAGATGAACCACCGTCGACGACAACAACCTCGTCACAAAAATTTATCATCGAGCTAATACACTCTTCAAAAGGATATTTTTGCTCAACACAGTTTAGTGTAGTTGTATAGCCTGAAATTGTCGGCTGATAGTTAGCATTTTTCATCTCTTGACGCCAAAATAAATCTCTACTGCCGTATAAATACTCTTCTATTTCCTGGATATTCTCAGTTACAAACCACTCCTCGTCTTTGTGCTGAACGTATTCATTGAGTTCTAATTTGCACCCTAGAAGCTTGGCCTCTATTACCATTCTAGGACATGTATCATTGCCCATGGGAAGATATACAAATCCTTCTGCAGTTGAAAGTTTTTCTAATAGATCTGCATACGGAAGGCCCCAAACTACTTCATATTCTAAGTTGTTTTGTTTGCACCATGCTTCTGCTTGTTCAGCTCCTTTTATCCATGAGTTAGATCCTAAAACTATCCATCCTTTTCTTTTCTTAGATTTAGAGTCTACTCTTAGCTTCTTTACAGTCACAAAAAACTCATCATTAAAGACTGAACTTAGAACTGTATTATTCTTGTCTTGTAAGAATGGAAATTTTTCGAAATATACGCTTTGTTGCTTTTCACCCATCCAATAGAGTGTTTTGGCACCGTAATAGAAAGCAGAAATCATTTTTCCATGCTGTGATTGATCACAGTCGCACTCTGAACCTTCTGCAAATAGGTGTTTTTCTGCAGATCTATACTTACAGTACTTATAATCATACTCTAGAACTGAATAGCTTATATTGGCAACAATTGTAGGAATCAATTCTGGGTTCATTCCGGAAAAGTTTCCAAATATCCAATGTTTACCATGACCTTGCTCTAAAAGTTCAACAGAAACCCTTTTAGAGTGTACTTTCTGATATTTTACTGGGCACTTCTCGATAAGCGCTTCAGTAGTAAGCTCAGCTCCGCCCACATAATCATCTACGAACATGTCTGAGACGAATATTATTTCTGCATCTTCTTCTAGCGAGAATGTGTCTACATTTTTAGCTGAGAAAGGACTGTTTAAGTTCATTTACTTCACCTCTTCTCTATAATAGAGATACTAATACATAAAGTACAAAAGTAAATGAACTTTCTTATAGATGATTCTTTAAGAAAATAATCTCTATAGAGATAGAAGATATCTTAAGAATCTCAGTCTCTTTCCCCGAGTCCAGGTTCATTTAAAGAATAGAAGCATTTCTATAAATGTTCAAAAAAAAATAATTATTTTCTAGAAATGATGAAAATTACCTATGAAACTACTTGATAACCTTTCATTGGATCAAAATCGATTAGGACATCGCCCGATGATGAATCTATGGAAAGAGCATATCCAACAACTCTTACGTACTCGCCGGCGCTTGAGGGGGCTGCTGCATCAAATTGTCCTGCGGTACCTTCTGATACATAGACAGCTGAGCCTGTCACAAATGTTCCATTGAATTGACCAGAAGGAAT
>CEOH01006349.1_pt1 | contig 27206 bp, 24 predicted proteins | sample 530311 | NCBI WGS metagenome assembly CEOH01 (sample SAMEA2619923, study PRJEB7988) | marine metagenome | biome: marine biome (ENVO:00000447); feature: deep chlorophyll maximum layer (ENVO:xxxxxxxx); material: "saline water (ENVO:00002010), including plankton (ENVO:xxxxxxxx)" | depth 60 m
CAACAGCGGCGCAATTGAAGCGGAATACCAGCACATAGACGACGATTAAAAGCGGACATACTGCGAATTTCAGCGCCGCATTATTTCTCTGAATCAGCAGCAACAGTGAAAAATTCAGACCACCGAGGCAGCCAAAGGAAAGCGCAAGCGCTAAAAATAATATAGGCTCGTGTGCGCCTGGAATAAAGACGCGCAGGGGTGTCACGCTCGCAGCCCGCGCACCCAACCCGCGGCCCACCCGCACGCGCGTTCCGGAGAGGGTACGTCTCGCAACCGTTTTTGTAGCTATTCGGTATCTGCTACCCAGCTCCTTTGCTCTGGGATCTGTGTGTTTCTTTTAGGGGTGTCATAGAAGATGACGGTAAGGCCATAAAAGCCTGGACGGAATCTTCTGGGGAGGGGAGGTATCTTAGTATTTATATTAATGAATTTACCCATATATATTTTATATATATATATGGGTATTCTTTCTTTGCTTCTTTCTTTCTTGCTGTTGTTTTTTGTTTATGGTGGTTGAAACGACCGCTTTATTTTGCTATTTTAAATTAGGGGATATGTATTGGGTTTGATGCACCTCTCGCAATCATATCTCCCCTATCGTTTTCCACCGAGTTCTCAGGAGGAAGAAATGCCCAAAGGTGTTGGTTACGGCAAGAAAAAACCCATGAAGCCCCGAAAGTCCAAGAAAGGCAAGAAGTAATGTCGCTGGCCATAGAAGTCGATGACGTTGTTAAGGTTAACATCAGCGGTACCTGGCATGACGTTAATCGCTACAAAGATGGCCGAAGTAGTTTTGCACTTGATTCCTATGAATTCCTAAATGGTTCGCTTCTTTTACATGGCGGTGGGGAGGGAGGTATATGTGCGACGGGGTTTACGTTTTTTGATGCTGATACAAACCTCAAAATATCAGGGCCTCTAACGTCGATTACCGCTGTCATGTACAACGAACCAGTTGAAGAGTTAAGAGGTCATACACCAAATATTCAACGTTATCACGCGTATAGAAATTATGAGGCAGAGAAAAGGTTACAAAACGGAGAAGGATTTTAAGGAAAATGATTACAGGGCAACATTATTACAAATGCAAAAGGTAGATTAAATGGTTGCTATACCGGAATCTCACAGAAAGGAAGCAGTTCGGAGAATTAAAAAGGAATTCGCCCGAAGAAATTTCATTTCGTCTGGGGAGGAACCTGATTTCCTTGATCATGTGAAGATCCTCGAAAGGGCGCAGATACATTCGGGTATATCCGGTGGTGCCGCTCCTTTTCAGAAGTGGGATTACATCGTTGATCTTGCGAATGCGATAGTTGATAACCGTCTTGTTTCGGTATTAAAGGCAAGGCAGCTTGGTTTTTCATGGACGTGTGCTGCGTATGCGGCGTGGCTTCTTACGTTTAATCACGGGACGAACGTCCTGATGATTTCAAAGGGACAGACTGAGGCCTTCTCACTTCTTGACAAAGTACGCTTCATACTTAAGAACCTGCCCGAGGACTGGCAGGCTCCGCTATCCCCCGATTCAAGGAGTGAGATAGGTATACCAGAGCGTGATTCAAAGGTGTTAGCCCTTCCTTCGACCGAAGATGCGGGAAGATCAGAGACGGCATCGGTCGTTATACAGGACGAGGCGGACTTTCATGAGTACCACGCACAGAATTACACGGCAGTAAAGCCCACGATTGACGGCGGTGGCCAGATGATCATGGGATCAACGTCAAATAAAAGAGAGATGGGTTCGCTGTTTAAGGAACTCTACCGCGCAGCTCCCGACAACGGGTGGAAAACCCTCTTCGTTCCGTGGCACGCAAGACCCGGAAGAGATGAAAAGTGGTACGAGAGGACGATGGATTCGGTTCCGGTACTCGACCTTGAGGGAATGAGTCCCGAACAGTACATGGAGCAGGAGTATCCCGGCGAGGAAACAGAAGCACTCGCACCACCTAAAGCTCAAAGCATCTTTGACAGAGACATGATTATCGGAATGGCAGAGGAATGTAAGGCGCCGATCAGGCAGGTGGGACCCGCTAATATATACCAGGAGCCACGGGTCGGAAGAAGGTACGTTGCAGGCACTGACGTTGCCTCCGGTGTGGGCCTTGACTACTCGGTGACCGTAATTCTCGATGTTAACTCGGGGTATGTTGTTGCTGACCTTGTGACAAATGCACTTGCCCCCGAGGACTTTTCGGTGGCATCAATGAATCTGCTCGAGGTATATGACAACCCCGACTGGGCAATTGAAAATAACTTTTCGGATACCGTTCTTACGGTAGCGCGTGACGAAAACTATCCGAAACTCTACAGACGGACCGTCGGTCGGGGAAAGACTGCACGGCGCGAACACGGGTGGCGAACCGACAGGATGAGCCGCCAGAACCTTTTTGACGAACTTCGCCAGACTTTCAATGACGGACACTTAACGATTCCCAACAAACAGGGACTCGATGAATTCTCAACGATCATTGCAGCTCCCGGCGAAAAACCGCAGGCGATGGGCGGCGCTCACGACGATTACGTCATGGCACTCGGCATCGCTCTGATGTGTAAAAAGAACAGGGGCATACAGAGCCACGGAAAAATTATCCGCCTACCGGCGTTTGCATAGGAAATATTTATGGCTGATTTAAGGGAAAGGCCCGAAGCAGAACAGATAACACGATTTCATTCAAAGATGACCGAACTATGGTCAAGGGCGCACGAGGAATTCCGCGATAACGATGCGTATTACCAGAGGAAATTCCGCGTATGGAACGCAAATTACCAGGGAAGGCCCGTATTTTACGACTCGACGCCGACGCACCTGGTCGATCACGCCGTCGCAACTCTCATGAGCTTCTCACCGAGAATCCACAGGGAGCCTGTCGGCGACACTGAGCAGCACAAACTCGATGCAACCGCACTCGAACACGGCCTAAAAGCCGTAATGGAGAACGCCGCACTGCATGAACCCAACCTTCCGTGGAAAATGGTCGCACAATACCTTGTGGCCCACGGCTACGGAGTCATTGAAGCCCCCGTTTTGACCGGATTATCAGAGAAACCGTCCCCGCCGAAGCGTGAAAACTTTCCCGATGACGATGCTTACGAGCAGGAAAATGCAATTTACCGCGCTCAAAGCAGGGAGTTTAACCCGATTCGCATAAGAGTCCCCCACCCTTCGACAGTTCTGATGAATCCTACGGAGAAAATTCCGCAGATCGCCATCAAGGCATCGAAGATGACAGCGCAGGACCTTCATGAACAGTCGGTTATGAAGAAAAGAACGCAGAGAAGAAAGTACGCAGAGATTTTTGACATGGGTGATAAGGACCCGTGGGATGAAATCGAGGTCTGGGACTACTGGACTCCGTACTGGCACGTTAAAATGCTCGCTAATCCCGCACCAACTTACGGTTCGCCAAGCTCGAAAGCCGCAACTCCCATCTACATGGAGAGAAATACGTGGGGATTTGTTCCTTTTGTACACGCTTTCGCAGGACTTTCAGGAATGGATATCGCAGATGCGGGCGGAGATCCCTATAACTTTGCACAGGGGATCTTAACTCCCAATAAAGAGACCATCAGGAAAAGAACGCAGGAAATTTCGGCATCTCACCAGATGCTTTTAAGGACTGCCTTCGCACCGATGGGAACGTCACGCGATCCGATGACTCTCGCTCAGGCAATCCAGAACGAGGGAATCCTAGAAGGAGACCCGCAGGACTACTGGGTCATGAACACGGGAGACATTCCTGGCTGGATGCAGAACGTGAGAATGGGTACCGATAATACGCTCGAACTCGGGACGTATTCATCGGCGCTCGCAGGCCAGAGGCAGTCAGGCGTTACAACCGTCGGCCAGCAGGCAATTTTAAATACCGCGGGTATGAGGATATTCGCAGGACTCGCCATGCAGAGAGAACACATGGCATCGATAGTCGCGGGAAGAATTCTCCAGCTCGTCGATAACGTATCCGAACTCTCAGGCGGAATCGGTGCCAACGGGAAACTTCTAAGGAAGTCACAGGTCCACAGCGTCTACGGCGTTCAGGTCGCATTCCCTCACTCTGAACCAGTCATGGAGATGCAGAACAGACAGGTCGCAATGAGCGAATACGGTGCGGGCCTGATCGATCCGCAGACATATTACGAGGCCGCAGGATACGAAAACGGAACCGAGATAAGACAGAGACTGATTGAAGAAGGTATCAGGCAACTACCATCGGTCAGGGAAAGAATCGAACAGACCATCGCACAGCAGATGGGACTCGTTGACGAAGAAAATCAGGAAACTGCCATGAGCGAAATCGCACAGCGTCAACAGGGTATGCAGCCTCAGATGCCAGGTGGACCCGCTCCAGCTATGCCTGATTTAAATACTCCGCTTACACCTGACACAGTAACACCACCGAGGATTAACCTTGCCCAGTAAAAACCCAGTCACAGAAGCTATTACAAGCGTTATAGATGAATATAAACTTTTGGTTAAGGAATCGGCCAAAAAAGAAAACCGGACTCCGAGAATTTCTCCTGCCGGTGAAAGTCAGGCGCTTCTTGAAAAAATGCTTGCTAAAAACAATCTTTCGATCGATGAATTCAGGAGACCCTAATGCCACCTGAAATACCCGAATTGCAATTTGAGGCTCCTGTTTACACAGCTAGTCCCGATAGGATAGAAGCAAGACGCGTTAAGGAAATCCTCGAAATATTGAATTTCGCCAACATGGCACACGTTAAGGCAGAGATCGGCGAAGAGGAACTTGAGGAAGACGACGCTATTGATTTCGGTATGGATCAGGTGAAAGACCCTGAAGCAATCGAAAAAATGAAAGAACAGGGATTGTGGATAGAGGATGAGGCCGAGAAGGCAGGCATGAAACGTGCGGGTCTGATAACAAAGCCACGCCAGTTTGATGATGGGACGGTGAGGCTTCTGATAGATCAAACGACCGATCAGGTCATTTCCCAGATCGAAAATTCAACAACGCTCAACGGCGATATGCTCATGGAAAGCGGGCTGACTCTCAGGGAAGCAACGAAAAATGACGTTCTTAAAAATATGTACCTTGGTGTTTCGGTTGACGAAGAGGCAGGAAAACTCGTTTTTGAAGCGAATATTTTTGATCAGGCAACAGACAGCGTATCAAAGAATATTCTGAACAGGGTTCTGAACGCGAAAGGCAATCAGCTCAGGGTGGACCCTACTATGCCTCTCGTTGAACACATGATGGAACCGGTTCTTTTGCAGGGAGCTAAAAACGGAAACATTTCCGAGCCTCTGGTCATAACCCTTCTTGGCACAAAGAAAATGAAGGATCTTGAAGACCGGCTGGAATATTTTTCGACACTTGAATACGAAGACGAATCAAGCCTTGAATACGCTGCTGTCACCGATCTTTTACGCCACAGACAGAATATCGAAAACGCTTTTGATTCTGTATATAACCAGGTAACCGGTGATTATTTCCTTGATTATTTCGACGGGACAAGAACGAACAAAGGCGACTTCGGGCAGTTTCTTTCCGGCGAAGCAGAAAAAGAAGGTCCTGCCTTTTTTGGGGTACCGGAAATTCTTTTTGAACAAACACCTGTCGATATTGAAAAGTTTGATTCCGATGCCGAATACCTCAACGACACTGTCTTTGGATGGATCGGTGATGCGGGGGGAGTTGAAAACCCCAGCACTTATTTAGATCCCAATACTAATGAACCCTTTAATAAATATGAGAAAAGCGGACACGGAGAAACGAACCGGCTGATCAGGGATCAGATCAAGAATTTTAAAAATAGTTTTATTAAAAACGGAGAAATTACACCTGCCGGTAAAGATGAGGCGCATCAGACCAATATGACTCCCGAGCAGTGGTTTACAAACGCTGCTTTTAATATCGTTAAAGGGTTCATGGCCTTTAACCCCGAAACAGGCATGAGTCCATACGATGAATTCACAAAGCAGCAAACTGAAGTTTCTCGCCGCTCTGCATACGCAGATAACAATTCGGCTCTTGATAAGGACCTTAAAACGGCTCTGTTTAAAGACAGGTCTCTGTGGATCAATAATCAGCCTGTCGATAATAAAAGAGTCTCAGATATGGAATGGCAAAGGTATCGTGACATTTTTGCAAATAACAGTCCCGAAGACGCTCTGGCTTTGATTGAGGGTGACCTCGATGCAGCCGTTGCAGGCCTTGAATTTTCTGACGATAGTAATCGTCAGGCCCGATTAATGGCAATGGCAATTGAAAAAGGGATTATCGATGCGGATACAGATCCCAAATTTATTGCCTACTTTAAAAATAATGTTGTTCCGGGACTGTCGGCTAAGGCTGGACTGACCGACGTCGAGGGCAGTTCGGCAATCAACGATCTTTACGAAGGATATTTTGAATCACTTCCCGTTTATCAGCAAAGTGAAAAAGGTTATAAAGCACAGATTGATCCGACAGGACCTCCACCGGCCCCGACAAGTTTTACGTGGGACGGCAAGGATTACGACATTCCAGCCATGCCTTCATGGGGTGCGCCGTCCGCACCACAGCCGAAAGATTTCGACCTGACACCAATCATCCCACAGTTACAGGAAATGGCATTAGACAGGCCTGAATTTACAAAGTGGCTGAGTGATCAAATTAAACTTCCCGGATTTGAACAGGCCTACAGGGATGTCTCGGTTCCGCAGGTGGATTCAGCGGCAATCAGTGATCAGTTTGATCTGGGTTATGACGAATGGATAACAGGATTTGAACAAAAAGAGGCTGAGGCTGAGAGAGTTTTTCAGGCTCAACTTGCCAAGGCTGGCACGGATCAAAGGGCAGTGGCAGCAGCCGAGGCAGCCTATGATGCGGCCCGAGCGCAATTACAGGAAGAAAGACGGGAATCAGAGGCTTCAAGAGTAGTAGATAAAGAATTCATGACCGGCGGCGGGCATAAACAACTTATGGTCCAAGCTGCCACAACACCGGCACAGACTTCACAGCAGTTCTTTGAATCAAAACTTCCGGGATTTGAAAAACGCTTTGAGCAAAGTCCTTTCTTCAGGCTTGAGCAGGAAAGAATTGAAAGAGAAAAGGAAGCCGACGTTGCAAGGCAAACCGCTGAGGAAAGACGACTTGAATCTGAAAGAAGAAGAAGACTGAGAAGCGGAACCGGAACCAGAGGTAGAACGATAATTACCAGAGGCAGAGCATAATGTCACATCACACAGCAGAAGCATGGCTCAGGCAAAATCCCAATCTTGCAGAGGGAGAGGAATCCGAAACAGTCCCTGCGGGACCCGTATTCCCGCAGCTTCCGGAGGATTTTGAAAACCCCGCGCCCAAAAAATCAAACTGGCTTACCGATGTCGGAGGCCCTGTCTTCGGACTGATACCTGAAAGGGTCACAGATCCGGGATACATGGCACGTTTTGAACACAGAAACCCGACAACCGAGGAACTGATTGCACTAGAAAAGGCCGATCCATCACTCATTCGTCATACCGACGGAAGATTGAAGTACCAGCCTACGCCGGAATTTATGGACTATCTGAAAAAAGAACGTCAGACGGTAAAAAATTTCCTAATGGCGACACCTCCCGGTGCATTTACGGCTACAGCTTTTTCGGCCGCAGAACAGTATGGGAAAGGTGCAACCTACGGTAGAGAGCAAATTTCACAGAGACTGTTTGGTTTGGATAAAGAAGACGAGCAGTTTTTTCTTAACCAGTTGGCCAAAAAAAGAAATGAACTTGGAAGAGATCTTGATTACTTTGAACGTCAGGATCTCTGGAACCAAAGTTTTGAAAGGGGAAAGATGAGGACCGCAGAGTCGATAGCTTATGAAATGACTCTTCCTGCTATAGGGTTTGAAGGTGCGCTCGGGCATGTGACTGGTAAGACGCTTGGCTGGGGATTCAAGGCCGTGCCAGATGGAATTAGCTGGGTTGGTGGAAAGTTGTTTCGCAGAAGCGGTGGAGATGATGTACCTGGTGCAGTTCCCGATGTGGTCCAGACAATCAAGGCACCCGAATCGAACATTTTTAATGTCAAAGATGTAAAGGTAAACATCACAAAAAAAGAAAGCCTTTTAACCAATCTTATCGAAATGGTTGGAGGAACAAACTCTGTCTACGACGATTTGGTTGACAATGCCATAGACGCAAGGGCAAGAGCAATTGACAGTGGGGAAAATGTTGCTGCATCGATTTCGTCTGAAGTCGATTACCTTATTGATGACGCTTTTCAAATTGCAGATAACGGAACTATTCCCAATCTGCCTCCTGTTAAGGGGATGAAATTGCCCCCTACGATAGCAGACGTTGCGGCAAATTATCCCGCTTACAGCAAATTTCTGACCAATGAACAACATACGGCTCTTCAGGAAGTAAGGAGAAGACTCAAGCCAATAGAGGATACCCTCAACGAACTTGAGGTCGATCTCAGTACCAGACATGACATCACTGAAGGTGGGTTCTATATTCCAAGAGGAGGAGCCGAAAGTGAATTTATTGAAGAAACAGCACAGGCCGGGATTGGAAGAGGTGGAGCAACTCACAAGAAGACCGCGAAATTCTCAAGTCAGTCTGAAGGTATATTAAAAGGATTTAAATACGACAGTTTCAGAAATGCGGTTGAAGCCTATGTAAGAAAGTCAGGGGTTGATGTTGGGAATACTTTCATGGCAAAGGTTCTCAAGGAAGCAAGAGATCTTGACGGCAATCTTATTAGATCCACCAAAGCGAGTCGCCTTGCAACCAATCCTATTGTCTTGAAAAGCGATAAGCTCGCAAAGAAAATTCTTTCAAAGAAAAATACTGTTCTGGGCAGAATGGTACGGTCCACGACTCTCAGACAGGTCGCAGACAGGGCTGCAAGACGGGCGGAAAGAGCCGCTGAGAAAGGTGCTGCCGAAATGGAAAGAGTCCGCGGCAGAACAACGCGTGCTGGTGCGGAGGCAATGGAACGCACTCAAAGAGCCAAGGGTAGACAGGATGCCGTCGCAGGAAAATACAGCGCGGCAGACCTAAAGGAGGCCCGACTTCTTGCAGGGCAGGCAGTCACCGAGGGCAGAGAACTTGTAAGAAAGATTCTCAGAAATAACGAAAAGCTAAAACGCGGTAAAGCAAAGGTACGCACCAGCGATAAAAAGTGGACCCGCCTTACCGATAAACTTCAGAAAGATATAGATGATCTTGGAAACCTCGCTCGTGCTGTAGAGTCAGATCCCGCCGCATACGAAAGAGCAGGTGGCATCGGTGAGGTTTACGACAAGATGGTTCGTAGAACGGAAAGCCTGAGAGAAAGAGTTGATAAGGTCACCGATGACCAGATCAACCTTGAGGACAGGGTCCAGGATATGGCAGACGAGGCAGACCGTCTTGCCGGTATGGACAAAATGGCGATACAGGCTCGCCGTGACATGATTAACGAGGAACGAGCCTTGCTAAAGGTGAAAAGAACCGAGGAGCGTTTGGATGATGCTTACAGGGCTTTTGAGAAAGAAGAGGCAAGAGTCATAAAACTTCTCGATAAGGTCGAACAGCGAGATATAAACAGAATAAAAGGTCAGATCAAGAAAGCGCACGGTGACGCTGCCACGATGGATGATAACGCCATCAGGTCTCTGATCAACCTTTATGATTCACAGGACGCATTGAAAGGGCTAAAGGATGAATACCAGTTGTTGAAAGGTGAGCTTAGTTATGTAAAAGCTCTTGCCGAGGAACCTCCAAGAGGTTATTCCTATATCGACAGTAATTTACCCCAGTTGAGCGGAACATCTTTTCCGGCAGAACTTGCCCGTACCATTAACAAAGTAATCGAGTCGGAAAAACCAACTACTGGCGCAGGGGCAATCTTCCCTAATATTTATCAGTGGCACGCTAGTCAATATAGATCTCTCAGGGCAACTCTTGACGATAGTGCAATGATGATTCAGGGACTGCTGAGACTTCATGACAATCCGGTAATGGCCACTAAAGCATTTATCTGGCATTTTCGGGCATGGGGGCTACCTAATGTAAAACTTAAAGAATCAGATAGTCTTTTGAAAAGAGAATTGGAAGTTTCTGACTTTCGTAAAGGAGATAAACTTCTCGGTAGTTTTCTGAGTGATTTCAATAAAAAGGCAAGAATTAACGGACGACTTACAAGTGATGAGCTTGGCGCTCTTGGGGTCAATATTGAAATTGACAACGAGTTCACTATCGGCGCTCAAAAAACTATCGGAATGATACCTGGAATCAAACAGGCGAACAGGGCCTTTGGTGTTCTTGGTGTGAGGATGAGAATCGAATGGGCCGACGATATAGTTCAGGAACTTTTAGCGGAAGGTCGCACGCTGGATGAAATAAAAGGTACGGATCTTGGCCGCGAGATAGGTGATGCAGTTAATTCAGCCACCGGACACGGAAGCAAAAAGTTCGGGGGAAACCTTGGTGATTTTTTGCTTTTTGCCCCACGCTTTTTTCAGGCAAGACTTGAGAGCATGGGACGGGCTGCCAAGGGTACGGTAAAGGACCCGATTGGCGCAGTTGCCGATATTGTTCCGGGTGGCGGGAGAGCGCGAAGAGCCATGATGGGTGGTCAGGGAAAGATTATGGAAACTTCTATACAGGAACGAATTGCCCGTCGTTCAATGCTCAGAATGATATCGCAGGGAACTCTTCTAACGGTTGGTGCTAACTGGGCGCTTGGTAACGAAACCGATTTCAGGGTAATGGTCAAAGATAAGCAAGGTAGGTGGAACTATAACTCAAACTTTATGCGGATAAGGTTTAAGGGCAGGGACTACAGTATTTTCGGTCCATACGATTCAATGCTGAGAATGATGGTTACGTTAATGGCAGGCCCGCCGCAGGGGCAACTTCCCCTTGATGCTTTCAGGGGAGTCGCGTCAGGTCCGATAGCACTTGGATGGGATTGGCGTACAGGTGAAACATTTGAAGGAGAGGAAACCAAAGCAGGATGGGCGCCGAATGATCCCGAATGGCTTCCCGGAGACGATCTGTTGAAACGGGCAGGTTATTTTCTTGAACAGCATATTCCCTTTGCCGCAGACGAAATACCACAGGCTGGGGAAAGGGTCGCCGAGGGAGATATCGGTGGTGCAATCTCACTTGCGGCAGGTGAGATTTGGGGAACTAAGTCAGCTCCCCTCTCATGGAATGATCTTCTTCAGGAAATCACAGGTGAAAAGATTGCCGCGGGTGTAAAAAGCCCGACCGCGAGAGTTGGTGATGAGGCTGGATGGGACCCCGATAATCTCTCTGAAGGTGAACTCGATATCATTAAAAAAGATCCTCGAATGGTTGAATATATTGACAGGCTCAAGGCCAAGAAGAAAGACGATCTCGGGCTTGCCTTTGAACGGTTGAGCAATAGATTTGTTGAATTTGAACAGGATCTGATATCCAAGCTCAACAGCGGTGCGTCACCTGAAGATGTCGGTACAGCAATAAAAAACTTGAAACGTCAACGGGCGCAGGAGTATGAATTATTTGAAGACGAGAACAAGGAGACACTTGCCGAAATAGCAGGCGATCCGGACGATGTGAATCGGGCTGATTACTGGGCGCAGAAATACTTTAACCTCGAGCTTGATATTGACGAGAAAAGCGGATACATGGACTTCGACAGTTTTGAAGAGGAACGCGAGGAAATCATTGCTGCTGCCAACAAGGAAAACCCTGAATTCGGTGAATACATTACCGGAAGAGGGCTTGGCACATTCAGGGGTGAAAGATACGAGGACCCGAGGGTAAGGGCTGCCATTGAAGAGTACGACAATGACGTTCAGATAATGCGTGAATACTGGGACGTAACGATGAGGATAGCAAAGGTTCACGGCGTTGAGGATGAATACAAAGAGTACCTCAAGTCCACAAACAAAGCCGATTACAAAAAAAATGGCAAGCACAAAAAAATAATCAAGGGACTCGAGAAAGAAGCACGCAAGCAGAAGGAATATATCAGGATGAGAAATCCTCATCTAGAAGCGGTACTTCTCAAGAGGGGATCGATCACAAGTCCTATGAATCCTATTGTTGTAGGAATGGTCGAACAGATCAGGAAAGATCAGCGTGACGCAGGACAGACGGGAGTCGTAGACCTGAATAATATTCAGGAATACATCGACAGGCTTTTTGTAGGACAGTAATGACAACCACGGCAAAGAAGGAATATGGGTTTCAGGGAGTAAGGTGTCCGCACTGCGGAAGAAAAGTTGCCCAGAAACTTATCGGGGAAATGTGGGTTAGATGCTCCAAGTGTAAATCGGATCTTCATCTTATCTTTGACAAAGGACGATTAAAAAATCTAAACTAGACGCTAACTTAAACATATAGTGTAAGTGCGGTTCAGTCGCCAGAGATTAATTCTCTCGGCGGCTTTTTTTATTTTAAGGGGTAGTGCATGACATTACAGAACCAGACGGCAGGTTTTGAAAACCCGCCAGAAGAAAGAGTGAATGGAACTGGCAGCCTTGCACCAGAGACAGAGGCCGCGCCCGCGCAAGCGCAACCGGCCGAGAATCCTGGTCAACCTCCCACAGTAGAAACACTCCAGGCTGATTTAGCCGAAATGAAGAAGCAGTTTGCAGACCAGCAGGCGCAGCTTGAGAAATCGAGAAACGACTTTAATTCACTTAACGGACGCTACAGGCGAGCCGTAGAGGAGAAGTCAACGCTCGATGAAATAGCCGACTCGATTGCTGCTCTATCAGGTACCACAAACGCCCTGATCCGCCATCAGGCAACTCAGGACGAACAGGTACTTGCAGAGGAGCTTGAGAAGGTTCAGGCAGAGACGCAAAGCCGCACTACCAATCGGTCTTTTACAAACGCTTCATCCGACATGATCCGTGAGATACAGGAGATTACTGACGAACTGGACCTAGACCTTGAACGCTCGGAAGAACTCCGCTCCTTCAGGGAAAAATGGACTCCGGCCTATCAGGCATCTGATCTCGCAGGGTTATATGACGCTTACGCAGATTTCCTCAAGACGGCACGCCGACTTGAAAGGGACAAGCGTGAGTCAGACCTTGCTAACGCCCAGAGCGCAGCAGAAGAACAGAGAAGGCAGCAAAACGAGGAACTCGGAATTAACGATCTCGATTCGGGACCGGGAATTCCCACCGCGATGAACTCCAACTCTCTTCTTTCCCGCCTTGGCGATACGGGTGCGTCGGTATCAAGAGATGAAATAGCACAAGCAGCGGAGCAGATGTCAAAACTCGGTATCCGCTTTTAATTGGGAGATTAAGAAATGGCAGCAGGAAATACAGTAACTGATTCACTAGCCGACTCTATTCCCACGATGATTGCCTCGGCAAGAATTGTGAGAGAGTTCGCTGGTGTTATGCCTAACCTCGTCGATAGGCAAAGGCTCGACGAAAATACTGGGACGACTTGGAATGAAGTTTCAATGTCGAAACTTGCAGCTCAGGCCGTTACCGAAAGTACAGAATTAGACAACCCTCAGCAGATGGAAGACACGCTGTTTTCGGTGACCCCTACGGTTATCGGAGTTCACACCGTCATCACCGACAGGGTTGCCCTGAGAATCAGCGCAAACGCATATGCCCAGACAGGGTCACTTGCACAGAACGCTATTGAAAGAAAGAAAGATGAGGACGGACTGACCGCTATTGACGGCGCAACAGAGCAATTAGGAGCGGCTGGTAACGCTCTGGACTCAGGTGAAATTGCAGCGGCAGCATACAGGATTACCTCAAACACAACTGAGCCAGCTCCTGCCAATGCTCCAATCAACGCTGTCCACCACGGCTTTTGCTTAAAGGACATCGATGATGAACTGATTAATGCCGGTATTGGAATAACTACCGGAGAAGGCGCATTGCTAACTTCAGGTGTAGCGGTAGATGCCTACCAGAATCGGTACAGGGGAACCATTGCTGGCGCCCGTTTGTATGAGGATGGCAACCTGACTATTGATAGCTTAGACGACGCTAAAGGCGGGGTTTTCTCACAGATGGCTCTGGTATTAGTCGAGGGTCGCTCTCCATATGTAGAGACCAAGAGAATGCCTGAATTAGGCGGCGGAGCCACAGCACTGTATCACTATGATGAGTATGCATATGCTGAACGCAGCAGTGGCAACTGGCTTTATGAAGTAATAGCAGACGCTACTGCACCAACTAGCTAAATTAATAAATATGGCAATTAATCTTTTTATTTGAGGAGGATAAAATGCCACGAGGAAATTTTGGAGAAATTAGAGCCTTTAACGACTTTACAGGAATTTACGAAGACGTAACCTGGGCTACTTCAACCGTCGAACTCGGCGGGGGATGGGGTCTTTACTCTGTCAATGAAGGGACCATTCAGGATGTTACCGATGAGGAAGGTGGAATAATCCAGCTTCTTACCGACACCGGCGACAATGACAATGCTGCTCTGGTAGCAGGGCCGTTTAAACCATCCAATGGTGGTTGTGCTATGGAAGCAAGGTTTAAAGTAGCTGACGATTTAAATGTAGCTCTTTTTGCGGGCTTTTCTGAAACAATGGCAAGCGGTACTCCCGTTATGCCTGCTGAGTACGCAACAGCAACCATGAGTATTAATGGATCAGGCGGAGTTGCAGGATTACAGTATGACTTGGACGGGACTACAGACTTCTTTAGAGCTGCGTCAGGTGACGGAGGTGCTGTTACAGGCACAAACAAAAATGGCACAGCTATAACGGCGACCACAACAACCGCATCCGGTCAAACAATTACTGCCGACAAATTTGTCGTAGCCAGAGTCGAAATCAGCCCAAGCGGACGAATCGATTATTCACTGGCTGCTGACACAGAGTTGACACAGGTTGAGTCTATTACTGGAGCAATTACTGCTTCAGACTTATTCTTTGCTGTACTTATGATTGAAAACAGAGAGGCGGCAGCGAAAGAATTTGAAGTTGACTACGTTTACGCCAGAGGTTTCCGAGACTGGACTGCATAGGACTTTAGATGGCTGCACTTGTTGAACTGGCCACAACAGATATATGGGGTCATGAGCCGTGTTGGTATGTCTCAGAGATTAACCGACCGGCTCCTGATTCTAAGAGCGTCAGAAGGTACCAGACGATCACGGTCATAAGAAATGACCGGAGAGTAAAACTTGAAAGAGATATCGGCGATGCCCGTCTGTTTGGCGAGGAGTTCCAGCTCATATGCGGAGTTCCCGATGGCAAAGGTGGTGGTGAAGCTCTCTATACCGTCGATGAGGCTATACGAATGGCACAGGACATGAACCTTAAACCGCCCCCTAAAACCGAGGTTAAGCCAAAAGACTGGAAAAAAATCTTCTGGGATAACGTCGAAGAAAAAAACAAGTGGATGAAGGGTCAGAGCATATTTGGCCCCAACTATAAGAAGGAGCGAACCTGATGGCAGAGAACAAGGAATCCGTACAAGAGATGTTAAGAGACGCAGAAGCAGCCGAAGAACCAGGAAACATAAAACCTGGATCTATTGTTGGTAATACCAATGGTATGACCATGACAACAAGTGAATTAAGCAGTGCTGGCTGGGTCTATGTTTATAACGTGCGGACCGGTGATAGAAGCACTGTCAACAGAAATATGCTTGAACAACAGCTCCAGAAAAAATTTGAAGACGGAACTTTTGCTTTCAGCACAAGAAAACCCGAGGGAATTGAACCAGTGAGGGGCAAAATTAAATGCCTTCTTCACAAGGATGACCCTAACAGAAAACTTTACGATCAGATGGGACTTCCTGTGTGCAGAAAAGCAACCATACACGCACTCCATGATCTAAGAATCCACATGGAAAAAAGACATCGCAGGGAATGGGCCACGATAGACGGTGAGAGGAAAGAAGAAGAAAGAGTGAAAGAACTAGAGCGCGAGAACCAGTTAGCTGATGCTATCAGGCTTCTTGCTGAAAGTAATGCGAATATCAATAACGGGAGAAACAATAATGCCAAGAAATAACTTTTCTCCAATACAAAATGCACTTGTTACCCATGCGGTAACGGACTCTGCAACATCATTGACAGTACCTTCGACGGCAAACTACGCAGAAGGCTACGTTAGAACAAACAGCGTTGTAGAAACGCGAGATGGAACTGCCCCGACGACCAGCAAGGGAACCCAGTGGGCAGCAGGCGATATCATCACACTCAGATCGAGAGATGAAGTTACGGGCTTTCAGGTCATAAGGGAGAACGCATCAAACGCTGCGACCATCGACTTCCAGTTCTACAACAAAGTTCCAGGAATGAACTAAGATGGCGGGCGTATTTCTACCCGGAAGTTCTAAGGGTGGTGACATAACCGGAGTCACTGCGGGCGTTGGCCTGTCAGGTGGTGGAGATAGTTCAGGCGTTACTTTAACGCTTGATTTATCTGAACTTAGTGCTGTAGTTCCTACCAGTGGGGACTGGTTTGCTACGCTGGACTCAGACGAGGCCAACGAACAGTTAACGACAACTGACGCTCTTGCGACATTGTTTGCTGGAGATGGACTTACTGCTACAGATGCTGTAATGACAGTCGATTTAGGCACAAACCCCGGACTAGAAATATCTAGCAACAAGTTGCAGATAGCCAAGGGGATTAGCCAACACGATGTCGCACAATTTACATCAGGGGTAGCGGACGACGATTTTCTTAGAATTGACGGTACAGTCGTAGAAGGAAGAAGTGCGTCAGAGGTACTTTCAGATATAGGAGGTCAGGCATCTTTAACTTTTGGTATTTCAAACACTAACGCTGTAAAGATTGATTCAGCATCAGTAGCTGACGATGAATACGCTAGGTTTACAGCTAATGGATTAGAAAGCAGATCAACTTCCGAGGTGCTTTCGGATATAGGTGGAGCAGCATTAACAGGAAGTACAGACAACACAGTAGCTACTGTCACTGGGGCTAATGCGTTAGCAGGGGAAGCCAACCTTACGTTTGATGGTTCTACTTTAGCTGTAACGGGTGCAGTTACTGTATCAACTGACCTTACGGTATCGGGTGGCGATATAGTTTACGGAAACGGACAGAACGCAACAGCTTCTGTGACGGCAACAGCACACGATGCTGCGGGTAGAAATCTAACTATATCTGCTGGTTCAACTACTGCTGGTACTACAAACAATATTGCAGGTGGAGCATTAACCTTTCAGGGTGGACAGGGTAAAGGTTCTGGGGCTGGTGGAAGTATTATATTCCAGACTGCAAATGCTGATGTTTCGGGAAGTGGTTTGAACAGTCTTGCAACAGCTTTAACCATTGAAGATGATTTAAATGCAACATTTGGAAATGATGTTCTATTAAACACAGATAGTGCTGTAATCAAAATGGGTGCAGATGATGATGTCACCCTCACACACGATGGCACTACAGGTCTTACTGTAGCTGCAAATCCATTTGAGGTTGACTCCGGTGGAAACATCACACTCGACGCACACACGGGCATCTTTATTTTCCAAGATGCAAACACAGAAGTTCTCAGGATTACTGAGGGTAACTCAGGCGATGTGACGATTAAATTGGTTACCAACGCTAAAGACCTCATCTTCACAGATAACGGTGATGCTACTGGCCTAACGATCAAGGATGCTGCTGCGGGAATTGTTGTTCCTGGTGAAGTCATGACAACCAAGGTTAGCTATACCGATGGCGATGATGCTATGACCGTAGCTGATGGTGGTGGAGTTACGTTTGCTCAAGATATCTCAACGACTGATGGTAAATGGATAAAGTTGGGTGGTTCAACTATGGCTACTGCCGAACCTGGCAGTAACACTTCAGGTTATGGAATAGTTATAGGTATTGATAGTGCTGGCAGTATTGCTGCTGGAGATGCTGTTTGTATAAATAGTAGTGGAAAAGCTGCTCAAGCAAATGCAGCAGCAGGAAGTATAACAGAACCCTGCATCGGAATAGCCACAAATGCTGCTGGTAGTGATGGTGATGATTGTTATGTATTAACACATGGTATTTGGAGAATGGATGCTGAAGCATTTGATGCTGGTGACCCAGTTTATCTAGGTGAATCGGCTGGCGCACTTACTAAAACTGCTCCGTCAGATGATGGAGACTATGTACAAAGGGTAGGGGTAGCTGTAACCGATGATGTTTTGTTGGTAATGCCAGACCTAGCTATTGTGGAGATTGCATAATGGCTGAAGCAGAAAAAGTTATGGGTGTCAGTGCCGATGATATAGAAAAGATTATGGGCATAGACAAAGGTGACATCGAAAAGATAATGGGGGTAGAAATACCAGCATCCCTAAAAGCATATCAGGGATTAACAAGTTTTCTAATTGGTGGATTTGGAACTTCTGGTAATGTTGATACTTCTAGTGAGGAAGTATTCACTTTATCTACAACGTCTACGGGAACTGCCAGTGATGCAGGTGATTTAGGGACAGCTAGAGAAGCACATTTCGTAGGTGGTTCCAATGTAAGCAACGGTAATCGTATAGTTTTAGGTGGTGGCGAGACTAACGTAGGTGGTTGGTCAAATTTTATAGATATAGATTATTTTACCCCTGCTTCCTACAGTGGTGGTAGTTCATCCTTTGGTGATTTAACAGGTTCGTATTCTAAAAACTGTGCAGGGATTAGCAATGGAACTATAGCAATATCGGCTATGGGTTATAAAGGTTCAAACGTAGACCATCTTGACCGTATAACGATTGCCTCTACTGGTAACGCATCAGATGTAGGAGATGCAACCGTTACCGGTAATGGTCCTTCTGGCACCTCTACATTAAGCAGGGGAATCCATGCTGCCGGGTTTATATATGCTGGTGGTGCTTATTACAGAAATGATATTGGTTATATAGATATGTCTAGTCCTGGTGATGCGTCTGATTTCGGTGACTTAACAGATAAAAGTAATTATGGTAGTTCAAGTTGTCCTTCTACTGAGTCAAGAGTTATTCTCAGGTGGGGTGGCTATGGAATGGAAGGAACATCTGGTAGTACAGCAGCCTCAGAAATAGACTACGTAAATCCAACTTCTACAGCGAATTCTTCAGATTTTGGTGACCAAAATGTTCAACGAAGATATCCAGCAGCTACTTCATCGGACAATATTAGAGGACAGAGATTTGGAGGTGGAAACTCTGGTGGATCTGATGATACAAATTCAGGAGAGTGTGAGTACATAACAATTGCATCAACAGGTAACGCTTCCACAATGAATGATTTACCTCACCACAAAAGAGATGCTGCCGGGTGGGCAGCATAGGAAAGACTATGGAATTATCAAAGACCAATACAGAACTATCAACAATTAACGAGCAGTTTGCAAACAATTTGCCAACTATGACTCCTGATAAACTCGCCAAGATAAGCGAAAGAATGGTTGAGATGGACAGGGCAAACAAAACTCTTGGACGCTCTCAAACCCAGACAACAAATCAATTAATGACTTTAACTATGCTGACTGATTCTCCTTACAGGAGATTAAGGCAGTGTCTTACTCAGATACAAAAGAAAAGAAACGCAATAGAAGCTCAATATTTTAAGAATTTAAAAACAGAATTACGAATAAAACAATGGAAGGAAAAGGGTGACGAGTTATCTAACATCAAGATTGCCGAAGCAGAACTGGGAAAACAACAGTCATTAATTTACATAGAAGGTGCCTTTAAAGAGATTGCTGTATTTCAAGAAGCATATGAGGAGATAAGAAGGAACAACAATATTCCAGAAGAATGGGATGAAAGGGATGCGGAGATGGACGAGATACGCCATCACATACGACAGGCATTCCGACAGGCTCACAGGGATACCCTTCATCAAGGTTCAATTTCTCAAGGTAATGCAGAGTACCTAGAGCAGTATGGGATACACATCCATACAGCCCAAAATGTCATTAATAAATATATTGCTGAATGCCAGAGGGTTATTGATGAAGATGGGCAGATGCCTAACATTAGCCACCTCTATGAATTTTTAGATAGTTGCGTGGAAGTATTCGGTAAGGAATATGAACACGTTATGAAACATATTGGTATTAATACACTGGTAAGAAATGAATACTTATATAGGTCAACCAAGTAATGGCTATCATTAAATATTCGACAGTATTGAATACAGCAACAGGTAGAGCGCCTGTTCCTTCTGGTGTAACGGATGGAAATTACTTCCATGACGTAGCGAATGATTTTGCTATTGGAATAGGAACAAGTGGTGGAACAGTGCTAACAAAGTCAGAATTTATAGAATATGTTAAATCGCTTGATTTACCAGCTGACCCAAGTTCCCATACTCCAAAAGCTACAGATGCAGAGAAGACTGCAATGGCTAACGAATGGTGTAGTTATAAAGGAATATCGTAATGGACGACATACAGCTCAAAGATCAGGACATAGCAGAACTCTTTTTAAGGATGCCCGAGGCCAAGCGAGAGGCAATCATAATCGCACAGGAAAGGATGATTAAAGAGCTGCGGGACCAGAACCTAGAGATGGCCAAGAACAATTTAAAGGGTATGAAGAAAGTAAAAGCAGGGGTGTAATATGCCGACAACTGCATGGTCTACGATGCGCCAGGATATACTCAGACCTCTTGGTCTTATCACCGGCTCTACAACGACGAACATCTCAGACGGAAACGTAAACGTCCTCGATACAAAGTTAACCAAGCGCTTTCCAGTAGACGACTATTTCAATAACAGGTGGTACGTTCACCTGACATCGGGAACTAATTCTGGAGATATCAGAAGGGTAACCGATTATGCGCAATCCTCTGGAACTATCACAGGCGGCGGTGCCAACTGGGGCGATAACGAAAGTGGAAGCATTAACTTTGAGCTTTCCACCTTTCATCCCGATGATGTTAAAGATGCCTACAACGAGGCGAGGGAATTAGTATTTCCAGATATATCGATGGTAAGAGATATCGAGACCATCGTAACGGGCCTCAACCAGCACACCTATACCTTACCCTCCACTATCAGGAGAGTTGACCGCGTATATCGTGGCAACAGAAGGAACGCAGATTCGGGCGATAACCTTTTATTAAATGGGGACTTTGAGGACTGGGACGCAGATCAATTAACTCCAGGTTCACAGAACAACTGGACACTTGCCGGATCAGGGGCAACTTTCAATAAGGAAGCACAGACAACCAATCCAGAAAACTATGCAGTTCTTCATGGAAATAATTCAGGAAGATTACATGTCCCTGCAAATACTACAGTAACACTTTTACAAACTTTTACTCCTGCATCATCGTCTTATACGACATTACCTACTGAAGGTCAGGAAGTTAACCTGTCTGCATGGGTATATTCCAATATATCAGGAAGATTGAAACTTTATATTGGAGCAGAAGTTGGTTCCTATCATGGTGGAACTGGATGGGAACTGATGAAGGCAAGCGCAACTCTTGCCTACAATGCTACTACAGCCGTTGTTGGATTAAGTACGACTACAGATGGTTCTACTGCTGCTATGGCTGCCTATATCGATGAGATATGGATGACTCTCGGCCAGAGCGAGATGATCGATGTTCCGTATAACGAACTTCGGAACTGGGATCATGTTCCACCGGCAGAGGGTGCATCCAATGGCGGGGTTATACGATTCCAGGAAACCCTACCCGATAAATACAGGATTAGGATTGTCGGAAGAGACCTTCTGACTGCGGCATCGACTGATGCTGGCACGGTGGAAATTGACGGCGAATTACTACATCCGGTCTACGACAAGACAAGACAGCTCCTGTGTCTGAGGATGGCTGCGGGAAATCCCGACTCCAACTGGACCGAGATGGCAAGGCAGTTTGAGGCAAGCTATGTGCGGGCTGTTGAGGGTGATCTTGTAAAGATAAAGACTCCCCCAGTTGCAGTTCCAAGAATGGTGTTCTAGATGAGTCTCGATGTCGAGATAAACTCCAAGCAGTACAGCCTTGTACCCGGTGGCGATGGTACGAAAGTAAGCACGCGCCCCGTTCAGCAGTTTGTTCAGCCGATCAGGGATACAGGAAGAACGAGGCCGGAGGACGTAGCTGCATACGAATCTTTTGTTGTTCCGAACCTTGCATACGGGTTTGGCAGGGCAAGGATAAATTCGGACGTTGCTTTTGACCCCAAGGAATACAGAAGGTTCTTTAACTCAACGTGTGATACGAGATGGATGGACAGGATTTATCTGCCGATCCTTGCTGAGAATGCCACTCAGTCAGGACTTAATGTAGTTAAATGTTCAGCTTCATATAAAGGTGAATTGCATTCACTATGGAGTCAAACCATTGGATCAGATGCTGGTGGGTCTGGTGCAACGAATAGAGGAGCGGTTAACAGGCTTTTTACAGGAGCTTCAACCGACGCATGGGAAAACGGTGGGTACCTGTCACAATCTGCTACTGTGACATCAATGGCAGCAGGTGAAGATGAAACCGAATATGCAGCAGTTGTAAATGTAACGGCTAATACTGATCTATTAGTAGTTGTGGTTACTTATACCGATGGCGCAAATATTGGAAATGCTATTACTGGAATGGCATATAATGCTGCATCCAACGGTAGCGGCGGGACATCTATGGATGCTGCGGTAAATGTTTATAACGCTGATACTGGAGTGGGTATATTTTACAAAGTAAACCCAACTGCTTCTTCAGGGTCTGACAACTACTTCTTCTGTCGTTTAAATAGTGTTAGCGGGTCTGCTGTCGATGAAATCAGTGCTGTAGCCTACCATATTAGAGGAGTTAATACTGGCACTCTAAGCCTGGCTACTGCGAATTCAGTAGATTCAAGCGGTACAACTATATCTAATGCGGTATCTACTGCTGCCGGTGATTTTGTTGTCGACGGCTTTGCAGGTGATGACAATATTGCAGTATCTTCAAGTGGCACTGGACAGCAATCAGGCATGGCTGCTACAGGGACAGGTATCACTCGTAGCCATAAGTCATCCTATAGGATTGCAACAGGCACGACAACAACAATGAGCCATACCCTGGCATCAAGTATATCTGGTGATTTCCTTTCTGCTGCGGCAGCTTTTGCAATAGATCCGGTAACCCCAGTAGATATAACAACAAGCACAGCGGGACTTGTTGCAATGGTTGTACAGGGAGATGACCACCGAACTTATACGTCATCTGATGGTGCAAGTTGGTCTGAATCAAGTACCATAATCGCAAAAGGCAAACTGGCAAGCGACAAGGCTGCTGATTTTGGTACTACCGATCCGTTTGATGCGGGTTTGTTTGGAAGTGTTGGTGGAGAACTCGTAGCAGCAGTGTGGGACGAAGATGATGGGACAATTGATTTTGTGTCGTCAACTGACGGAGGGGTTGTATGGGCAGCGGAAATAAGTATTCGATCAAGTAATGGCCCACAGGGTCTGGCAACTTACCCGGGAATTGACTCTGAAGAGAAACTTTACCTTGCTACCCATGAAGGTATCTATGAGATTGATACCGCTCCATCAACATGGACTTACCAATTAATCCTTCCCATGACTGGAAGCGATCATAACGGAAGAAGGATGACAGTTCATGAAGGTAGTCTGTGGTTTGCACAGGGCGTTGATAATGACAGCCCTGCTCCAATCTACAAGATGACCGTTCAGGGTAATTCAAGAATAATAGAATCGGGCTTCGGCCTTTCATATGGAGACGGGGTTCCATCCGACATGCTTGGCCCCGTGAGGTGGATGAAAAGCTCAGGAGACCAGTTATTTATATCGCTCGGCGGTGGAGCTGCGAACAGAAATGCCAGAATTTTAGCCTGGAATGGTAAGGGCTGGCACCATATGTATAAGAACACAACTGCCGATCAGCCAATAGACTGGATAGATGTTGGCTCCGGTGATGACGGCGTTCCAAGGCTTCACTTCTCTATGAGAACAGGTACAAATACCTGTGATGCAGAGTTTCTGGAACAACCCTTAGTTAACCCAAGATCAGGCGTATCTATCAAACGTGCAGCAGATGGTCAGTTTATCGAGCTTCCCTACTACGACCTTGGTATGCCACATAATAGTAAGAATTTCCTTACGGCTCATCTGTCAGCAGACGATCTGACTGCATCACATGAGACAGTTGAATTTCACTACGGGATTAATGGGGGTGACAGGGATGATGTAGACCTAGGTGATTTCACATCATCTGTGAGCAAAATAGATTTCGCATCGGGAGCTGGCGTTAGCGCAAAAGATATCGGAATAATGCTAAAGCTCAACCGGAACGATTCAACCAATACAAACACCCCCAAGATAAAGGACATCATTATCGAGGGTGCCGTGGTGCCGGGCATTCTATACGAACACCAGATGACTATCGATATCGAGCAGACGGCAGAGGATACAGGACAGAGTATCGAGACGGTTATCTCCAACATAGAGTCACTCGTTGAGAGTGTAATTCAGACCCAGTTCAAGTTTGGATCCGTATCAAAGTACGTAACGCTTGATCGTGAAAGATCGGGCTTTAGTTTTGGTGTTAATTCATGGGACGCAGCCGGTGCGCCGAATGCTCTGGCGGAAAGGACGGGAACATTCAACTGCGTTCTCGTTGAGAAGGTGGCTTCATGATAGTTAAGAGAGGTAACAAGATGGTCCTCGTATCGGGCAGAGGCAAGGTACTTGGAACTCACAAGACGAAAGCTCAGGCCAGAAGGCAGGAGCGTGCTATTAAAGCAAGTCAGGCAAGGAGGAAAAAGTAATGGCTGTTATGAAAGAAGGGCGAATGCCCCTAGCGCAGCTCGTCAAGGACGATAAGCAGCAGGAGCAATCTCTGGCCAAAATTACGACGGCAATGAACGAAATGCTTGCGCGTCACGACAACCCCGAAACCGTCATGAAAATTGTGAACAACCACATGAGGAAATGGGCGGCAGACTGGAGAGAGCAGGGAGTTGGCAAGGGCAAGTCCTCGTTCAGTGATTATATGAATTCAGGGATCGGAGGCTTTGATCCCCATAGAAAGAGCGCACTTCTCAATGTAAAGAGAAGGCGGCAGGCGAAGATAGTTGCTCCGGGTAGTTCCTAGATAGAAGCAAATGTCTTCAAATAAAGACGGTCGTGATTGGGCGACCGAAATAATCAGGTTGAAAAATTTGGTCGATGACCTAAGAGCGCAGACAAGGAGATTAGAAGCAGTGCAAAAGGGAATAGAGAAAAAGACGTGGTGGGCAGGCGGAATTCTAGCTGGCCTTGGAGTGAGTGTCGGCGCTTATATCGCATGGAAAATTCTGGATAAGTACGGATACTGAAGAGGAGATGATGTCATGAATAAAATAAAGTTCCCTGACTTTAAGCCACCTGACGTTAAGGTGCCTGATCCGAGAACCCCGCTTCAATATCTGCTTACTTTCTTTCTTATCCTCTCCGGTGCCGTTGGACTTGCAATTTCTTTTTACAACCCTATTGCTTACATTATGGCAAATTCCCCCGACTGCTTTAACTACATCATTACCACAGGGTGCTGGATTCACCCGGCTCTTGCATACATCGATGGAATCATTGGAACGCTAAACAACTATATGTTGTATACGGTTTCAGTATCGGTCGGACTATTTGTGCTTGGCATACTTCAGCCCGAGGTACGCAGAGGTATACGGTCCTTCCCTTCAAAGATGGTTGCAGCATACAGAAGGGTATGTGTCTGGAGAGACTGGGTATTTGCAAAGATTGAATATTTAAATGGTGAGAGTGCCAAGTGGCGTAGAACTTTCAACGTACTTAAATCCCCCTATAGCTTATTGCGTGCTTGTGGCCTAAGTCCACAGGCTGCCGTGGGAATATTAGCGGTGACCAGTACGGCCGGGACAGGGGTGGTCGTGAATGAGACTGTGCTTGCCGAACGCTCATTCTCAAACGGAGACTCAGGAGTGTATCTGGCACCTTCTGATATCCCTACTTCATTTGATGACAGAGACAATACGTTAGCTATCAATCTGGGAAATATTCCAGTCAGAGCAATTACACTTGAGAACGTATCGGTAGGTGAAATATATAAAGGTGGTACAGGCAACAACGATGGGTCTGTAATTCCTTCTGCCTGTGATGCTACTGATCCTGCCAAGTCTGGTAACGCCAAGTGTCCTGCGATACTCGTTACTGGTATCCCTGCAATAGCAGCACAGGGTGACACTCCTGCACAGGTAGCCACCAGGTTAAACATAGGCACCTTAACGGTGGAACGTAGTCGCTGTAAGAGTATGTCGTTCTCCGATATTGACGCTCATACAATACAGGTTGAATATAATGTAGCCGATGGGTTATCTATATACCAACAACCAGGAAATGCCCCGCGTAGAACAGCTATGGGAGGGCATCATCAGGCTGAAGCTATGGTGACTAGTGGAGGTACCTACGATAGGGTGCTTATAGTAGCTCCTAATTCTGGGGTAGACGGAGATATAGGCTCACTTACGTTAAGCAACGTATATTCCAAAGGAAGCTCCTGCCAATTTAAAAATTTGGACATAGGAGTATTAAAGATTATTGAGAACGAGGTTGGTCACGATAGTAGTTTGCTTACCAAGGAGTTCCAGATTCTTAATACTGTACTCGGAAGTAACTGGACTGTAACTGACAACGTAGAATTGATTATGTCAGAGCCAACGATAGAGGAAGCTAATCCATAATGACAAGGGAATGTGATACCTGCAAATGGCTCAAAAATCAGGAGAAGAATACAAAGATGACCGAGGTGTCCATAGCTCTTACCAAGGCGCTATTGGACCATCGGCAAATATACCACGGAAAAAAGAAGGCATGATGGGAAGATTTAGACCACAGATAGCTCTCGGCATTGTATGTGCCACGATATTCAGTTGCCTAGGTTTATGGATTGGACTTCAGCTAGAAGCCATAGAGATCATCACCGCAATTATCGGTGGCCTCTTCGGCTTTTTAGGCGGGGTCAGTCTAAAAGTATTGGAAAACGAATAAGGAGTTTTTATGTTTGCAGCAATTAAGTTAGCGATGCAGTACAAGGACAGTTTGCCTCTTGCCGTGGACCTGATACAAGAGATCGAATTATCGATGAGAGATGACTTTTCAATTTCCCAGAAGGAAAGAAGCAAATTGATGTCGAGGTTCTGGGCGCTCGTCAAGTCAATTCAGACCGCAAAGAAAGCAGCGTAGGCACGGATCAACAACTCAGTCCGTGACTAGCACCCCTCTCAGAGGCTCATAGAGCGTTTTAAATAGAGTGACCTATGTCCTAGGTCGTCTTGGTTTTTTCAACTGACGATTTATTTTGTCCAATTGAACTGTTTGGCTAATGGGTGGGTATCTATTGTTTCGT
>CEOH01004627.1_pt1 | contig 26575 bp, 47 predicted proteins | sample 530311 | NCBI WGS metagenome assembly CEOH01 (sample SAMEA2619923, study PRJEB7988) | marine metagenome | biome: marine biome (ENVO:00000447); feature: deep chlorophyll maximum layer (ENVO:xxxxxxxx); material: "saline water (ENVO:00002010), including plankton (ENVO:xxxxxxxx)" | depth 60 m
ATAACATACCAACAAAACCTGAATGGATGGTGAACTAAAATGGCACTAGAATTAGATTATGAAGAAGAAAGATTAGGGGTAATAATCCCCAATGTATATGCAAAGATTGCGAGAGCATCTTTTGATAACATGGAAAATGATGATGGAGTTAATGTAGAATACACAGTTAAATTCTACAAGAACGAAGAAGCGAAAGAAGCGGGAGAACAACCCTTTGGAGGAAAGGGTTTCACAACCACACTAAATATAGGTAATAGTAAAACACAATACAATTTATTGAAACAATGTTACTTACATTTAAAAGAACAAGAAGGATTTACTGAATCGGTGGATTCTTAGTTAAACTAAAACACCTATAAATCTTAGAATTCTTTCCAATCTTGGATTAACTTCCAATGTTATTCCATATTCATCTTCATTCATTTTCATCTTCTTCCCAAAAAAAGTCGTATACTTTATCCACTAATTTGCGTTGAGTTTCTAGATAGTCTCTCCATATTGGTTTTCTAAGAGCCTTCTGATAGGCTTCAATTTGAGCCTCCCAATAATCCCAATCCCAATCAGGGTGTTTTTCCTTTGCTGTTTTACCACCTTTCTTACTGTCCTGAGAAATCTCTTCCCATCCCCCTCGCCATCAACAGTTTACTTTTTGCACCACCTAGTATTTGTTATTTTTCATTAAACTAATGAAAAGATGATTAGAAAGGAGGGACACCAGAAACTCAAATGTCGAAAACACCGACTTTGAGAAGTTCATAAACCCCCAGAACCTCGCTTACTCATGCTAAACGCGATTAGTTTAATTGAATAGGATTGCTCCAATAGTTTAATTGAAAATGAATTCGCCATTAAAATGCAATATGCAACTTTATGGGAAGCCAAAAAAAAAGTTGGCCCTATGGCCGGAATTAATTTTCCGACCATAAGGCATTACATTCTCTACATTGCCAAATAAAAATTTCAATTGTAGAGCCAACATAGACGCCTTTGATGCGTCTAGGTATTGTTTTCATATTGCAAAATTTGCATAATTCATGTAGGGCCATTGTTTCGCGCCCTTTCTTCTGCAATCAAATTATCCATGTATTCTTCTATAGTATTCTCATCATACTTACTACTACCAAAAGCAGCGAAGAATAGCAGGGAAACGACTACAATAAAGAAAAGCCAAACAACAACTTCAGTCCAAGTTAGCATTTACCACTCAACCTCCAATATTTTTTCCACTTCATTCTCAATAGAATATCCCTTTACCGACTTATTTTCTTGTCCGTGTTTCCACAAGTCATACACTAATTGACAGTCTTTGAGACAATACTCTGCTACTTGAGTATATCCCCCTGATTTCCATACCAAAGGTGCTTCTTCACTAGTCATTATTTTATCAGAACCCAAAGTATGTTGAACTAAATTAGATAGGGTAAATCTCTCTCCATACTCTTTATTTAGAATTCTACTTGTATCTATGTATGCTTTTTCATCTAGATATTTCTTAATGCAATAAATGTCTAATGCATTCTTCAATACTGCTAAATCGAAATTGACTATGTTATGTCCTAGTAGTTTTCCACCCTTTTGAAAGTGGTCATCTAAATCATACTTCAATTGTGAAATAGGTTTAACGGTCACATTACCCTTAGCCAAATCATCTACTTGTTTGTCAATGTAGATTGTTCCTACATCTCCATCCCAAGTACAGATTGTAGATACTTGAAACATGTGGGTATTACCCCACCCGCCTATCTCATAAGAGTAATTCTTAGTTTCCAAGTCTAAGGCTAAAACGCTCATTCTTCATCACTAGACCAAAGTTTAGATATTTTCTCTGTCTTAGACTTTTCAGGGTCAGGAGCCTCAGTAGCATTACTTCTAACGATAAACGCTACTAGTTTGTCTGCACCAACATTAATCATGGTAGCCAACTCCCATCCTTCCTTACCATAGGTATTCAATGATTCTATGATTACCTTTGGGCCTTCTGCAACATCAAACACTAAATATTGGTGTTCATTTTCTATTCTTGTCATTTTCTATTCCTCTTTCTTTAATCTAACATATGGTTGTCCTGACCCCATCTTTCTTGTGTCAAACAACTTTTCAATTCCTTTTTTCCAGTAGCGGTAGATTGTAGCCTGTCCTCTTCCCGTTGAATTTTTCACTTGATTTAGCAAAGTAGCCTTGTGAATCCATTCTCCCTCTATTACTAGTGGTTGTCTGTTTACAGTTCCTCCCTTTTCTAATAATGAATTGTATGCTGTAATGAAATCATTCGTTTTGCTTTTCTCTTCAAGAGTAGCCTTTTCAGCCCTTAGTGCTATGTCAAGCCACGATACAAGCGATTTATAGCATTGTCGGGTTAAACTAGATGCTTGATTTACATGTCTAGCAGTCACAATATACCGTTTACTCTTGTCTTTCATATATGCTGATTCTGCAATACAACATAGAACTGATATTCTAGTCATTGTTCCTAGCATTCTAGTAATGAAATTACTCGCAATATCCATAACTGCGGGTCTAGTATTTGTAATATGATTACGCATTTTCCATGCTTCATTCTTCAATGCATCATTAAATCCCTTACCGAACTTAATTGTTGTTTCAGGGTTTGAACCATTTTCTTCGTAATGTTCTTTCAACGCATCATAAATTTTCACAAATTCATTGCCATGTTTGACTATTGGTAAATCTCTATTTTCGATAGTTCCAACCGCATCTATCCATTTGTCTCTCATTTCATCTTGAAGAGAAATTGGAACTTCAAATATGAAAATCAAACATCTCTGCATGATTCCTTTTTCGGCAATCAACTTAGCAAGAGTAGTTGGAATATATGTGGTAGCATACAAACTTCGTTGGCTTCTGCATTCCATCATTCCTCCATTCAATAATCGCTTAGGGATAATCCAAGATGAACCCCACTTACTGTTTATCATTTTATTGAAATACATCACAGTATTTTCTTTGTGTTGTGATTGCTTGAACACACCTGAATACTCAAATTCGTCATATGCAACTATACCATCTCCTTCTAGTTCACCCCATATCTGTTCAGGAACCTTGATTGTGCTAGGTCTGCCATCATCGTCTTCAACTACTTCATCAACCATAGTCATAGAACCTACTAATCCGGCATCGTTAATATCTGCGGCTTCACATGTAGTAAAGTAAGATTCCCAAGCATCCTCCTTAGTCAATGGAAACCCTTCTATTGATAATGGATATTTTTCATTTAATTCATCAAAGACATATTTACAAATAGGGCCATAAAAATTCCACAATTCAGATTTACCAAAACCTGATGTTTGCATCCATAGAAAATGAACTCTAGTGTCATCTCTTCTAGGGCCACCGGGAACAGCAACCATGTCTTTGCATAGTTGCCCTAGCAGATTAAAAAAGGTAATTGCCGCAGGTATTCCATTATACATGGAAACCTTTGTTGCGTCATTTGTATATTCTTCTACCACCTTTGGTAGTTTGTTTTCCCTTCTAGCCGGAAGGGATTCTCTTTCTTGTAAGGCTTCATAATACAGCCTCTCTATTTCATCTTCACTTACATTTAATTCATTCTTATCTTTCATTTATATCACTATTTTATCCTCTGAATTTAGAGTATCAATTATTCGATTGGCTAATACATTACCAAAACCATCTAACATTTCTATTTCTGATGGGAGTGCTTCACCAATTTCCATTAAGGAACCGAACTCATCCAATAGTATCTTGGCTTTCTTTTCGCTGATTCCCTTGATTGTCATTAGAACATCTACTCTCAAGTCAGTAGTTGTTATTGTTTTCTGTTTAATTATTCTAGGAGTATGAATAGGTCTGTCATGTGGTTGCATTTTACATACAACACAAATCATTTCAGCCGCAGTTTGTGCATCTTTGAACCAAAGCAATGAACAATCTGTATCTAGAATAATCTTTCCCATTGCACCGTAAAATTTCTTCTTGAGCATTACGCGCAATGTTCGTCTGTTAATATTGGATTTGTTATGTTTTACATTTTGTCTGAAAGCAGCATCAAATGACCCATAGACAATTACTAGATTATTTGGATAGTTTCTATCCATGTTATCTAGTTGATTCCATAGTCTCTTATTAGTCACAGATTGTAAGAAATCAAAGGATGACTTTGCTTCAAAACAAACATCACCGAAAACATAGTCTCCAACTTCTAACCATTCTTTCTGCATTTTGATATTATATTCTGATGCTTTCTTAACAACATGTTCTGTCAAATCAGAATGTTCTCTACTATCAATTACTAATCTAGTCATTCGTAGAACCTCCAACATTTACCGGGGCAATATCCCTGTGGAATAAGAACAGTAGTGCAACCCGGAGCATGGTATCCTTTGTTCACAATACCTGCCACATATCTTCTTGTCTTAGGTGCATCCCAATCCAACCAAATATCATCTTGAGATGCAATAGTTTCTAATTCATTCATGATAACATCAATCAATTTTTGTTTATCTTCTGCACCTACTTCTCTTTCACCCATAGTTAGTAAATCCCGATACCATTGAACTAGATATACTCTAGACATATGACTTGGGTTTTCCACCATTATTGAATTATGTAAACAAGGTATGATTGGTAGTTTTCCAATAGGAGTTGGAATTTCTATCTCTACATTAACTTGTTCAATTGGTGCAACTTCCGGCCATTGAATTTTCTTCTTACCGAACCTTTCAGGAAGTCTAAGAGATACAAGCATTTTGTTTTGTGCTGCTTCTTTGATAGTATCTAATGAAACCCCTCTCGGATTAATAGAGACACAATAATAACCATCACTACTCAAATTCAATGTTTGTGGTATTCTGCGTAGTCTGTTTGTCTGTATTCCACTACTATCTAGTGTAGGGTGGTCTGCTGCTAGTTTCCCGTAATAATTTTGAATACTACGAATATCCTTAGCGACTTCACCATATGCTATGATATGAAATCCCTTCCCACTAAATAATGGTCTGAACATTATGTCTTCATCTAGAAATTTCTTTGATACACTAAGGAAATCTCTGTAGGCTTTCTCCAACGGCTCATCATGAGCATCAAAATCTAAAAATATTCTATCTAATATCACAGATGAATCTATCTTAGTATTCTCATTAACTACAGCAAAATCATATACTGTCGTATAGCAATTCATTTTTCCATTGTAGGCATTAACCCAATCAATAAATTCTTCTTTACTCTTCACTATCTGCCGCTTCATCTGTCGAGCGTTCTTCAGATGGCTCCCGGCCCATACTTCTCTCGGAAATTTCATTTTCATTCACCTCATTCTTATCGCCAAAACTAACTTTGGCTTGCATTAATTCTTCTTTCACTAAGTCTGCAACCTTCTCAGATATTTTATTCATTATCTCATCATAAACATCTTGTTTCCAAACCAATTCCAATTTCTTTTCATGGCTCATTTCGTTGAATATGGTAGTGGATATTTCATCTACTATACCTTCCATATTCAACAGACTTGCAAAAGTCCATTCTCTTTCATTCAATAATTCTCTTATTCTTTCTATCATTATAACCAACCGTCCATTTGTGCTGAATCACATATTCCATAAAAACTACAGTATTGAGGACATGTGTATGAAGAAAACTTCGTTGGGAATAACCCATCTTGGTATGCCACTAGTAATTCACTAATTGATTTCAACATTGCAGTTGCACTAGCCTTCAATACTGGTTCAGTATAGAAGTGGTTTGATGCAGGGAAAATCCAACCCCAATGAGTCACAGGTATATCAGGGTCTAATCCATTTTCAGTTAGCATTTCATCTGAGCAAGAATCTATGACATACTTGTAGAATGCCATTTCTTTTCTCATCTTACTCTTATTGCCATCTTTCCACATGCCAGTTTTCAACTCCATCAATACATATCCATTGACTTCTCTATCATAGTAAATCCTATCTATGATTCCTTGAAGATGAATAGTGTAATCCTCATGAAGATGAACATGTGGAAAATCTGCCCTGTCAATAGTGACTTCTGCATCTAACAATACTTCATTACATACAGGAAGAAAATACGGCTTATCTTCCTCAGAAGTTTCCATAAATCTATTCGCATTGAATACTGCTAGTGTTTCATACTGGTCAATGTAGTCGTCTATAGGATATAGACTCAAACAGTAATCTGCTAACTCTGAATGAGTCATGTTTTCTGCTTTAGCAATATCAAATTGTTTGAAGAAATCTTCGTGTGAATTATGAATAATACTTCCCTTCATCATTGCTTCAGTTTGGTCTGTTGGTAATCCATCTATTCTGCTAAACTCATATTGCTTAGGACACCAAACGAAAGTTCCTAGTGATGATTTTGTTATCTTCAAAACGGGGTCATTCAACCCTGCTTCCCAAACATATGTGTATGGTCGCATATCACTCATTCCAAATCCACTCTCCTTTACTTATTAGTGTGTAGTGTTTTGACCTACCTAAGATATTAACCAATTCTCTTGGTGTGACATGGTATGATTTACTCATAGTTAGTAGATGTTCAAACACATCTGTTGTTGCAAATTCCTTGTTTTCAATTGCGTATTTTTCTATTTCTATTCTCGCTAATTTATGTCTCATATTCTTATCTCCTTTTTCGTCCATTTATTTCTATTTGAATAACCTAGTTTCTTTATTCTAGCCATAACAGTTTCTTCTGTTCTAGGTGTTTTGTGGTAATTATGTCGTAGGCAATAGAACAACGCTGTTGCTCTTGGTGATTCTCCCTTTTCTTTCATGAACAAACATACATACTTCAACAATGCAGTTTCCATATCATTCCATCCTTTACCTCTTGGCATCAGGGTCGCCTCCTTTCACCCATGAAAAATCGGTTATAAGGGTCGTGAACCCACTTAGAGAATGAATGCCAACCGTCTGTGCGTTTAACCTGTATGCGCCTCCAAGCCCCTTGATACTCATAACGATAGGTTCTAGGCCCATCACCGAAGTTTTTTGTCCACTCGCCGCCATAATTAGGTCGAGGGGAAAGTTTCCAAATATTCTTCTGCCCTGCTCCCCATACCCTGATTTTCCTAGTATTAGCCGGGAGACTATAAGTGTGAAGAGTCCTTCTTTTCTTTTTCATTATTCTTCCTCCAATTGTTTCATGTATTGTCTAATATTCAATGTAGTATTATATCTCCATGCTAGTTCTATCTTATCTTTTCTCTTCAAAACCATTCCTCCAAATTTCTTATGTTCCTATCTCTAGTTATCTGTCTAGTATCCCATCCCATAGCATTGAAAATAGGTTCAGCCTTCTTTACTATTGTCTCGGCATAGAACTCCCAATCAGGAGTGTAATTAACAAAATCAGTTTCATTTACTCCTGATACATAATGAGGAACAATAGCCTTTCTAGTGATAGGATGAATATATGTTTTCGACAAATTCTTAACTCTCAGAAATAAATATGAATCTTGAATTGGTTCATTGTTATGAGTATTGTAGAATAATGTCCCTTCTACTCCTTCTTTTATTGAAGGTCGCTTACCATCCAATGTAAGATAATTAGGAAAATTACAGCAAGGTATTCTTTCTTCTTGAATCAAATCATTTAGATGCATTACAGAAGGCCAGTTATTCTTCTTACAATTAGTGCATTTAACCTTGAATCTGTCTTCTCTAAATCTAGTTCTCTTAGTTATTTGTGATAGTGGGATTTTCCCATTCAAAACTTCCTTGTATCTTTCATGCAAGAAATTTACAATTTTACTTTCACTATCTCCATTAACCCACATTCTCAATATAGTTAATTGGATTTCTTTTGCTAGATTTGTTTGAGAAATCCTTTTTGCAGTAAATCCTGTCATTACAAATTCAGGATTGTCTAGATACTTTCCATCTTTCCAATTAATCAATCCGGCATTTCTATTCTTTGTTATGCCTACTCCTAGAGATTGATAGAACTTTTCAAACTCAAGATTAATTGGGTGATTTTCTAAATTCAAAATATTAGGAAATGATTTCCTAACATGTTCGTTTAATTTAACGACCATTTTTTCAGCAGTTTCTATACTATCTACTTCGACATAAAGAGAATCTGTGTGACCATAAACTACCTTCATAGTAATTCACCTAAACTACCCATAACAAGAAAAATCAAATACAGTATACCAAAAGCCCACAATGTTTTCCATACAAAAAATAAACCAAAATTATACGCTCCTTTCTTGAATGGGCCATTCTTCACAACATGTTCTAATACTTCTGAAAAATGTCTAATTCTCATTCTAAAATAAGTTTCATGTTTTACTACAGGTTCTTCTTCATCGGGAATTGTTTCTAAGATTTCCACTTGCCCTATTTGTGCTGAACGAATAGGCATTATATCCACCCGAATAATTTTGCCACTACTATAATACTCAACAAAACATTAACAAAACCTACAATAGTTCTTGTCAATGCTAGACTACCTACATGTTTTTCTGACCACTTATCAATATCTTCACCATTCATTCATATCCCTCTTTTATATTCAACACAATCTTTGCAGAAATGTTGTCTCTTTCCATGTTTGTATCTCTCTATTCCTATTCCACATTGTTTACATTTTATGTATTCAATACCCATTATAGACGCCTCACTTCAAATGCTGCTTCTCTAATAGCCTCTCTAGCACTAGCAGTAATACATGCGGCTAAATCTAAATCTGCCCAACCGTATCCTTTGTATCCAATGATACCATAGAAAGAAGCCATCAATCTCTTGACGGCCAATTGATTATTATTCCACTTATTATATTCATCATCAGAAGTAGACTCTTTCATCATCTTCTTGTATTTGTTTCGTAAATCCATTAGATTCAATACAGCGCGTGGAAGTACGCCTAATTCATCTGTCTTGAAATATCTCATGTCTGTTTTTTCACAGTCAGAGAAATCTCTTGGTGTTTCTAAATTAACTGCAAATTCTGTTGGAACATCTGAACGAGTTTCCCAAGAAATATTCCTTGCTATCATTACCGAAGGATATAGTGCTGCGAAATCAAATGCTGCTACATTCCTATGTAATCCATTTGTTCTCTCAACTGTTGGGTCATATATCATGGCCCCCTTGTAATGTCCCGTAGAGTCGTCCTTAGACGCTGTTCTAGGCTTCCAATTAGCGTTCCGCATAAAGAAGATACTAGCCATGTTTGAGGCGTAGAAACACGCATCATATGGAGCCGCTAGAAGCGACTGTAGTGCTATTATTGCTTCAGTAGTATGATTGGTTTCATCTATCAATTTAATCAATCTAACATCTTGCAATGCATAGGTCAAGTAATTGTATCTATCTTCTAACCAACCTCTAGCAAAGAATTCATTCTTATCAGGAAACTTTTCGCTAACTAACTTCTTCTCACCTAGAACTGTTTCTGCAACATAATCTAATGCCAATGAAGGTAATGTTCCTTTCTGAGCATCATTCCATTGGCGTTCAAATGCCAAATCTAGTGGTATTGTCACTAGACCCTTGACTGGTTGATACGCAGGTGAATACCCATTCACTTTCTTATTACTCATGGCAATATTGTTATTGCTCCAATAAACACCTGAAATCTCATTAAATGGTGAGAGCAATCGAATATCTATCTTATGATGAACTGCTCTTTCAATTAATTTAGGCAAATCGAATTTCCATCCGAACCATGAGATTAGCATGTCAGGGTCTTTATCCACAGCATGTGCTAGGAATTTCGCAATCATCTTTGATTCTGAATCTGAATAAATCAATGTAGAATTACTATCATCTACTATCGGTGTATCAACTAACATAGTTTCTTTATCGAACTCTTTTGGATACCAAACAAATGTTGTGTATTCATCATCGTGATTGTCATACAGTACAATACATGTAATCTTCTCATCATGTTTTCCACCCTGTTGCCATTCCATATCCCAATACCATTTTCGCATAGGTGATTCATTAGAATCTGATTTGTGTTCAACAGCATATTTGTGATGATGTGAAACATCAGATTCGTATGTGACTACACCATTTCTATTGAAATAGGTTGCAATATCTTTAGCATATCTAGGATGATTAGGAGTCCAATAAATTCTAGTTATTGGGTTCCCTTCTAGATTTACATTATCGGAATCCGCACATTCTATGCGAATAGAGAATGAGCCATTCCTGTCCCTTCCCTGAATATTGGGGCTACCCATTTTTTTCCACTTATCTATCACATCTTTATCTACAAACATGTATGGACGAAATTCTGAGTAATCAACGATTTTGGATTTTCCTTCACCGTCTTCTCTCCAACGGAGTCCTATTCCTCTTTCTAATTGACTGATTATCATTTTCATCTCTCCAAGTATGGTGCTTTCAATAGCATTCTATTTCTAGATACAAATAGTATTGGTGCATCATCTTTCATGTAAATTGAAACTCCGTTCTTCATGAACTTGTGGAAGGTTCCACAGAATTCTACAGTAGCACATTCTCCTTCTTGTTCTAATGTATCAACAATTATCTCAATCTTATCTAGATTATTTCTTTCACTAGATATTACAAATGTATCATCAGATGTATCAAACTTGAACTTAGCATTGTTTACTGCGTCACATGCCTTACTAGCATTAGACAAATCATCTGCTAGAACTGTAACACTACTTTCAAAAGTTGTCTTACCAAATGTAGGTAGTATGTTATCATCACTAGGCATTGTAAATTCCTTTAGTCTCATGATTGCCGCTATACCGGGGTGTTCCAATACCTTCGGTATTTTTGCCTTAGTGGTTTCACTTTCTAGAGTAATGTAATCTCCAACTACTAGAGTAGTTTCATCATCACCGAATGGCTTGAGATATTTTGTTGTCTTGTCTATATCGAAAACAACACTATTCATTTTCGTGCTTTCATGTTCTATCAAATCTACACCAATTTTACACACAGTAGAATGGTCTGCATTGTAGATAAACAACATATCATCATCTATTTCTGCATATGCAAAATTAGATAGTTGTCCGTTTTTTGCTGTCAAACCATTGTGATATTTCCCCTTAAGAGAAACTAATTCTAATGCTTCAACTAATTCTTTTCCTCTTGTTTTTATTTTCATATTATCTCTCCGTTAATTTAATTAATATTCTATTTATTTTTTTCAGTTTAGTATTGGATACTTTGCCAATGTATTTCTTGAATCTACTTGTATCGTAGGATTTTATGTGTTTCACTAACACATATGAATTTATCATTTTATTTGGTTCATTAGATTTCTTGAAATACTTTTCAGGCAACTGAACCTTTACTGCTTTTCTATCAAATTCATACTTACTTTTCGTAGTACAAATAGCGACAATCTGTGTAGATGACATTTCGTTATTACTTAGAATAACGACAGGGCGTTGCTTAGAAGGGTCAGTTTCAGAACCATATTCGTGACCTATACCGCCACTAGTATCAGCAATCCAAACTTCTCCTTGTCTGTAGACTTGACTCGTCATTCCCTGTTGAAGTCTGACTTCATCAGCAATAGTCCATTCACGACTCATTCTTCTTCCTCATCGCATCTTTCAATACAATGAGCATAAGCAACTCCCCGACCATCATCATTGTATTCTAATTCTGCGGGGCCACCGCATGAATAGCATACTACATTGTTTGGATTCACTCTTCTTCCCCCTTCATTTTTTCAAAATCTTCGGGTGACATGAATCTTGTTTCTAATAAAGACATACCAAGCATTATTGCTTGGGGATTAATCATCCCCAATCTAGTTGGTATTACTATCATACAGTCACAAACATCGCAACATCTACCTTCATATGGGGCAGCATTGTTTCCATGTCTCCAATACACATTACCATTTTCATCTTTTCTTTCTTCTATTTCTCTATTACACATATCACATTTCATTTTCATAACCTACTGTCTTCCTTTGGTATTCAAATAATCAATAATCTCATTAGCACCTGAAATTATCTTTTCAAACTTAATATCAATAAGAGTGGGAATAGTCTTAACTTCTAAGGGAATTACATATTCAGGATTATCTATATTAACAAAATGAACCTTATCCAACTCGCCATTAGATTCTAACCAACTTTTTACTTGTTTACATGGCCCACACCATTTAGCAGTATAAATTGTAAATCTCATTGTAAACCCTCACGATAGGCTTCTTTTTCAAAAAATCCGCTATCAACCGCATTGTAATAGTGCAATAAATCTCCGGGCATTTTACCTAATGCTAATATTCTGTATCCAAATTGCTCTATTAAATCTTCATATCTAGGATTATCTTCTTCAGGTATGCTCTCTTTAAGTTCAGACCAAATCCTAATAACTTCTAAATGCACTCCCAACATATCATCTACAAATGTATCAACAGCATTACGCAACTCTGAAGTCTCTTCACTCATTCTTCTTCACCGTTGAATTTACCGATTTTAATTTCAGGAATTCCAAACCACTCATTAGGCTTATCTTCATGCACACGGAATATAGTCCATGTTCTTCCGACAGCATCTGAATTGGTTTTGCAACTAACTAACTCAGCAATATAGTCTGTAGTCTTGCCGCGCTTCAATTTCTGAATCTCAATCATTTGCAACATTCTTTGTGGAGTATTCTTATGCCAATCAGGTTCCCAACGGGAAGGCCCGTCAGACAAATTAGCACTATCATAGATAGGTTTGAAATGTGTAATAATAAATCTATGAGTATTCAATGCCATAAACAGGTTTTGAATCTTCAAGTATACATCATTTCTAATCTTCCATTGGAAGGGTTTCACCGTCAATTTAATTGTATCTCGGATGATACCTTGTTTTCCTTGTCGCATGTTTACTAATGATTCACGCATTATGTCGCCTGAACCATCGTATACCTTATCCATTCCATCAAGAATAACTGCCTTTACATTTCCTTCGGCAATCATTTCCTTTGTTTCGTCTAGCCATGCTATACAATTTTCAAGAGTTTCATCCCAATCATATGAACCATCTGCTCTCAAAACATTTGGCACATAAATGTCTATGTTCTCATCTCTATCCCATGCAGAATCCCATGTAGGTGTAGCACCTTCATCCAAATCGAGATAGCGAACAACCATTCCCTTCTCAATCTCTTCATCAGTTCGGCAATCCATTGCCAATCCTGATTTCCCATACTTAGGATGGGCTACAATAGAACACAATAGGAACTCCTTGTCCCTATTCATTCGTTCTAATTTCTGCGCTCGTATAGCGGCTCTTCTTTCTTCGTATGTCTTCTTTTCTTTTTCATTCGTATTTCTCGTAAGCATTTTCATCACCATAAAATTTTACATTTGTATTTCCCCATGTCTGTAGAATATCATTTAATTCTTCTAATGTCATTTTCAATCTAATTTCCTTACTGGAAATAGTATGAAACTTGACCCAAAATTCGCCAGTTTCAAAATTCCTCTTCCAAGTAATAAAATCAATATTGGAAAAGTAAATTGCAAAACTGCCTCCGTGAATCACATCATTGGCAATTTTGTATGTTTGGTAGTATCCCTTAGACATAGTTAATCCTCAAAGGTCGAACCATTCAGAATCATCTTCTTCAATAGTTACAATATCTTCGGGAGATTCCCCTCTAACTGATAGAGGTAGTAGTCCTGTCACATTGATTGTGACTGGCTGTAGATTACCCATCTCATCTGTTCCTTGAGAAGTTCTGCCTACTACAATTATGCTAGAACCGATTCCGAAATCAATCTCAACATAATCAGGAACCCAACATGTTACCCCACTCCATGCTTGGTCGCCATAAACATCTTCGCCCATATCCGAATTCAAATCATCTATAGTCAGAACTCTATTTCCGTTGGAAGTCTTCTCCATGATAATATTCATCACAGAACCATCTGTAAATACAAACTTATCATTGTATGACTTATCAGCAGCCAAGTTATGATATGCTTCCAAATCAATAAGTGGGCTGTAGTTTTCGTGAGTATATTCCATAATTGCATCTTGTATAGAAGCAATATCTTGTGGTTGTCTCTTCATCTCATTATCATCAGGTAGGTCTGCATTCAATACTAGAGAGTCTACAGTCTTACTAACAGCACCGTGAATTTGGTCTGCGTTGTTCTGATTCAATGTGCATGTGAAGTGAACAAACTCAAATGTCGGTGGAGCGAATTTAACAGGGGCTTCTTCATGCCCTGCCTTTCCTCTGTAGCCGAAGAAATACTTTCCTATCCTTCCATCTACTTCACCGATAAATACTCCGGCTCTTCGCCAATCTGTCTTAGGTAGTGGCTTACCGTAGTTCTTCTTGTTCCATTCTGCATCCAATGTATTAATTGGAACCAACCATTGACCGTTATCCAATTGCGCGTTGTTGTCAGGTAGAGTAGATACAGATATTACCTTCTCTTCTCCCTCAAACATTAATCGCCCTTCATAGACGGTATCATTATCTTCGTTTTGCATCTCTGTGAAAAGAGCAACCTTACCCATGTTGTATGTTACATCACTATCTCTGTTGTATTCTGCTACAACCTTGTCTCTCTGAATTGCTCCCATATCTATTGCCTCGTCTAGAGAGACAAAGAATCCGTATGCAGACTTGTAGAAACTGTTTGTTTGTGTGTTCCCATTACCTGCATTATCGTCGGCAGTTCGTGCTATTACATTACGCGCACTAGCATAATACTGTCTCCAAAGCCCTCGCGCTAACAAGGGTTCTTCTGATGCATTGACATTGTTCTTAGAGCAAATATCCTCAAACTTAGTCATAGCATCTTCCTCGGTCATGCCGAGCAATTCTGCTGCTTTTCTCAATTCATTTATCATTTCTTCATTCATTTTTTCATTCTCCATTTTTTCTTTTACTTTCTTTTTCTCAAATCTTCTAGGTATTCTGATATGGCTGCTATTGCCGCACAAAACCAGAAGAAGTCGCTATTTATTGTCGTGTATCCTAATACATTCGACATGCTGCCAATTGCGATTACTATTCCCGCAAATAGCATCCATTCATGACCAAGAACATTAGTTTCAGTCACATCTTCAATTGTTAATTTACCATCATCGTTGGTATCTAACCATGCTGTTATTCTCTTTTTCATTATATCATCTGTCCTATCATCCACGAAGCCAATAACTTCGGAGTCATTCTACTACTACGCCATTCGCATTCGCCAATGACTTTCAAGAATTTGAATTTCTTTTGTTGAGGCATGTCTGTTTTCAAAACAGTATCATGTAAATTGACACAGATAGTATCCATGCCTACCGAACTGTAAATCAAGTCATGCACCTTCTTGAGTGAATTGTCATATTCATTTTGATTGATTAATTGTAATATCTCAGTATAAGGTTGAAGATTTTTGTCAATCTGATTTCTGAGGTTTGAATTGCTTGCGTGACACGCCTGTAATTCCGTAAGCCCTCTCCTTAAGTCTCCGTGTAGATACTCTATGAACATTTCTAAATCATCTTTGGAGAAGGTTGTGACCCCCTCTGCTTGAAGCACATTCTCTAATACAGAAATCATGTTTTCATTATCTAGATGATTGAATTGGTAGTTAGCACATCTAGATAGCAAAGGCCCAATTATTCGATGGCGAGCATTACATGTAATTATGAATCTACAATTATCTGCATACCTTTCCATTATTCTCTTGAGAGCATTCTGAGCATCCTTAGTCATACCATCCATTTCATCAAGTAGAATAATTTTGAATGGTGCTTCTCCTATCTTACTAGTAGATGCAATCTCCTTGATACTGCTTCTAACTGTTTCCAGTTTTCTGTCATCTGATGCATTAATCTCAAAGTAATTATTCTCTAAATCATTTCCTAGTAAATCACTAGCGAGAGATATTGCTGCTGCTGTTTTACCCACTCCCGGTGGGCCAAACAATAGCACATTAGGCATGTTTCTATTTTCTACCCAATGTTCTGCATCAAGAACAAAGTCTGTTTGCCCTATTACATCGCTCAATTTATTTGGTCTATATTTTTCCGTCCATAACATATTATCATTTCCATTATTTTATTCACCAGTCCAATAATCCTGTTTGTGGAATTATTAGGTCAGTTCTTTTCTTCTTTCTTTTTTCTCCCAATTTCAATAGTCTACAATCTGAATTAGTCAATTGTTTCTTTGCGTGTTCTTTGAATGTTGAATCTTTCAAAAGAACATCTAACAAATGATATTCAGAGGGAGACAACCCTAGCCTCTTGCTTATGCGTGGAATTTGAGAGTATTTTCCGCGCTTAGGCATCTCGATTCTTCTTTCCATTCTTCCTGTATGAGAATAAGCCAATATTTCATAGAAGTAATCAGAATCCCATCTTCTCTTTACATTGTAATCAACGAAGATTAATCTATTGGGATGCAAATTAGGAGTAAGCCAAGATATGAATTGCATATCAGGAGGTCTAATCTCCTTCAAAAGAGTTGCAACTTCATCCCTATTTGGATTTCTTAGATATTCCAATACTAGTGTGTAAATATCCATGTTGTAGTTCATGGGTGCAACTGCTCTAGGAGCAATCTCTTCCATGTTGTCTTTACCTGTCGCTCTTCTCAATTGACATAGGTTGAAGATTGTCTTAGGTACATCTTTCTGATTCTCAGATGTTAGAACAACCTGTCCTCTATATTGAAGAATGGTTTTCTTAATCAAATCCACATTAGGTTTGTAGTTTGACTCAAGTATCAGGATTCCTCTATCTAGGGGAATGCTGTAATTGTCCTCAATATCATACTCATTAGCGTAGTATACAATAGGGTTGTTTGAAAGAAAGGTCATTGCCTTTGATGTAGTCTTCTTACTAGACTTACCTACTACAATAATCGCTTTCTTATTCTCATTAGTTATTTTTAATAGACTCATTTCTAATTTTCACTTCCAATATTTGTTCATAACCTATATCGCATCTTTCACAATGTACTCTAGCAATATACCATTTTAATTCGTTTTCATCTTGGGTTCCTAACTGGAAACCAATATCTCGATTGCCACATTCTTGACAACCTTCTTCTATCAATTTGAAAGAATAGCGTTCGATTTTTTCTTGTTCAGAAATTTCCTCATTTGGTTTTTTGGAAAACGCTACTCTAATTTGACAGAGGGAACATAACTCTCCTTGAGTTCCTATGATGTTGCATCTAGGGCATAGCATCATATCGCCCCCTTTACTGTCAGTATTTTATCGAATCCCTTTGATGTTAGATGTTCTCCATTTTCTACCATCTTTAGTATCTCATCGAAGGTATACCAATCTATGTTCCCATTCTCTAATTTGAATGAATCTAACATTTTCCTAAGATTTTCTATGCCTGTTATTCTAAGTACAGGTCTTGGTCTATCTTTAGATTCAGAGAGAAGTAATTTGGATTCTATACTATGTTGTAGCAAACTGCGTTGTACCGCATAAAGAAAATCCTCTTTGCCTCTCAATGAGATTCTTAGTCTAGTTCTATATCCTAGAGAAGTATTCGCATCCTTACTTACAATAGTCTCTGCTTTAGGATGAGAAAGAAAAATTCCTCTAAGAGTGTCTTTGCTGAACACATCTATTGCTATATTTGGTAGTCAATAAATATTATTCCAACAAACTTGAGTGGTGCTTCTAGCGGGATTTGAACCCGCGTCACCGGGTCGAAAACCCGGTATGATGGGCCATGCTACACCATAGAAGCAGTAGTAGTAGAGAAGATATGGTTCAGATAGAAGTACCATGCTATTATTTGAAGGAGTTTTATCTTTTTACTTTAGCAAACTCTACTGAAATTAATCAGAAACACCAATTACGCATACGGCTGCAATGGAACGGGCTGAAATTAATTTACCGTATTCTCCCGTCTGATTAACTTGAGTTGATTATGTCGGATAATGTATTGCAATCTGCTGCATGTTTATCCTGTCTGATGCGTGTCTTTCTAGGAAATCTCAACCCGTAGTTTCCTTCTGCATCTTGTGTTATCAAATCACATGTCACTTCTATTACAAATCTAGGTAAGAAAGTGAACTCTTCATTCTCATATGATTCGACAGTTTTCTTTAGTTCAGTTGTTAAATATGTTAATTCACTATCAGAGAATCCTGTACCTACAGAACCTACTCTAACATATTCATAGTCATTTTTCACAGAAATACCAAATGTACCAAATACATCGCTCCGCTTTCCTTCACCATATTTAGCAGAGGTAATAACTACATCTAATTCTATTCTAGGCGGTTTATGTTTCAGCCATGAATTACTTCTTTTACCAATAGAATATGAGGCATTCAAATCCTTAATCATAATTCCTTCAAAGCCATGATTAATTGCAATGTTGTATGCTGCTTGTATATCGCCATCATCATATTGAGTCACTCTGTATTCTCTAGGGAAATCCTTCAAATGAAGTAGTCTATCTCTGTAGGGTTCTTTGGTCAAGAGTTGGTCGAAATACTGAAGCACATCAAATATGACTAATTTAACAGGGCAATCTGCGACTGCTTTATCGTGGTCTTTTGAATGAACTCTTGTTGCCATTGTTTTATGCGGGGCAGGTGTTCCATCAGGATAAACCGGATAAATTTCTGTATCTAGAATACATGATGTAGCATCGAACTCAGACACTATTTCTACTATATCAGGAAACTGATGAGAAACAACTTTTCCCTTTCTATTGAAAATCATTACATCTTTCTTATTCTTATGAATTTGGTATCTATTACCATCATATTTGAAATCAATAATGTAATCATTAGGTAGTTTATCCTTGTATGATTTCGCTAACATAGGCGGAATGAATTTACCATATTTCACTTTAGTTGGTGGAGTTATATTAGATTCAAAATATGTGACTAACTCATGAGGGTCATGTAATTCTGCATGGGATAGAACATTATTCTGTGGGTATCTCTTGTGTAGAGCCTTAACTACTGTTGGTTTACTTACACCATTTCTAGGTGTTCTCAACCAATACCTAACGAACCACTTTAATTCTAATCCACTCATAGAATTAATCGCTTCAGATATTAATGGATATGAGTTATTACTCATAGAAGAGCAATCTAACTCTAATAGCCTATGGAACTCAGACATAGATATATTGGAATCTTTGTCTTCATACATCATAAACTGATTTAGTCCTTCACCCAAATCTCCCCACGCTTCTACTTCTGCTTTAATCTCCACTTCAAATACTCCTAGTGAAGTAGCAATCCAACTGATTGCTCTCTTAGAACCAATGTTATTTGATTCAAAGTCTAGGCTTAGTATTTTCAATGTTGATTGAACATCAGTAAATGCTGAAAGAGATTCATTAATAATATCCGCTTTGCCATTATTGTTCTCTAATACTTCGCACATTCTTGCAAATCTACTCAATGTCATCCTTATTCATCTCACTTATTTTCATTAACGCTTTCGCTATATTTGTTAGTTCATCCATGTTAAATCGGATTCCTTTTCTAGTGGGGTTTCCATCAGAATACAATCTAATGTCTACGACTTCTGTATTCCAATATGTTCCCGTCCTAACTAGGATTTCCGATGTAGCATTTCTAGGAACTCTTACTATTGTATTCCATTTATCATTCGTTGTCATGCCAACCACTCTTGAATTTTTTCATTTCTTTCATTGTTTTGAAATATCTTGGTGACTCCAATTTATCTACTCTGTTTGCTATCCAAATTACGCCACCTAAACTGCTTATCTTCACTATCTCGTATTGTCCTGAATTAATATCAACCATTTCTACTGTTTCAACATCAGGAACTAAACCGTAATGTTTAGACAACTCTGTAGAAATTTCAGGCATATGTTCTGCAACATATTTCACTATCAATCCTCTTTGGATAGGAACCTTAGCATCCACAGTCAGAAGCATCTTCCCTGTTTTATCACATATCCTACAAGCATTTCCCTCACAAATAGGGCAGGGAATTTCTGCGGGTAATGGAGCAGGGAAATTAATTGTCACCGTTCGCTTCATTCATTACCCTTCCATTCCCGATAGTCTATAGTATAATTTACAGTAATATCGTATGGGAAATCAGGTGTAATCATAGTTGCCTTACCCAAAGAAGGAGCATACCCTTCATACCAAGTGACTCCATCTTGAATCACCATTCCTCTAACCTCAAAGGAATAGTTGTGGAAAACTACTGAGTTGTTTACTACTGTGAAACTCAAATGCACAGCAGAGTAATTCACTTTAGAAATCTCTAACCATGTTGTGTTGTTCCCTATCTCGATGATAGGCACAGTAGAATTGTTATCATCAATCACTACAGTATATTGCCCGTTGATTGTTTTCCAATCAGGCTCATTCGTTATTTCTTCATCTCCTAGTATAGAATTAGGGTCGGGTATTGCATCTGCACAACCCGCCATTAGACTACACACAATCATTAACGCTACTATTTTCTTCATGCTATTTCCTCTATCAAGTATTCTTCTTCTTTTCTAAGACATTCTGCTATGCCGTTATCGGTGACTACAACTACATCTCCAACTACTGCGGAATAAAACCCATCTAACAATTGAGTTGCTAGTTGATTTACAGGTAAGTCTAGTAATAGTCCTTCTTCGTGAACAATCATATCAACCATACCCTTCATTAGATACACCTTTGGCATGTATTCAATTAGATTCCTAGTAGAAACTAGTTCTCCTGAATATTTACCGCCTACTGCTTCTTGCAGTTGGTCAAGTGTTGGGCGTTTCCCTTCATATTCAATAGGCGAATTGCGTAAATTAAACGCATTCGTGTCTTCTTTCGTTATTACTTCATATACTCTTTTCATTTTATTTTCCTCTTTCATTCAAAAACAAACCCAAATTCCTCAAGGGTTGTCTGTCTGCTATTCCAAGATGTCAGCGTAGTCATTCTAGTTCATCTCCCGTTTCCAATTCTTTTTCAGCCTTTGCCTGTTCTCTATCACGCCTAGCCATCTCTCTATCGTGTTCGACTTCCATCATTATATCATAAGCCTTAACCATGTTTTTGTTTGTTAAATCAAATTCTTCTGTCATGCCGTCCTTCATTTTGACAGCATAATCAAACTCTCTTCTTAGATAACAAACCAACTTGGTTAATTCCTTGTTCTTCTTTTCATTTTCCTTGAACCGCTTAGACAGTTCCTTTACTAATTCATTCATTTTTATTTCTTCTAAATTCATTTACTCTTGCCTCCATTTCATTCAGATTGGCTATATGTAATTACACCTAAAGCACCTTCATCTAAAGCACCACCAATCCATACTTCTTGTAGTTTATTTTTATCTCTTGTTCCACATTCCCTTGCAGAATAGTATATGTTTCTGTCTTTGAAATACAATTCAAGAAACTCATCTATTTCTTCACAAAATCCGTATACTCTCATAAACACCTTATCACCAACCTGTTTCTTGAGGATAATATTCCCACATCAATTTCTTCCATGTTTTGTATACGGCTAAAGGAACCCCTTCTGCCTCTGTGCAATTATCCATGATATTATCAAACTCTATAACCATCAAACGAATCTTTTCTAATTTTTCCATTCGCATTTCTTTTGCTTTCTCAATCATTCTTCCTCACCACTTTTTATGGCATCTGCATAATCCCATGATTCCCAATCTTCCTCTTCAGGCTCTTCGGGGCCGGGTTCTGTTAGTACACCATAGTATACCTTCTTTGCAATCTTAGTATTCAAATCATAAGCCATGTATTCATTCATTCCCAACACAATAGCACTACTCAGTATTGATTGCCATGTATTGACTGTTCTCCAATCTGTTCCACTAAAGAACGCAACACCGAAAGGATGAGTATGAATCCAACACTTAAGCGGTAGAGTCATTCCTTCCAACTGTTCTTCTTGATTATCAAACGATACAAAACTTGGAGTTCCTACACTAATGTATAGTTCATCATTTGCATCAACAATTACCTGAATCTCTCTCGGTTTGTCAAATGCCTCTGCTGACATATTCCAAATTATTGTTAGGAATGCTTCTGTATCGTTGTTAGGATACAGATAAGACATACCTTCTTTGTAGTTCTCAAATACTGTCTTTATGTTTTCTTTCCATTCTTCATTTACTATTTCTAAATCATCTATGTTCATTATATTCCCCCCATACCTTGTATGAGTAAGTCTTGGTTATTCACGAAGTTATGATATGCTTCGTGACCTGCAATGAAACCCCCTGCGTGTCTCTTAGTCCCTAAGAACTCTTCACCACATGCAGGGCATGTCACCTTCACTATCTCTGCTTGTAAGTAATATCCATCTTTGGAAATCACATTAATTATTTCTTCTAGCATTTCTTCTGTAATATCTTCTATGTCACTATCTTCTACCAATCAGTTCACACTCCATAAATACGCTAACATGAACATACCAAACATTGCAACCAATGTTAAAGTCCAATCCCATTCTATCTTCATATATTCATCACCAACTTTTCTGCGACCTGCTCATTATCTAGGAACCATTGCTGAATCCATTGGGTTGCCGCACCTGCAATACAAATATGCATAGTGTTGATTCCTTCAGGGCTACCATCCCAATCCGTTCCTTGACAGGAAAACGAACCATCCGGCCCCGACAAAAGAGTATCCACTAGATTAGGGTCTACTCTATAGGAAATCAACGCAGCGTTTCTTCCCTGCGCTCGCAAATCTAACCACTTAACAGCAGCATCATCACCATATCCTTGACGGTATAGTAATCTCCTAACTGCTAGATTATCTGCACAGCAGACAATCAAATCATATCCTTTCAATTGCTTTTCTACAAGAACTTGATACTCGTTTCTAGTCTCGCATTTTCCTTCAATGCAATGAACCTTGTATCTACCAATATCATTACTTTCAAAGTTCTGATACAACATGTTCTTTTCTTCTATCTTATCATCATCAAACACATGTAGTTCATAGATACCCAATCTAGATAGAAAGGGTACTAGATAACTACCTATGCCACCTGTTCCAATTATCATTATTTTTCTTTTCTTCATTCTTCTTCCTCCAAATTAAATTGGATTGTTATTTCTGCATACTTTTTGGATTCTTTCACTTTCCATTTACTGTTAGGATATTCTTTGAAAGCATCCTCTATTATTTTCATAAGTTTTTTCTTACTCATTCTTCTTCCGCCCATTTATTGACTGCCGAACACACATAGTTGATATTTTGGCTTGCTAATTCAAATTCTTCAAATGAAGCAAAACCTTCCGCATATCTATCACCTACTGTGAGATATTCAGATAATGCATTTTCTAATCTGCTCTTGAATTGCTCTGCTTCTTCTATTTGCTCTGTCATACTTTCCAATCTTGGTCGGATATTAGCATTGAAATTTATCGCATAAGTTCCAACATCAATTGAAGAAGTGTCTGCGCCCATCAAAGGGCTAAGTGCAGAAAACACCCTTGATATTAATTTAGTATATTCCTCAGATGTTTGTTCCATCAAATCTATTGCATCTCTCCAAACCTTAACTTCAGTTTTCATTTGAACGATAACTAGTTCTAGTTTATGCATTCTTTCTGCAAAATTTACCGCCATTTCATTTCTTTTTATTTTCCATTCATTCATATTATTCTTCATATTATTCACCATAATCATACATTGTTCTTTTTTTATCATATCTCCAAAAGAGTTTTTTCAATACTCTTTCTTCAATTTGAGTTTCTTTACTTATTTCTTCTATACTCATTCCTTCTGAATACATTGTATAGATTTCTTTCATCTTACCCATGTCTTATTCCCTTCACTATTTCTTCGGCATTGTAATATTCTAGATTCTTTCTATCAATATTCAATACATCACAAACCATGTAGGCACATTTTCTCATAGTCACTTCACAGCCCCCTACTTTACTCAATATTTGAACTTGAGATAATTTAATTCCTCTCATTCTAGATACTAGCCAAACTATTGATGCAATTACATTATCACTAAATCTAGTGCCATTGTGTGAACAGATAGTATTCACATGTTCTCCTAATATAATTACATCATTTCTAAATGATGGACTTAAGTTGAACTCATTCAACAAATCCAATATATTGTGAATGTCGTTGATTGGGCTAGTGGAAACAAACACATGTGACTTTCTAAAATGTGTAGCAATTTTCTTACTATACTTTACAATTTTAGGTGTAGGCACATTTGTTATCTTTGAGTGATTCTTCAGTTTAACATATATGTTTGCTTCTTTCAAGATAAAATATGTAAGACTCGCTGCCCTTTGTTCAATTGTTGAACCTTCTACTACTCTATGTTTCTTTAGAGATTTATAATATGTCACAACTCTATCTTTCAATTTATCTTGAACATTATACTTCCATAAGATATTATATGTTAGAGTATACATGTATCTATCAGTAGATGATACCTTAGTTGTTCTGATATTCTCCCTTCTTAGATTAGCACCCATTTTGTTATTCACATCTTTTCTATCAATGTATGACCCTAGAGATAGAGGGGTATCTTTGGAGTGTTTGCGGCTATCAAAACCACTTGACTTGGTTCTAACACTTACAGTTTCCTCAAATGGATTAGTAAGATGTACTAAACCACAATCATCGCAAACCATTTCTCCCAATCTTTCATTGAAAGTGGAAGAAGTTCCCTTACATTCAATACAACTAAAACCAATCATTTTTCCAACGCCTTTGCATCAATCTTACTCTGCTTGTAAGCATCCGAAGCAGCCCTAGTCCATCTAACTACCTTACTTCTATCTACTCTAATTGGCTTTTTAGTTCCATCAAACTCTTCGTCAGTAATGTATCTCCTAAGAGTGTAAATCATATCTCTAGCGGCCTTATCATTCATTAGAACCATTGCTCTAGCACTTAACTGGTCGCCAATACTTGAGTTGTTGTGAAGGTTGTCAATACAAATTGAACCACTAAGGGAATATCCATTCCAACCGCTACTTTTTGAATTACCAGTAATTTTGTATGTATTCACATTTTGATGTGCTAACTTCATTCCCCTACCTTCGTCAGCGATAATCCAATCTGCACATTTTCCACTAACTAGTAATGCTCTTTGTGTTGGGTTTCTAAATTGAATAAACTCAATGTTCTCATACTCATTAGCCAAGTTCCCTAGAAGTTCAGTTGCTCTATCCTCTACCATTCCACTAGTTCTGTTCTGCTTAAGCCATTCTATCATCAGTTTGTATTGTGATAGCGTAGGTTGAGCATCAACATAATACATCTTATCTGTCTCTTTCTCAAACCTAGTTCCCGCAAAGATAACATTGCTTTTCTTTGCTGATTCTTTGTCTTCAATAGCATTTGTAAACAACTCATGCCATAAGTCGTATGGAGTAATATCGGTAAATCTCTCAGACTTTCTAGAACCTAGTCTTGTAGCATTGACAAAGGTATTCATGTCCTTAATTGGCATGAATCCCCATATTCCTTCTGAGATTTCTAATGCACACTCCTTCTCGCTTATCAGTTTAGTATTGATTAAGCATTCAATTTTGGTAGGAGCATTTGATTGGCCGGGAACCTTGTAGTAATAAGTAAATGGTGTTCTGTTCTCTATCACATGTAGAATGTTAGGTGGGAAATCTACACACCTATCTACATACTCATCCATTATTTCTTTGCTTCTAGCCATTCCCCCTCTCAAGAGAATCTTTGCCAATACTACACAAGCATCCTTTTTATTCATCCTCACCAAATCAACAAAGTATTGTTTGTTCCTTCTTGAGTATAGAATAGAAACATCTCCATCAATATACTTGAATGTAATTCTGTTAAGGAAATTAGTTGTAGTATCATTAGGTGGCATTAGCACTTTACTTATTGACTTAGATAATGAAGTAAGAATAGGGTCGTCTTTCATATTTCTAGTATGACCTATTCCTAGTTTCTCTGTTCGTATTAGTTTCTCTCCAAATTGATTGAGGGCTGACGCTCTGTATCTTTTCTCTTTACCATAATTTATCCATAGAGAAGGAAACAGACCCTTTTTACTGTCTGCACATTCTAATAGGAAACTTGTCTGATTAAACTGTCCTGTATCATTTGGTTTTGGTATTTGGTATTTTATTTTCATTGTAATCACCGTAAATATGTGAATTTTTCATAATGTATCTTTTGTAGTGTAAGGCATCTTCTATTTCGCCCATTGTTTGATAGTGAGAGTAGCCCTGAATGACTTGTCTTCTCACCCTTAATTGTAAAGTTCTAGCAGTAATTCTATTTGCTTTAGCAGATTCATATGCTGTTTGAATTATTGCTTGAGCATGATTAACATTCATACTGCCGACTATTTCATCTTCCATGAATAACCATTCCTTCATGGAAAGTCGCATAGTGTTCAGTCCGTTAGTTAAATGTCACAAGAGCCACCCGCACAAGCGAGTTCGCTTTGTAGAGTTGTATTGTCCTCATACTCTTTAATGTCTGTCAAATCTACTTCGCTAACAAACTGCATTAATTCTTCGTATCTTTCTTTACCTATCTCTACCAAAGGTGCTTGGTTGCCATAGGCATTATCTGAGTATGGAATAGTTGCTAATCCGTTGTAGTAGTCTCTGTTTCTCCACATCCATTCTCCTACTTCATCCCATTCGTCTTCTTTGACATTGACAGTTGCAGAAACATTGTGGGTATT
>CEOH01000139.1_pt1 | contig 26445 bp, 33 predicted proteins | sample 530311 | NCBI WGS metagenome assembly CEOH01 (sample SAMEA2619923, study PRJEB7988) | marine metagenome | biome: marine biome (ENVO:00000447); feature: deep chlorophyll maximum layer (ENVO:xxxxxxxx); material: "saline water (ENVO:00002010), including plankton (ENVO:xxxxxxxx)" | depth 60 m
AGTAACATTTGTGTTCTCTCCAACTAATGTAGAGTCTGTATTGTCTTATTTTGAGAGAAACCCTTGGAAGAGGAAGGCGAATATTGACAATGCTATTGGTCAGTGGGGCAGGCATACTAAGAGATACCCTTATTTCTTTAGCCCTTCTTTATGCCAACACATAGGACACACCTCCGTCATATCTCCTTGGAAGAGCATAAAAGGCAAGCGTAAATCATATAAGTATGTAGGAGAAGACTTTGATGCTATGGAGCTTTTAGAACAATGATAAAAACTATAACGGTAACGGCGCACAACAGGCCAGACCTGCTAAAACTAGTATTGGAAGATTTGGTGAGGAACAACTTAGAAGGCTGGAAGGTGTTCTTTTCGATAGAGCCTACGGAAGTAAGAGATGAGATAATCTCTGTTATAAGTCAGGTGCTAGATGGGGTTGTCGAGTATGAGCTTATACTTCCCGAAACTAAGTTAGGAGTTAAGACAAATCCCTACAAACTGATGTCATATGTGTATGACGAGATTGGTTCTGATGTCAATATATACCTAGAAGATGACATAAGAATATCTCCAGATGTCACTAAGATCGCAGACTGGTATATGACCCTGCCAAGAAAATCCTACCATGAGTTTGGAGGAGTATGCCTTTGCAAATTTTGGGCGACCAATAAAGACTACTCAGACATTCAGTCAAGGGAATTTGTAATTGACCCTTATAACTTTTCGGCTCTTGGGTTCATCGTAGACAGGAGAGGCTGGTACGACCAGTTTAAATCTAACTGGTACAGAACGAATCACCACTTACAAAGAACAGGTTGGGACTTTGCTATTAGAGCGCATGTAATATGGCATGGCATTAAATGGCTATATCCTGTTGTTACTAGAAGCACACACACAGGAACAAGAGGGACTCACTGCAATGCTAAAATACAGGCCCAGTACAAGTTTGATGATATGGCCGTTTTTGATGGAGATACTACTGGCGAGTATTTTGTATCCAACTTCTCACTAGAAGAAAAAGATAACGTTTGCTTTGTAGTGCCATACAGAGACAGGGAGGATCAAATTGAAACGTTTGTTTCAGAGATAAACTCACATATGCGAACTTACCATCCTGATATAAAACATGAAATACACTTAATAGAACAGTTGAACGACAAACCCTTCAATAGAGCAAAGTTACTAAATATAGGATATGATTTAAATAAACACAAAAGTTGCTACTTCTGCTTTCATGATATAGATCTTATACCAGAGGGCGAGTGTTGTGATTATTCATTTCCTCATACTCCAGTACATCTTTCTGCATTTTGTTCACAATTTGAATACAAGGTTCCATATGAAAACATATTTGGTGGAGTTACTATTTTTGACAAGTTCCACTTTGAGAAAGTGAATGGCTATTCAAATGAATACTGGGGATGGGGCGCTGAAGATGATGATATGCGCAAAAGACTACAGAGGTCTCTTGTGCTGACTCTACCTTGGGAGAGAGCTGGCCGAGGTATAAAGTGGCACAGAAGACCGGGAAGATTCAGGTCACTGCCTCACGCAGCAGGCCCTAGAAAAGCCAGTAAACAAAACAAACACAGGCTTGGTTCAGGATATATTTTTGAGGAAGACGGCCTTAGTAGTCTTGATTACACATTAATTGAAAGTGTAAAGAAAGAGTCTTACACAGTTCATAAGGTTGATCTATGAAATACACCTCCTCTCTTATGTTACATAACGCCGATATTTTTGAGGGCGCTCCAGATTGTTGCAGGTACTCTGAGCCTATACAGCAAAGGGAGTGCTTTGGCCCAATTAAAAACTATGAGGACTACAGAAGAAAGACTAGCCTTGGATTTGAGATAATGCGTAATAGTAGTGTCGTTATATGTGGTATAGCTAGAGACTGTGAAAAGGCTCTTATAAACCCAATGATACCCATCACAGAAAAGCTCATATCATTCTTTAGGGACTATCGTATCATCATGTACGAAAATGATTCAAAGATGTCTAGTGGAGACAATACGGCTGAAGTACTGAAGGAATGGGGAGAGAAGCATGACGGCAAGTCTCACATAGTATGCGAAAACTTAAACCAAAAGAGACCAACTGGAATACGACCAGCCAGACCTACAATACTGGGAAAGCTCAGGGACAAGTACCTGAAGCATATTATGGAAAACATGTCTGACATAGACTACATGATAGTCATAGATTGGGATTTTAAGATAAGACCTTGGTCTGGATACTCAATAAACGGCATAGCAAATAGTCTAGGAAATGGACACGAAATTAACTGGGGAGCGTTTGTATCTCATGGTATATTTAAGAGCACAATGTATTGGGATACTTTTGCGCACATGGAGCCGGGAAGAAAAACTAGATATGATCGTAGGAATCAGGGCACTGTAAGGAGAAAGTACCGAGAGATGAAGATAGGCGATCCGATATGTAGAGTGGGGTCAGCCTTCAATGGCTTGGGTATTTACAAAGTAGACAGTCTGTTTAAGTGTTTTGATAAGTATGGATATAATCTATACAGCGACGGTCAGGACAAGCAAGACCAAATGATTAATAACTACCACTATAGCGAAAATTGCAACCTACATCATAAACTAAATTCGGTTGAGTGTCCGGTGTTTTTTAACCCAAGTCAGACGGTGATATACTAATGGATCAACATCAACAAGCATTGCACTTTGTTAAACAGTCTTGTGTCGGCAAGACATGTGAAATTGTATGGAAGAAGAAATGGGGCTTCTGGAAGGAAGGAGAACTGGACGCCGACTTCTATGAGGTAGATGAGTTCCTGCGTTTAGAATGTCTGTATGACACTATCTGTTTACACATACTATCTGGAGCAATGGAAAGATTTAATGGGATTCCAGAAAAAATAGCAGACACTATCACAAAGTCACTAAGGTCATGCAGAAGGCTTTTAATACTTGAGCATAATCCAGAGCACGTCGATTTTCAACAGCGGGGAGGCTGGCTTGAAGGCATATCATCTAGAATGGATATAATAACTAGACACATATACTCTGCCAATAAGCCATTCACAAAACTGAACTGGGGAAGAAATGTTCTTTTTATAATAGAGAATAAAGAAACACTACTAGACTCTATAGGTATATATAGCGCCGGATGTATTGATGAACAATTTAGAATCAACCATCCATGCGGATCGGCACAAAGAAGGGGTTTAGACAAAGGGGGAGATGTTTTTGTCAGAAGCAACGAGACTCCACCCTCAGACGAAATGGTCGAATATATAAATTCATGCAACAAAGATTCCGCTTTTATATCTGTTATTGGGGGTCTGGCTTTTCTGGACTTTTTCCCAAAAATGTCGGACAGAAAAATAATACTAACTGACATCAGGCTAAAACAATGTCTATTCTGTAAGTTCGTACTTGAGGTCATATCCAAGTCCCCAACATATGATGAATTTAAAATTAATACATCAGACACAGAATCCCTAAAAGAACTATGCTATATATCGTTTGATCAGAATGTTCTTATGACGTTAGATCAATTTATATCCATAGACGATCTATGCTCTTATTTTATGCAGGCGAAGAGCCACAATGGGGAATGGATGGGAAGGCTGTCAGAGGCTGGCTGGATAGCTCATTATGACAGATGTAGGCAAAATATAATATACAATATAGACTCAATTGTGTGCGGCGATGTAAACTCAGTTTGTATGGAAAACGCAGACAATATATCCTACCTAAGCAGTATACCAATTCAACACATAAAAGATATAACAAATTACAGCGATAACATAATCTGGACGGGTAACTGGCCTAAGTGTAAGAACGAGCCGTTCTTTCTAAAGAAGCAGGTGGATAGTGCACAAGGTTAAAATACTAGGGAATTACTATAGGGGAGATCTGCATGACTACTTTGAGAGAATGTCACAAGGAGAAGGCAGGTGGAATGATATACAGCTTGTAGAGCAGGGAGAGGACACTCTCGTCATGATAAACTGGGTCAGAGGGCTCACCCCTAAAGACGCTGTAATATTTCAGATGGAACCTAGCTCTAGTATAGCCAAATTTCCCGGCATATTCAGAAACATTTCTGGTAATAGAGATAAAATAGGATTTGGGTATGACACAAAGACCTATAGGAACACTATTGAATGGCATATATCTCCAAATTACTCTCAGCTTAGGAATGAAGAAGTTGATTTAACAAAGACAAAGGAGATGTCTTCGATAATGTCGTCTGTCAGAACACTAGATGGACATAAGATGAGGCTTGAGTTGCTTTGCTATCTATGTGATAATATGGAGTTGGATGCGTGGGGAAAGGGTCACTCAGCAACATGGATTCATCCAGAGTCCCCATCGGCAGGCAGAGAGATGGGCTCGCTTCCATTCAGAGAAAAAGACAGGGCATTGTTTCCCTACAAGTATACTTACGCAGCCGAAAATACATACGAGAGCAACTATTTTACAGAGAAGTTGGTTGATGCAATATTATCGGAGTGCCTATGTTTCTATTGGGGCTGCCCTAACTTACATGAGTTTATAGATTCAAGAGCATACATTCCAATCACCGTTAGAGATCATGAGCACTCTTTGAATGTAATCAAGTGTGCAATCGCTAACAACGAATGGGAGAAAAGACTGCCTTATATAAAAGCCGCTAAACAAAAGATACTTGATGAGCTACAGTTATTCCCGACGTTAGAGAATATATTAAAAATACAAGGTAAGATATAGTGACAGATGAAAGAAAGATAGTTAGCTACTGCTTTTTTCTCCCTAAAAAAATGTGTGAAATAAGAAAAGGGTGGGATCAACAGTATCAAGACATCAATCGCTACTGGTATAACCTTCCTTGTGTGTTAGCCTGCGACAGACTGTTCTATGCTGATTATATAAAAAGATTTTATGTAACTGAAAATGTTTTACACCATGAGCTTGGCGAGCTTTTGAAGAAAGCTAGTGAGCTACCTGATATAGAAGTAGAACTGATAGATTCGGATTACAATTACAGAGAGCTTATTGCTCACCGATTCAAGCCGTTATGGGAGGGCTGGGATATAGTCTTGATCAGGGATATAGACTCTGTTGTGAGTGTTTCAGAATGGAAATGTAAGAACGCCTTTGAAAGCTATACTGATGCGCGTGTTTATAGTGCAAGATCTCATAACGCCCACTTTGGTTTGATGGGAGGGCTTTGTGGCTTCCGACCAAAGACAATAAAGGATAAGCTGTCAGATAATTTAGAAAGCTTCATAAATAGATACGGAGTGGGTCTGGCTAGAAACATTCAAGACTTTGATCAAAGATTACTTAATAAAGCCTTTTGCACAGACCATGCTTTTACCAAAGACTATTACTATGATATGCCTGTAGACAACGCCCACGTCTTTCCTAAGAACTGTGCCAATAGATACAAATTCCCCTGCCGCAGAGTGGGAAAGGAAGACCCAAGAAAAGGATCGCTTGAAGGGAGTCTGCTTGAGGTTGCTGAGATTATAAAAAGATACATTGCAGATAATTGGGCGGGCAAGCCAGTTGATTGCAGAGGAGCGCTAACGAAAGAAATACTGGAATACGACGATGAGATAAGAAGCATAGTATCCTCATCTCAAACACTCTCAAGTTTTTATACGTAAGGAGAAAATAGATGAGCGACACGCCTATAATATACAGAAACCCAAACTCTCACAAAGGAGATACCTCCAGAGAACTCTTGTCCATGTGGGATGAGTCTGGGTACTGTAGGCTAAAGAGCTGCGAAAGCAGGCTGTCTTGGTGGAATCAGGTGGGAGATGTTCTTTTATATGAGTTCAACCAAGAGCCACAAGTTAGAGTCCCTCATAAAGAGCATGTTAACCTTGGATTGTTTGGGAACTATAAGCCTGAAGATTGGGGGCTACACTGGGTATTTTGGGGCAGACATCCTAGACAGCTTGAGAAGAAGATTTCGGAGGGAATCCTGCCATACGACCGGAGAGATACTTTATCTATATGGCTTGGCAAGATTGAGACTAGTGAGCAAGCTAGGCATAGGACTTCTCAGAACTGGTCACAGTGCGTTGAATATTACAGCATGGATGGCAGCAGAGGCTCCTTCTCTCAGCAAGAATACTTAGATATGGTTTCTAGATCAAAGTTTGGGCTATGCCTTGCTGGTTATGGTAAAAAGTGCAATCGTGAGCCAGAATATATGGGTTTAGGTGTTGTTCCAATAGTCGCTCCAGAAGTAGACATGAATTATTATGATAGCCCCGAAGAAGGGGTGCACTACTTCAGGGTTAGCTGTCCAGAAGAGGTGAAAGAAATATCAGAGGGGCTCAGTCAGTCGGAATGGAAAAACATGTCTGACAACTGTGTTGACTGGTGGAATAGGAATTGCTCTAGGCTCGGATCATTCAAGACTACAAAAAGAATTATAGAGGAGAATTATGGATAAGCTGATAAGCTATTGCTTCTTCCTGCCCAAATTTATAGACAATGATCGGGCGATGTGGGACGAGCTATACGATGACTACAATAGGTACTGGTATAATCTACCCACACTTCTTATCTTAGATAAACTTCTCTACCCAGACTACAAAAAAAGATTCTATGTGACTAAAGAGGTAATGGAACATCCGTTGTCACAGATACTAAGCTCTTGTCAAAACACGCATAATATAGAGATAGAAGTATTAAGAGGGCAGCATAAAGATAGAACTCTGATATGTGAGAGGTTTCGTCCTTTCTGGGAAGATTGGGATATCGTCCTCCTTAGAGACATAGATTCAGTGCCTACAATCGGAGAGTGGCAATGCAATAAGGAGTTCGAGAGTCACCCTGATAGATATGTTTATACCTGCCGCTCTCACCCAAACCATCATGGCAAAGGCTGTAGACTGTTGGGTGGTCTCTGCGGCTTTAGACCAAAACAAATATCAGAGATATTAGGAGACAATATAAATGACTTTACAACTAGATGGTGCTGGCCTAAGAGCAACATAATGGATCAGACCATCCTGATCAATGCCTTCACATCTGACAGTAGTTTTACTGAAGCTAGATTCCTAGACTTCCCTATACACTTACAAGATAAAGCTCCTTTTGTTCCATGTCTTTCTATTACAGACACCTTCCATAAATTAAATGATGATGCTCTAAATGCTATGGCAATAGTGCAGAGTGAGATGGGGGATAGATGGGCTGGTCAGCCTGTGGATGCTAGAGGGGCTGTTACTAGAAGGCTCCTTGATCTTGACACTGACATCTCGGAATTGATACTACACTCGGACGAACTTAAGGAACTCTACCTATGAAATATGATAAAGAATATTGGGACTATCAGAGCAGAATAGGAAAAATAGGAGGCATACTCAATCTATTCAAATTTGAGAATCATATAAAAGAAGAAGATACAGTATTAGATTTCGGCTGTGGAGGTGGGTACTTGCTTGAAACCATCAACTGCGCAAAGAAGGTTGGGTTTGAAGTTAATGACCACGCTATAGAAAGGGCTAGGTCTGTCGGATTGACAGTTACCAAAGACTGGGATGAGATAGAAGATAATTCTATAGATAAGATTGTATCTAACCATGCGCTTGAGCATGTTCTAGAGCCCCTGTCTTCCCTTAAGAAACTACACACTAAATTGAAAACGGGGGGAGCCTTAATACTTGTTGTTCCTTGTGAGCAGCTAGGACAGCCTCAATTCAATTATAAAGTCAATGATGTCAACCAACATGTATACACATGGTGCCCACAAAGTCTTGGGAACCTTGTTAAGGCAAGCAGCTTTAGAGTTGTAAGTTGTGACACGCTTCACCATTGCTGGACTGACGACTTTGAGAGATGTTATATGGACGAAAACTATCATGAGCGCTGTGTGGCGCAGGCGGAAAGAACAGGGACTTTTCAAATAAAGGTGGTGGCCAAAAAAGATGGATGATATCAATGTAATCCTTACAGTCTGGAAGAGAAATAATTTAGAAAGACAGTTAGCCTGTATGCAAGAGCAGAGCGCTAACATCTCAGATATATATGTCTACCAAAATGAGTCCCATCTAGACATAGAATATTTAAAAGAGAAGTACGACTTCTACCACATACATTGCAAGAATAAAAACTTCAAGTTTCATGGCAGGTTTACGCTTCCATTATTATTTGATTCCACATATACGGCGATCTTTGATGATGACACGATCCCCGGCAGTAGATGGCTGGAGCATTGTGTAAATGTTTCTAAGAAAAACAACTGTATTGTTGGCGCTAACTGTAGGAATTACAGGGCTAGAGGGCATGATTGCGGGGAAGGAAACGCAGAGAATGTTAGATGTGACATAGTTGGTCACTGCTGGTTTTTCAAGACATCGTGGGCTCATTATATGTGGAGAGAAAAACCTCCTACATATGACAATGGAGAAGACATACACTTCTGTGCAGCATGTAAGATGCACGGAAATATAGACTCGTACTTTCCTTCGCAGCCACAAAGCAGGAGAGATTTATGGGGAGACACCCACCAGCAATTAGGACAAGATCAACATGCACAGTGGAGAAAGGCCAACCATACAGATTCAAGATGGGCTATTTATGAACACTGGATACAAAGAGGGTGGAAAATAAATGATAGCAATAAATAATTTTCCTCGGTGTGGTCTTGGCAATCGCATTCTGTATTACAATAATCTCAGACAGTTGGCAGCTAAAACAGATAGGCAATGGTCGAGTGTACCTTGGGATGGGCATACGTATTTCAAAGGAGATATGCTCAATGGCTCGAAGCAAGGTAAGGAATTCAGGCATTGTCTAGGGGAGAATTTCTTTAAGTGGAGAACGATTCCCACTAGAGACATCTTTAATCTACAGTATAACATCGGTGTCCCCAGCAATGTCTGCGCCTTGCATTTTAGAGGAACAGATTTTCATCAGTGGAATATTGATGCAGTTCTTGACTATAATTATTACATACAAAGCCTAGAGGAGCTTAGAGGGAAGGCTTCTTCATTTGCCTTATTCACAGATGATATGGGTCTATACAGCTTTCAAAAAACAAGAAAATACTTAGAAGAACATGGGCTAGACTTTACTGTTGGACACTCTTGCGATGAGTTAGCCGACCTTACTTATATGTCAGAGTGCGACTATATTGTTTCTAGCCCTTCTACGTTTTGTATTGTTGCTGGCTTTATCGGTAATAAAAAGAAAATTATACACTCAGAGGAATGGGTCACTGACAGGGCTAACAGGGATGATAGATTCTGGGCTGACCTCCTTGGTGGAGGGAATGACGACTACTCTATTTGGAGACTAATATGATCACTAGAACAAGCAGATATCATGTGTTAAAAATGTTGGAGGAGAGCCCGAACCTGAGCGTTGTAGACTTAGGCTCAGGAAACGCTGGCTCATGCCCAGACGCAGATGTCCTTGTTGACAGAGCAGATTTTTCTGCCAGTTTTCCCGACAAACAATTTATAGTTCACGACCTGAATAACCTGCCTCTCCCATTTGAAGACCATGAGTTTGACTTTTCTTTTTGTAGTCACTTGCTTGAGCATATGACCCAACCGCTGGAATTCCTCAAAGAGGTTGTCAGGATATCAAAGTCTGGCTACATTGAGGTTCCTTCTCCTCTTATTGACAATCTAGTATCAGGAGACGACTATCGAGATCCTTATGGGCATAAATGGTGGGTGTTCTTTGATGATGTGGGTGAAAAGATTATTCTTAGGCCAAGGAGACATATAGTTGAAAAGACTATTGATATACCAGAGCTTAATAAATTATACCCGTTCTTTAGATCTAGCTTTGTAATAGAGCTTATGTGGTCTAGAACAATGGAGATAGAAATGGGCGATGAAAAATATTTTTATGAGAATAGTAACTACGATTTAAGCAGGGATACAATCAACCCTTGGAAGATGGGGCACTGACATGATATACCTTAAGACCTATTGCTATACACCCCACGAGATAGAGTTCATAATAGCCAACCTCAAAGAGTGCTATGACCACATAGACAAGATGATAGTCTGTGAGTTCGATATCCACCACACAGGGGTGAAGCGAGACTTTGAATATACAGACTTGAAGGAAAGGGTGCCAGAGTACTTAAGAGATAAACTAGACTACCATGCATGCGAAGTATTCGATATAACTGCTAGGGCGTATGAGGATGAGTCATTGATTCACTCAATCAATGAACCTGTTATGCGTAGCTATTTTACAAAACTCTACGACTTCAAACCTTCTGACGTTATAATATCAATAGACGCAGATGAAATAATTTATGGAGACAGTATAAACTACATACACGATCAGGTCAGGACACACGGTGTCGTCGCGCTCAAGCTCAGGCAGTTTTTCTATAAGAAGAACTATCTTTGGAGGAATAAGGACTTTATTTCACCGATAGCGGCATACTTTTGCATGATAACCCCGGAGTTTCCAAATAATTGGAGAGATACTGGGAATGTTACCGATGAGTATGTTGGTTGCCACTTCTCATGGTGCATGGACGTAGAGGCTATGATTCACAAGCTAGACACATACAGTCACCCAGCATATCGGTTCTGTGCCGATAAAGACCTGCTGAACAATGCGATTGAAAATAAAGAGTATCCTTTTGATGAGGGTGTTGACTTTGATATTCACGAGCTTGATTTAAACGACGAACTAATACCTAAGTCTATGAGAGGATGACATGAAGTCTGTTGCAATACTGGGGAAAGGGCCGAGTGTGCTAAGAAGTACCAAGGAGTTTGTTGACTCGTTTGATGAAGTCGCAGGATGCGGCAGGCCAGTATTTAAGGGATATGAACAATATATAGGGAATAGGCTTCACTATCACTTTGCCAATAAAACAGGAACCCCTTATACTAAACAAGAAGAGCAAGAGCTAGGAATAAAGAAACTGGTATGCACTGCCAATGGCGAAGAGATTAGATCTCAGTTCAAATATGAGGGATTAGATCCATCAACAGGCATACTGGCATTTAACTTTTTCTTACGGCAGGGTTATACTAGGATCGCATTAATAGGGTTTGACTTGTTTCAAACTATGAGCAAAATGTACTACTTTAAAAATGAAGAGTTTGATCCAGCAGTCAACTGGCTATGGAATAATGGTACTTACGACAACCAAGGCAGGCTTATGACCGTTAGTCTTCATAATACAGAAAAGACAGCCGAGTACTTGAATCACAGTTTTGACACAAACCCAGACAAGCAATTTTATATATTCTCTAGTTACCCATTTGAAGCAAGAAAGAATCTTGAAGTGTTATGAAGAATCAAGACCTAAAAGAAAAGTATGATTCTGTTTTCAAAGAAGGGGCCTACAACTTCTTCACCTCAGATGGTTTTCATGAGGCGTTGAGCATTGCAGCGTCCTATGACTGGCGAGAAAAGAAGGTTTTGGATATCGGATGTGGAGAAGGTAGATTGGGATCGACTATTGCGGGCGCAGGCGCATCGGAGGTGGTTGGTGTTGATTACAGCACTGAAGCTATCAAAAACGCACAGAGTAGATTTGACATACCAAACTTAGAGTTCATATGCGTTGATTATAAGAGTATAAACGAAAAGTTTGATGTAGTCACTATGCAAGGAGTAATGGAGCATTTTGATAACCCTTGGGATGAGCTAAAGAATATACTGGATAACTATCTCGTTGAAGATGGCGTTGTGGTAACAAGCTCTCCCTCTTTTCTTAATCCTCGCGGATATGTCTGGATGACACTGGCAAAGCTATTTGATGTGCCGATGTCCTTGACAGACTTACACTTCATATGCCCGTTTGATATGATTGACTTCTGCAAAGAACACGGATATAGCCTAGAATATGAATCTATATATCAAGATTGGGGCTGTGGAGAGACTATGTTGAATGATCTAAACAAGAGGCTCAGAAATGCATTGAGAGATGCAGGAATGGACAACACAAAGGTGGCAGACCTTTTGGCTTGGTTGTCTAGGGCATCAGGCTTCTTTACTCAAAATAATGAGAGTGGAGCTATAGTTATATATAAGATATCAAAGCTAAAGGGGGAGTAGATGAAGCTCTCTAATAGGCAAGTGATATATTCCCTGAAGAATGAGTCTGCTCAAAGACATACGGGCGAATACTTCCAGATACTCCAAGTGAACAGCAAGTATCATCTTTATTACTGTAGTGAGAACAGACTCAAGGTTGCCATATCAGACTCGCTTTCTTTTCTAAACTCTCAACCATCAGTCATTCTTGAACACTGTCCCGGCGGTTGCTTTTGTATTATTCAAGAAGACAACGGATTGTTTATGCTTTGTGGAGCCCATAAGTCGAATAAAGAGGATAACGAAATAGAAATACCAGACTTAGTATGGCCTCCGAGTAAACTGGTAACAGACCACACAACCAAAAGGAACGATAGAAAAAACGGTATGTATCTGCTTATGTCGCAAGATGGAATCTGCTGGAAGCCGTGTCATGAGACGCCAGTATTACATGCCTCTGTCTCTTCAGAGTCTTGCAGTCTTGGCGAAGTAGGGTTTGATACATCTCCGTGCTTAATCAAAAAAGATGATCAGTTTTACTATTATGGCAGACTTAACAGCTCTTTGGATGAAAGAAGGATATATCTAAGGAAGTCAAAAGACTTAATGAACTGGTCTGCTCCAGAAAGAATTTCTGTTACCAATGAAAATCAAAATAATCTAAAAAAAAACTATTACAACCCGGTAGTTTTTAGCTATAATAGTTATATCTTGATGTTAACTCCTTACTTTGAGTCATGTGGTACAGAGAATAGACATTCTACCGAAGGAAAGACTTTGTTGCTCAGGTCGGATGATGGCCTTTGCTGGGAGATAATTGATAGCTGCTTGCCTCATCAAGGAAAGTACAAGCATAGGGTCAATGACATCCATATCCAAGATGATTCTTTGTTGGTATTCTACAGGGAAAATATACCGGAGAGCCGTCAAAACCTAGTATCCTTTAACTTAGAGCTGGAGACATTATAGATGGAAAGATTTAAAAAGATAGAAGACCGGATTCGGTGGTATTACGGCAGACCAGAAGAGTATTTAACAAACCACTATCCAAAAAATTACTTCGACTTCTTTATTGATGTGGGAGCTAGAGGGATAAAGAATCCTTGGCATATAAACCATCTGGCTTTAGCCAACCCTGAAACGCTATTTTTGGGTTACGAGCCAGATCTACCCTATTACAATGAGCTAGTGGAGTCAACTAAAGATCTAAAAAATGTTAAGATGTATAGAGAAGGGTTTGGCACTGGTAAACAAATGGATACCCCACAAGGCCCGAACCAAACAGTCTCGCTGACAGACATATTTACTAAAAACACACTTGATTGCAACTCCACTTGGGCTATAAAGTTTGATTGCGAAGGAGGCGAGTATGCTCTCATGGAAGATGAGTGTCGAGGATGTGTAGAACTCATGAAAAAGGCAGATCACATATCTCTTGAGTTTCACGCCCGAGGAGCGAAGTTAAAGGGCTGGGAACAACCAAACTTCTTTATAAAAACAAACAGAAGTCTCCCGCGCTCCTTTGTAGGCCCCGAAGAATGGATGATGCAAAACTTCTCAGAATCTCATGATATATTTCTGACATCGTATGACCAAAGACTTGCATTAAAAACATTTGTTCTTCTTTCTAACAAGATAATGTCCTCTGTTGATTCTTTATTTTGGAAGGATCTTTTATGAGACATAAGGTAATCGCCTGTATACCAACCAAGAATACAGCTTGGCTACTAAAAACAACCCTAAAGCACCTGACTTCATTTTGCGACAAGGTAATTATCAGTGATGACCAAAGCACGGATAATACTGAGGACATATGCCGGAGCTACAGTAATGTTGAATATTACAAGAGGCCTGAAAGAGAGTTTGGAGACAGGCAGGGCGCGTTGCAAAGACAGGAGCTACTAGATAGGGCTTACAAGCACGACCCTGACTATTTCTTTTTCTTAGACGCAGATGAAATGCCCTCTCCCGATATAGTTGATTGGATAGACTCTCTTGGCACAAGGTCTGAGGAGTCTGTCTGCATGTGGACTTTTCCTTGGGTACATCTCTGGCGCGACGAGAACCATTACAGAGTAGACTCATATGTTTCCAAGCTGGGAGGACAAATTAATTGGGAGCCTTTTTCGGTTGCGTATAGGAAAGGCTTCTTTGTTAGAAATATACCGGGATTTACTCTAGAGTATGATATAAGCCAACATCGAGTCAGACCATCCAACCAGCCTAAAAATACCCCAAAGCCTTGGGTTGACGTACAGGAGTCTCCTGTTATAGTACATTATGGAAAGATAAGTGATTATTTTAAAACCAATCAAAACTTCAAGGACAGAGCGGCTTGGGATCAGCACGCAAGGGGAAATGACTACCAGTCTACTTTGAACCATCATATAGTGTCGAATTCAGAAGAGACATTAAGACTCAAAGAAGTGCAGGAGGAGTGGATATGGAAGTAGATGTCGCTGTTAGTAGCCTGAAAGAATATGGCTTCTGCGTAATCGAAAACTACTGGTCTAATGATAAATGTAGAAAAGCGGTTAAAGAACTGTCATCTGTAGATAGTCTACAGTTCGAGAAGGGGCAAGGAGGAGACTTAAGGCTACAACATGCAGAGAGCCATCTTACCACAGCCAAAGACTTCTTAGAAGATTCTTTTATACAGGAAGTGGCTAGCCAATATAGCTATTGCAATTTCGCCCATAGAATTGTAGGGGGTATTGTTAGACACATTGATGGCGCAAATATAGATTCTGGTGGCGGCTGGCATGTAGATAGCGAACAGGAGTCTCAGTTCAAAAGCTTCATGTATCTTAGTGATGTCGGTACAGACAATGGCCCCTTCACAATAGTGCAAAAGTCCAAGAGACTGGTGCCTGAAATACCAAAGCACTCGAATCTTAGAATACGTCAAGAACATGTAGAAGATATGTTTGAATCGAGCGACATCATAGAGATAATAGGAAAAGCTGGCACATGCATACTGATAGACTCTACATATGTGCATAGAGGAAAGCAGATAGAAAATGGAACAAGACTTACCTATACCACTTATTTTTATCCAAAAAAATGATAATCATTGATAAACAAACTAGAGGAAGGCATGGAAACAAGGTCTTCCATTTCAATACGTTGATGCAGATATCGCAGATAACTGGTCAGCAAGTCTTCACTGATTGCTGGGACGGCTATGGGCACTTCAATGAAACGTGCCGGATTGCCAACTGGGTTTCGGGAGATATACAAGAGATTCCGTTTTCTGACCTTATATATAAAAGCAAAGATGAACTATCAAAAGAGTACTCTACGGGGAACTGGAAGTTGCACACACTTTCACTTTGCGGCCCGTTCTTTAGGATTACACATGTTGATCCGAGGGAATTTATAAGCCTGAAGACTGTTCCAAGCCTTGAGCCACAAGCTATTGGCGTACATGTCAGAGGAGGTGACACTAGAGGAGCCGATGGTATGAACTGTAGAGAGGTTCATCCTCCAGAGTATTACATAAATGCTATAGACTTTGTATTGGATGAGTATTCAGATCCTCACTTTTACTTCTGCACTGATGATCCAGATAGCAACTATCCATCCTACCAAAAGACTCTAAGCTATCTTAAAGATAAAAAAGTGCAGCTTACTCATAATCCTAATGCAAGCTATATGCATGACTTTTCGCTATTATCTGAGTGTGATGTTTTGATATCAGGGTCTAGCACATTTTCGCTAGCGGCTGGAATGATAGGTAAGAAAAAGAAAATAATCCACAGTAGGGATTTTGTAGAGCAATTCAAAGAAGAAGACCAAAAGTGGTACAGTAAGTTTGGCAACGGGATGTTTTTTCATGACATGAACCACATGACTAGCAACTATTACAATTTATGGAGACTAATATGAGAGCCTTAGTAACAGGAGGAGCCGGTTTCATTGGCTCAAACTTAGTAGACACACTAATCAGTGAAGGGCACGAAGTCGTTGTGATAGACGATGAGTCAGCAGTTGTCCACGAGCAGTTCTACTGGAACGAGCACGCTGAAAATCACAAGGAGGATATATGTGACTTTGATGCAATAAGTCCGTTGTTCGACGGAGTAGATGCGGTCTTTCATCTGGCAGCAAGATCAAGGATACAGCTAGCGATAAAAGACCCAAGAAGATGCGTGCTGGTTAATACTTATGGAACATGCAATGTTCTGCAAGCTGCTAGAGAGGCAGGCGTAGGTAGAGTTGTTTACTCTTCGACTTCTTCTGCTTACGGCTTAACAGACCCTCCACACACAGAAGACCAAGAAATAGATTGTCTAAACCCATATTCGGTATCAAAAGTGTCAGGAGAGAGTTTATGTAAGATGTACAGTGATCTATTCGGACTCAAGACTGTTGTGTTTAGGTATTTTAACGTATATGGAGAGAGACAGCCTCTTAAAGGACAATATGCTCCAGTGATAGGCCTATTTCAAAAGCAAGCACAAGAGGATAACCCACTGACTATTGTTCCAGACGGGCATCAAAGAAGAGACTTTACGCATGTCTCCGATGTCGTTCGTGCAAATATTATTGCCTCGACCAAAGACTTGGATGGACACTATGGGGAATTGTTTAATATAGGCACTGGAACGAACATGTCTGTTCTTGAATTAGCAGATCTGATCTCTAAAGATAAAGTTTTTATAGATCCAAGAGAGGCTGAAGCTAGGGAGACATTAGCAGATATAAGTAAGGCAGAGAATATTCTAGGATGGACGCCTAGCGTTAAACTTGAGGAGTGGCTCAGAAAGAATGATTGATGTAATAATCCCTGCTCATAAAAAAGACATAGACACCCTAGACCTTTGCGTAGAGAGCATAAGGACTAACGTCAAAGGTGTGAGGAGGATTATTGTAGTGTCTAAAGAGAGGCTCAGTCAAAACGCAGAGTTCTTTCCAGAGTCCGAATTTCCTTTCTCTCTTGACGATGTGGGGAATATAGTTGGTTTTCATAGGAAGACTTGCAAATATTACGGAGGCACTCTACAAATGACGGCTCCTCTAGTAATACCGGATTTAGAAAGAGATGTGTTAACGTGTGACTCCGATACGATATTTTTGAAGCCAGTAGAGTTTATAGACGAGAATGACAACGGTCTTTACAATGTAAGTTACGACATAGCGTCTGATGTTACTTCTCATCCATATATTGAGCATTGTGAAAAGCTCATACCGGGACTAACGAAAGAAACTGAGTACTCAGGAATATGCCACCATACTCTGATACAGACAGATGTTTTGCAAGAGATATTTGATCGAGTACAAGAGATTCATGGGGAACCCTTTTGGAAGGCCAACCTAATGGTGACTCTGGCTCCATATAAAAGCTTGACGCATCCATTGCAAACTAGAGATGGCAGCCCTTTTCATGCTGAGTGCCCATTGCTGATAACCACATATGAGTTTTATTTTAATTACGTTATGAAGTACCACTCTGACAGGTGTAAGATAAGAAAGCTTAAGCAAATCCTTGCATACAAAGGAAGGATGGGGGTTGAAGGGGAAAGTCTACATTCGGTAGGATCAAGAACAAACTTAGACGGCAATGTACATATTATACCGACTGCTGAAGAGCAGACATTTAATTTTGCCTCATTCAAAGATGCATGCCTTCACATATCCGGTCGATGCGCCCAGTTGGGGTGGGATATGGTTACTTTCCAAAACCATACTAGGATTGGAGCTAAGGAAGATAGAAGGATTTTAGAGGAAGAAATTTGTGGAAGACATAATAATACAAAAGATTAACGAACATACTATTGGCTATATTAAAGACTTTATCCAACAGATGGGGTCTGCTTCCAAGTCGTTTAGATACTATGAAACAAGACTTCCTGAAGAGGTAATTCCAGACCACCTACTTACTATCGTTCTCCTAAAGCCGATTCTAGAGTATGAATATAGTCCCATTGGCTATGGACATTTGGACAGGGAAGGGGATACTATATGGTTAGGGATATGTGTCAAAGAAGCTGAGCAAGGCAAGGGGTATGGAAGAATGATAATGGGGGAGCTAACCAGCAGCTACAGTGGAGACATAAGCCTTACTGTCGATAAGGATAACGTTGGGGCTATAAAGTTATATAAAGACTTCTCCTTCGAGCAGGTTGAAGACAGGGGAGATATGATAAAAATGGTAAGGGAGGCAAGTTGAGAGACTTCATACCGCAGATACAACCTTGGATAGACGAATCGGAGCTGGTACAGCTAAAGAGAGTTGTAGACAGCACATATGTAACAGAACACACGTTAACTGCCGAGTTTGAAGGCATGATAAGAGATCTTACTGGGTCTACCCATGCCATTGCTATGACTAACGGAACTGTCGCCCTATTCTGTTGCTTAAAGGCGCTGGGGATAGGAGAAGGAGATGAGGTTATAGTCCCGAATATGACGTTTATAGCATCATCAAACGCTGTTATAATGACTGGCGCCAAACCTGTATTCTGTGAAATAAAACCCACTAACTTTTGCATCGACGAAGACAAGGTGGCTGAACTTATAACTGAGGATACTCGTGCGATCATGCCTGTTCACCTATACGGACAGAGCTGTGATATGCACGCTATGGAGAGATTGGCGAGAGAATATGATATTAAGGTTGTTGAGGATGCAGCGCAAGGAGTCGGGGTAAAGTTCGATGGCAAGCACGTCGGCACGTTTGGGGACATGGGCATACTGTCCTTCTATGGAAATAAAACGATAACGTGCGGCGAGGGAGGCGTCGTCCTGACGGATTCAGACAAACTTAAGGAAGAGTGCTATAAGCTAAAGAATCACGGAAGACTTACTAAGGGTACATTTATCCATGAAGATATTGGATACAACTTTTGCTTCACAGAGATGCAGGCTGCGATTGGAATATCACAGATGAATAAGCTGAGTAAGATAATAGAAAGAAAGAAGAATATATATGACTTGTATCACAGAAGACTGTCTCCGGTGCAAGAAACATTAAGACCAGTCTATACTGATCCGAGATGCAGCCCGGTTTGGTGGTTTACCTCATTCTTAACGACAGATAAATCTGAACTAAAGTCATTTCTCTTGGACAAGGGTGTCCAGACTAGAGACTTCTTCTATCCTCTAGACGCTCAACCTTGCTACTCTAAGGACTCCAGACTTCCCGTCACAGAAAAGGTGTTCAATGAAGGCATATCGTTACCATCGTCTTATATTATGACAGATGAAGAGCAGAACTATGTGATAGACAGCATACTCGACTTTTATGGGGGTGCAGCATGATACCATTGGTAAAAGACACTATTGACAATGACGATATAGAGAAGTTGATCGAGTGGCTGAGAACCTTTCCTAGACTGACCAAAGGAGAGCTTACTGAGCGATACGAGTCCATGTGGGCTGACTTCTTAGGCTGTAAGCATGCTGTGTATGTAAACTCAGGGTCTTCGGCTAATTTGCTCATGCTGTACACGTTGATTGCGGCAGGAAAGCTATCTAAGGGAGATCGTGTTGTGGTTCCCGCAGTATCTTGGGCAACTGATTTGGCGCCTGTTGTGCAGTTAGGCCTTGAGCCTATCCTGTGCGATTGTAACATGGAGGACTTGTCGGTCGATTTAAATTGCTTAGAAGACTTGGTTAAAAGAGGAGATATAAAGGCGTTGATGTTTGTGTCTGTTCTGGGCCTTGTCCCTAACATGGATGAAGTTATACGCCTTTGTGAACTCCATGACGTTATCTTATTAGAAGACTCGTGTGAATCACTTGGGTCTGAGTTTGATAACAAAAAGCTTGGGACATTTGGTTTGATGTCTTCTTTTTCAATGTACTTTGGCCATCATATGTCAACCATAGAAGGAGGAATGGTCTGCACTGATAGTAGTGATATGTATAATATGCTGAAGTGCCTGCGTAGTCATGGGTGGGATAGAGACTTAGATGAAGGTTACAGACAGGCCTTAAGGAAGGATCACCCTAGCTCTGACTTTGAGAACCTCTACAAATTCTATTACTACGGATTCAACTTCAGACCAACTGACCTACAGGCTTTTATAGGCATACAACAACTGGAAAAGTTAGACTCAGTAATAGAAACTAGGCATAAGAACTACCTACTATACTGTAGTTTATTTAACAATCTGCACTGGGAGCCGCAAACACAAAGAGAAGGAATATATATATCTAACTTCGCTTACCCTGTCATACATCCAAGAAGAGAAGAAATCGTAGCAAGACTGTCAGAAGAACAGATTTCTGTAAGGCCGTTAATATGCGGGTCTTTGGAACTCCAACCCTTCTGGCCAGAGAGAAAGCCTGTGGCGAAACACAAGAACGCCGAGCTAGTAAATGACTTTGGCTTCTACGTGCCTAATAACCACCAGATAACAGAACAGGAGATACGTAAGGTTTGTTCTGTAATGAATGAGTTCACTTAAGGAAAAAGATGAAGATACTAGAATATTCAACCGAGCAATATGATTTCCAAGGTCTCGTTTCAGAACTCTTTGATGGCGATCTCGACGATTTAGACAACAGAGAAGAAAAGAAGGGGCTGACTTTAGGAAAAGATACTCACACCTCCTTTCATAGGCATTTTTATGAAGCGATTGACGCTGGCTGGCCAGAGTTTATGAATACGTATCACGCATTTTTAAGAAATGTAATACACCCCCTTTTTGAGGACGACACTTTAATATTTCAGAAATATCCCGGAATTAGGTTTAACCGGCCCGGAGCTAAGGCTGTATACAAGTGGCACTCAGATGGGGATGAAGACCATAGGCACCCTTTAGGTGAGATAAACATTTTCTTACCGATTACAAAGACTTTTGGGAACAATGCCATGTGGTACGAAACAATACCGGGCATGGGAGACTGGAGGCCTCTTGAGATTGACTATGGTAAGTTTTTGATTGGGTATCTAAATCAATGTAGGCACGGCAACAAAACAAACGACACGGGCAAGACGAGAGTCAGTTTTGACTTTAGAGTCATGCCGGGGTTCGCTTATGACGAAAACTGCGATTTGCAAAGTTGTACCACAAAACAGAGATTTCTCGTTGGGGACTATTATGATAAGATAGAGAGACATCAGACCTCCTCAATGTACGACCCTATAGAAAATGCAAGGCTTGGTAACGCATGTTAGTAGATAAATATATTAAAGAGTATAACCTATCAGACCCTTGGGATGTGGTAGATTTGTTTGAGAAGAAGATGGCAGAGTATGGAGGAAGCAAGTACGCTGTCTCTGTAGACAACTGCACAGACGCCCTATTCCTCTGCCTAAAATACCTTAAAGCAGACGGAGAGATCACGCTACCGAAAAGAACTTACGTCTCTGTCCCATGCACAGCCATACATGCCGGTTGCCAAATTAAACTTGAAGACATAGAATGGAGTGGAGCTTACCAACTAACTCCTTACCCAGTATGGGATGGCGCGACCCGCATGCGTAAGGGAATGTATGTTCAAGATTCCTATTACTGCATCTCTTTCCACAGAAGAAAGCATATACCAATCGGAAAGGGAGGCATGATCCTAACAAATGACAAGGCCGCCTATGACTGGTTCAAAGTCGCAAGGTACGAAGGAAGACATATAGATAAGCTATATAAAGACGATTCATTCGATATGATTGGATGGAATATGTATATGCCCCCCGAACAGGCCGCTGAAGGCTTGGAGCTTTTTAAAGACTTGGCAGACTGGAATGAGGATCTAGAGACTTCCGGCATGCATAAAGACCTATCAGAATTTCCAATATATGAGCAGGCAAATAGGTGATATTAATATCTTTCGGCACTCGCCCAGAGTTCATAAAACTAAAGCCAGTGATGGACTCACTCGGGGATTACAAAACTCTTTTTACAGGACAGCATGTAGATCTTGTAAAACATGAGCCAGATTATAGGATTAATATAGAGGATGGCGCAAATAGGCTAGACTCTGTGGTTTCCTCGATAATGAATTCAATTGATTTTGAAGGCATTAGTTCTGTTATGGTTCAGGGTGATACTACTTCTGCCTACGCAGTCGCCCTCTCAGCCTTTCACAATAGGATACCAGTAATACATCTAGAAGCAGGTCTGAGAACTTGGAACCTTGAGCAGCCCTACCCAGAAGAGGCTAACAGGCAGATGATAAGCAGAATAGCCAGCCTACATTTATGCCCTACTGATGGTGCGAAGCTAATCCTTGAAAGGGAGAATGTGTCTGGAGTTGTAGAGGTTGTTGGCAACACTGTGTTAGATAATCTTGTAGATATAAAGCCGACTATAGAGAAGAAGATACTTGTGACTATGCACCGCCGGGAGAATCATAAGAACATCAAAAAATGGTTTTCACACATAGACTCTTTAGCTAAATCACACTCAGAGTACCAGTTCTTACTGCCCGTCCACCCAAACCCAGCAGTAAAAGATAACGTAGGAATTCTAAAAAATGTTGACGTGGTAGACCCAATGTGTTATAATGAACTAGTGGACTATCTATCCAAATGCTCATATGTCATAACGGACAGCGGCGGGATACAAGAAGAGGCTGCGTTTTTAAGAAAGCCTTGCTTGGTGTGTAGGGAAGAAACTGAAAGGTATGAAGGCCTTGGTAAGTTTTCTTTGTTATGCCGACATCCTGACGAGCTTTTACAGATATTTTCACAACTCAACGATCTCTCTATGGATGGCGACTGCCCCTATGGTGATGGAAAGTCTTGCGAAAAAATACTAAGAGTCTTAAATGAGAATAATTATTCCAGCTAGGCGGGGTTCAAAAGGAGTCCCATTCAAAAACAGAAAACTGCTTCCCTTGACTATGGAGACACTTCCAGAGAAGATGTTACATAAAACCGTTGTCTCAACGAATGATGAGGAGATAATGAAGGTAGTCCAAGAGCAGTATCCCGAATGTACGATACACGCTAGAAGCGAACAGTCATGTAGAGATGAGTCCTCTATGAAAGAATGTGCTGTAGAAGTTGTCAATGATCTTAATATACGCTACGAGCATGTCGCCATACTGTACCTGACGTACCCAGAAAGAACTTGGGATCAAGTGGAGGGCGCTTATAAATGGTTCAGAGACAATTTAGGCAAGTCGCTTCTGTGTAGGCAAGAAACCCTATCTCACCCGTTCCTTTGTTTCTACGAACTTCCAGACGGCAAAGGCTCGCCAGTAGTGAGACACGATCTACATAGAAGACAGGATTATCCGTCGTGCTTTCATGTTCGGCACATGATATCAATATTTAAGCCTAATGAGCTTGAGAAGCTGAATGAAAATCTTTACAACGACGACACTCTATTCTATGAAATAGACAAAACCCTAGATGTAGACACGGAAGATGATATTAAACTTGCGAGGAAAAATAAATGACTTATGTAATAGCTGAGGTTGGGATAAATCATAATGGAGATATGGGGTTGGCTAGACACCTCGTAAAGCAGGCCTCGGAAGCTGACTGTAATGCCGTTAAGTTTCAAAAAAGAGAAGTTGAAGAAGTATATTCTAAGGAAGAGTTAGACAAAGATAGAGAGTCTCCTTGGGGGACAACTAACAGAGAACAGAAAGAAGGCTTGGAACTTAGTATCGAACAACATAAAGAACTAGAAGAGTTTACCAAAAGTTTAGGCATGGACTATATTATCTCTTGCTGGGACTTGACCAGTCTAAGACAGGTAGAAGAACACCTTAATGTAGACTACCATAAGATTGCGTCAGCTATGGCTTGCGACGAAGAGTTTATAAAGGCGTTAAACGACACAGGAAAGAAGGTTATTCTATCTGTGGGTATGTGTACAGAAGAGGATATAAAAAATGCCGTGTCTCATATTGACAACCTAGAATATATCTTATGTTGCACTAGCACCTATCCTACAAAAAGAGAAGAGGTAAATCTACTTCATATAACCACCATGAAGAACGCATACCCGAAATACAAAGTTGGATTCTCTAACCACTACAACGGAAAGGATGCCTGTGTTGGTGCGACCGCTTTAGGAGCAGAGTGTGTCGAGTTTCACATTACTAAAGACAGAGCCATGTATGGTTCTGACCAAGCCGCCTCTATACAGGATGCTAACGTACTTGTCTCTGGTATAAGAAACATGGAAATCATGTTAGGAGATGGGAAGAAGGTTTTTTATGAAACAGAGAAGCCAATCGCAGATAAGCTAAGAAAGGTTCATTCATGGTCTTAGGCAAACACGCCTTGGTGACTGGTGCTACTGGCGGGCTTGGTAAATCCATCGCTAATAGACTCGCCTCTGAGGGGTGCAAACTATCCCTGCTAGGTAGATCAGGACTGCCTGAAGATTATCGTGGTGCTGTAGAAAACGTGTTTAAGGTTGACTTCACCGACCCGAAAAGCATGGAGGAGTTTCTAAGGATAGATCTAGACGTAGACATTTTAGTAAACTGTGCTGGCGTATTTCCGGTTAGAACTATTGCTGAAAGCACTATTGAGGATTATCAACGGTGCTTCGATGTTAATGTCAAGGCTCCTTTCCTCCTGTCTAAGAAGTTTGCAGAAGGCATGAAAAAGAGAAAATGGGGCAGGATAGTAAATATAGGCTCTTCCTCTTCATACGCAGGCTCGCCTGACTCTGGTCTCTATTGTGCATCTAAACATGCTCTGCTTGGACTCAGCCGATCACAATATCTAGAACTCAAATATCATAATGTCAGAGTCTTTTGTTTGTCTCCGGGGTCAATACAAACTGAGATGGGAAAGAAAGTTCCTCATCAAGACTATTCTACCTTTATGAACCCAGAAGAGATAGCAGAGTATCTAGTAAATATGATAAAGTTTGACAATGAGATGATATCAGAGGAAGTAAGGCTAAATAGGATAATTATAAGATAATGCTAGATATGTTTTCATTAGAAGGCAAGACGGCTCTAGTAACAGGAAGCCGTCGTGGAAATGGCAAGTCTATAGCTAGCCACCTTGCTTTAGCGGGTGCGGATGTTGTAGGGGTAGATGTTAGTTATAGCAAATGCAGGCCTATTTTCAACCAGCAGTTGTGTGATATAACAGACCCACAGGCAGTCGATGAGCTTCTGAACTACATGAAGTATTTCTATAATGGCAAGGTAGACATTCTCGTCAATAATGCTGGCGTCAGCTACTCACATGACTTTGCAGACTATCCAGAGGATGCTTGGGATAGAACGTACCAAGTCAATCTGAAGGCTCCTTTTGAGCTTATCAAAAAGTTTTCAAAGATGATGCCTAACGGCGGATCTATAATAAACATAACCAGCTTAAATGCAGAGCTAGCCTTCCCAGACAACCCAGCCTACGTTGCTTTCAAGGGGGCATTAAAGCAGCTCGCAAAGTCAGCCGCACTAGACTTGGGTAAGAAGAATATAAGAGTTAATAATGTTGGGCCGGGATACTTCAAAACTGACATGACAAAGGGTAGCTGGCAAGATCTAGACAAGAGACAACAGAGGACAGACAAGACAGTTCTGGGAAGATGGGGCGAACCGGAAGACTTAGCGGGCGTTTGTGTGTTCCTAGCGTCAGATGCTTCCTCATACATCACTGGACAAGATATATATGTAGATGGAGGGTGGACTATTAAAGGTCTATAGTTTCATGAAAATTGTTGAAAAAGGCTGGGGCTACGAGAAGTGGATCGTAAACAAAGAAGAGTACTGCGGGAAACTCTTATTTTTTAATCAGGGGAAACGATGTTCTTGGCACTACCATATATTAAAAGATGAGGTTTTTTACGTGCAGTCAGGAAAACTACTAATTAAGTACTCAGATAATGACGATATAGATACTGCCAATGAGCTGGTCTTGAACCAAGGCGAGAACTTTCATGTGCATAGAGGACTTAGACATCAAATGATAGCGCTAGAAGAAACTGAGCTATTTGAGTTTTCGACCGAACATTTCGATAGTGACAGTTATAGGGTCATCAAGGGGGACTAATGATTATATATGTAGACATAGATGAGACCATCTGTCAGACGCCGAAAGATAGAGACTATAAAAAGTCCACGCCAATTCCTGAAAGAATAAATAAAATCAACGATCTTTACGATGCTGGCAATACTATAGTATATTGGACGGCTCGTGGCTCTGGCACAGGGATCGACTGGAGGGAGCTGACAGAATCGCAGCTTTCTGAGTGGGGCGCTAAGTACAATTCACTTCGCCTTAAGAAGCCAGAATATGACATGTTTATAGATGACAAGAACATCAATAGTGAAGTATTTTTTGGAGATTTAAATGTTTAATTGGATAAAGAAGCTTGTTCCATTTTATGCAAAGCCGACTATGGAAATGCTGGAGGCGCAGCAACAAAAGAATGAAAGATACTACCAGCTTAAATGCAATGAGATCTTACAGGGCGAGGTTGAGAAAAGAATGGGAGATGGCACTCGCGTTGATATCTTGACCGACGACCTTGCTATTGAGGTAGACTTCGCCAAGAAATGGTACGAAGCAATCGGG
>CEOH01036645.1_pt1 | contig 26411 bp, 30 predicted proteins | sample 530311 | NCBI WGS metagenome assembly CEOH01 (sample SAMEA2619923, study PRJEB7988) | marine metagenome | biome: marine biome (ENVO:00000447); feature: deep chlorophyll maximum layer (ENVO:xxxxxxxx); material: "saline water (ENVO:00002010), including plankton (ENVO:xxxxxxxx)" | depth 60 m
CTAACCCCTTGACAAGATTGATGCAAGTTTTAAAAAAATTTTTTTTGGGCATGGGACTCCTAGGCTTTTTCCTAGAAAAAAAGGGGTACGAGATACATGATACAAGTATTTATTTGTCAAAAAATAGTAATTGTTTGAGTGAATTACTATGTACATGGTGATGGTACACACCCGCGCCTAGGGGGGGTTGGGGTAGGCATGGGAAGGCCAGCATGCCTGTGCCTTTTCCCGACTAGTGTAGGGCTGTTTTATCTTGCTCTTGATCTTGCTCACTGTCACTTTTTGGTTCCCGCAATAGTTCGGCCAGCTTGCTCTCTATCTCTGCTGCAATCTCTCCGCTCTCGCGGTCTACGTTCTTAGTCTCGACGCGATCAACAAACATCCCGCTCGCCCTTGCTAGGATCTCAACAGCTCGCAGCTTGACCGTATCTGTATTCTCTCCATTCTCGATAAAGTGCTTAAGCTTCTCTATCACAAGATCACGGGAGGACATCTCTTTTATCTGCTTATTGCGCTCATATTCATCCCTTAGCCGCTTCACCATAGTGGTAACATTGTTGTTTGTCATAAGGCGACTGGCTTCCCTTCTGACCGTGGCCGGTAGCATGTTTCCCGTCTGATATGCCTCTCGATATGCGTCACTCATACTCATAGTCCCAGAGGCCATGCACCGGGCAAATAATCTCTGCTTATCAGTCATTTTGCTTGCCATGCTCACTCACTTATCTATTGCTTGATCAGTATTCTATTTCTGCTCGTGGCGTGAGTCTGTAGAGCATATTTATTTGCCATCTAATGTATGTTGTATGCGTATCTGTAATGCATTACAATCGGCACATACCGCACACGGTATTAACATAACTAACAAAGGAGTTAACACAAATGAGAATCTTAGAACAACAAAACGTGAAAGAGTTTATTGCCTTCCTGAACGATCCTTTGAGGATCGAGACTAAGATCTATCACCTTAATCACGGCGATTGGGGCGAAGACATTTATCAAGAATGGCAGCGAGTCAAGTCTGGACGTTTTAATAAGCCAGCTTGGATCGGAGTCACCATCGCTAGAATCGTCTTCAATGTGAAAGATGCTCACGCTAGAAAAGCATTCCTTTCCCTACCTAAAGAAGACCAAACCAAAATCAACACCTACATCGAATATCTAATCGACTACAAAGAAGCTGAGGCCAAGAAATATTGGATCTCTCAGACTGTCAGCAATCTTGCTGCTGGCTTTGCTACAAAGAACGAATACAGACTTCAGAACCCATGCGGCAGCCGTGTTTTGTTTATCGAAGCCAGCTCCGAAGGGGAAGCTGTTTCACTTGCAACCTTGTCTGGAGAAGACCAATCCGAAAGATGGTCAGTCACTCAAGTGGGAGGCCAATAGATGAAATTCATAATCCTTTATCTTCTCTTCTTCATCTTGTTCATAGCTTTGAGCATAGTCGTGACTGCTAGCGGTTTAGGGGTGCTTTCATTCTGGCTTGAGACAAACACCGATCTCAGTCCGGTATCGATCACAGCGATCAATCTGGGACTTTGGGCGGCGTATTTTCTTTCCTTTGTGGGAGGGATAAAAATCTCTGGAGGGCATTTGTAGATCTAAAACGAAATGTCTCGAAAGCTTAGCTAGTGAAGGCTAAGCGAGTAGAGGCCTCGCATGACATTGGTAGTCATGCCTGAACGAGTAACCAGTAGATCTCTCGACAATTAGGAATTGAACAGATGGAATTAACACAAATTACATTAGACGATTTTTATAACTTCACTATCCCATATATTGCTGCTGGGAATACCCAGCCCATACTCTTGTGGGGGCCGTATGGAGCCGCAAAATCTTCAGGCGTTCGAGAGCTGCAAAGCAGACTAAACGACCCTGATATACAAGCTCAGTTCGGTCTAAAGGGAAGCTATAACCTGTTAGATGTTCGGCTCTCTCAATTTGATGCTGTTGATACTCGCGGCATACCTTACGAGTCCGACGGGAAAACTACTTGGCTGCAACCCGATTGGCTCCCAGATCCTGAGATACATGGCGAGTTTGGAATCCTATTTCTTGATGAGCTATTGCTGGCCGCTAAGGGAGTGCAGAACGCTGCCTATCAGTTGCTGCAAGAAAGGCAATTAGGTGACTACACTTTACCCCCTGGATGGTTTGTTCTGGCTGCAAGCAATAGGCCCGAAGATGGAGCCGGTCTCACTGGTGCTAAATTCGACGCAGCTATCTCGAATCGATTCGCCTGTCATTTCTCAGTATTGCCCGATCCTAAGCAGTGGATAGCATGGGCCTCAAAAGCTGGGATCTCTCCCGAAATAATCGCGTTCATCTCTGCATTTGGAGAAGCTACTTTGAACGAGAACGGCGAGACTGATCAAGCTGGCTTGCTGCACGAGTACCCAGACGGCGGAGTGCCGAAAGGGAAGGTATCTATAGCAACCCCAAGAACTTGGGAGTCTGCTTCAAATATCCTGAAGCTTGGCTTAGATCCTAGGCTCGAATCCCTAGCACTTGAATCCTGTGTTGGGAAGGGAGCCGCATCGCAGCTCAGTGGATTCTTGCAGATTGTTAGGACATTGCCGCCAGCTAGCCAAATCTTTAACGATCCTGATAACGCGCCGATTCCTAGTGAGCGATCTACTCAGTATGCGATAGCCACGATTCTCGCAAACAAAGCAGATGAGTCTTCATTTGGAGCTGCACTGAAGTATTTGCAGCGAGTGAGCGGAGAGCTTGAATCTGTATGCGTAATCATCGCAACGAATCGAAACAAAAACCTATTGAATACTCAGGCTTATGGTGATTGGAAAATCAGACATCAAGCTGAGTCTATTTAATTACTAACAAATAAATAAGGAATGAAATTGAAAACACAACAAAACAATTTAAACAATGTACGAATTCAGGACTCGTGTTTGCTCGTGAAAGTCACAGTTAAAAAGTTTGGCAATAGCCGACAGGACAAGGAAGCGAGTCTCAAAGCTGCCGATGATCACAATGCAAGCACCGATGTTGTAAAGGTGAATAAGAAGCTGCTGAATTCGCCTGTTATCTCTGCTCTCTCGAAGGTGCAGGGGCAGATAACCAATGGCCCTGTATCGGTCTTCACTCTACCTTGGGAGGACAAGAGCTGGAGGTTAATTCAGAGAAATGTAATCCAAAGATTTGAAGAGAACCTTAAAGATCATATCGATAAATTTGAGGAATATAAATCTGAGCTTGAGAAAGATATCGATAAAGTTCTTGAACGCGCTAGAAGAGACCTTGGAGATCTCTTCAGGGAATCCGACTTCCCTTCCAAGCAAGAAATTGTTGATGCCTATTCGATCTCTGTTGAGTACAGAGGCCTAAGCAGGGATAACACTAACGATGTTCGCTTTGGGCCTTCTGCTGAGTGGGTGCAGGCTCAACAGGAGCAAGCGGAGAAGCTCACAGAACAGAGAATCCAGAGAAGTCTGGAGACTGTTCACAACACGGTCATAGATTCGCTTGATCACTTGATTGACCGATTGAACGCGCATGGGGTTAAGAAGGCAGGCGGCACTCGAAAGCAGTCCTTTAACGACTCCATGATTGATCAGCTCAACACGCTAGCGGAGATCCTTCCTTCGCTTAATATCACTGGAGATGCTCGACTAACACGAGCCTCTAATGAATTGCTGACAAAGCTTAGTGGATTAGATCCAAACGAGCTTAGGGAGAATAAATCTCTCAGGGAATCTGTCGCGAAGACTGCTGAGCAGATTAAGGACGATTTAACTGGCGGGTTTTTTGATTAAGGAGAATCAATATGTCACTAGCAGAAACAAAAATTGAAAAGGCGCGAGTGAGAATGGTTTATTCACAGCCATTCTTTTCTTGCTTTGCTCATAGATTGTTATTCATAGAAGACAATCGGACACAGACAATGGCTACCGATGGCAAGGCTATCTACTGGAATCGTGCTTGGGTAGAAGAGCGAACGATACAAGAGCTTGAGTTTGTGATCGCTCATGAATGCGCTCACTGTGCTTGGGGTCACCACATTCGTAGGAAGGGCCGAGTCGTTTCGACTTGGAACGAGGCATGTGATTACGCGATCAATGTCACACTAAAGAAAGCTGGCTTAACTTTCCCTGAAGGCGGTCTTATCAATCTTGAATGGGATAAGCTCTCTGCCGAGCAGATATTCCCCAAACTTAAAGCTGAGCAGAAGGATCAAGAGCAAGACGATCAACAGGGAGAGCAGGGAGATGGTCAGTCAAATAATGATCAGCAAATAAACAATCCTAGTGGAGATTCTGGGGAGTCGGATGACGATGGCTCAGAAGATTCCGGCGAGTCTGGAACGGATTCATCTAGCTCTCAAGGCGAAGATGATAGTCAAGGCGGCGGAAATTCTCCCTCAGAGTCTTCATCTAACGAAGGCCCAGCGAAGCCAGTTCCCGCAAAGCAATGGGGGGAAGTTTGGGATGCAACAAATGACGATGGCTCTCAATTGAGTGAAGCTGAAAAGCAAGATGCCGAAAGACAGTTAGCTTCTCAGGTTTTTCAGGCAGCTCAAGCGGAAAAGAAAGCGGGCCAAGGTAAAGGCGATTGGGTTAACGAGATCCTGAATAGCAATCGCGGAGCAGATGAGCCGTGGTATGAATACCTTAAAGATGCCTTAGTAGATACTGTGTCTAGCGAACAGACTTACAACAGGCCTGACAGGAGATTCTTAGGAAGGGGTCAGATACTACCGTCCTATGACAAGAATCCGAATGGAACGCTAGCGATAGCTGTAGACGTTTCTTATTCATTACTTGAAGAAGAGCTTAAGGTTATCTCAGGCCATGTCGAAGACATAATCGATACGGTGCAGCCCGAAAAGATCATAGTCATTTACTGTCACGAGATAGTGTGCGCTGTAGATGAATTTGATTTGGGAGATGACTTCAAGCTTAGGATTCCAGAGAAGGGCGGCACAGAGTTTAATCCTGTATTCAATTACATTCATGATAATTGCTTAGATCCTACGGCTCTAATCTATTTCACGGATGGATACGGATACGTTGGGCCGACAGCTTCTTCCTACCTGAAGTTTGAAGAGCCAGATTATCCTGTATTCTGGGCAACCAATCACATCTCGCCTACGTTTTATGGATGCGAGGAATTTGGAGAAGTGATAGAGGTCTCCTAGGCCTCTATCTATTTTATAAGGAATAATTTTATGAGCGATCTTAGATTTCACGACTGCGACAGGTCAGAGGCTTGGAGAGAATATGATGCGAATGGGATATACCTTTGCATTGTATGCGATATCTGTGTCTCTGCTAAGCTTGGGGGTTATCGGCCAGAGGTTTTGACCGATCCTAATTATGAATCCTATGAAGACAAGGAGGAGAGCTGATATGAAATATGAAATTAATTTAGTCCTGAGAGATGAAGGCGGGAGAGTATGGCACGAGACATTAAAGAACAGCTCGATAGATGCCATCTGCGACATGGCAAAATACGAGCGAGTAACCATTCAAAGTGTAAATGCAAAGCTGATACCCCAACATAAGCTGGGGTTGAAGGCGGCAGCAAGATAGAACATAATCAAATTTCTAACGATCCCTTCGTTAGAGAAACCCTTCGCGTTAACACCGCGCCGTCTCTCTCTCCTTTCTGGAGGGGGAGACATCTCTATTTATTTACCAACCAATAAATAAGTAATCCAAGCCAAGATTCATAGCTAATGATTTCCCCAGTACATGTTATTGGTTCCAGTAGTATTTGCATTTGGTCATAGTGCTTTGGAAACAATCACAACAGGTAACAATAACACTGCTGTCGGTATATTTGACGGTATTAAAAATCCTCATCTAACGAAGACCATCCATTTCTAAAGGGCTGTAGCGCGTTTTTTATAGTGGTTGGATTCCCACAACTGCGGTGTTTTAAAACACTGCTGTAGGAAATATGTATAATGGAATTCCTCAAGGCCAATATCTCTCTATGTCCCTAGCGAGACTGATCCACTCGTGGCCGAAACGGATCTTCAACCCCATCATGATAAGGCCCATAATTTCTACAACAGATTTTGCAATTTCTACAACAGACATACGGAAAAGATTTAGGTATAGGAGAGCTACGAACAGGTACGTCTTGCATCCAAAACAGGAGGCCATTGAAGACAACCTATACGATGGTCGCCGGCTATCAAGCTGGGCATTTCTACAACAAAAATTGTAATTTCTACAACAGATTTATTTTTATTTTTATGGTTAACAATCTTGGCCTGCTGCCAATATGTATATGAAGACGCAATTGGAGATGCCTATAGAGAAAAACTAATAAACATTTTTGACTCCATAAAAGAAAGGGCAACTGCACTCCTGAAGTGGTTGCCCTTTTTTTGATTAAGATTGTTTGGGGAACAACCAAAACCAGAGAGTATTATGGCAAAACTATTTGATCTGGATAAGCCCCTGCTGAATCCTTCTCTTGATAGTCACCAAGATGTAATGCTGGAACTGTTCACTGTGATCTATTCGTCTGAAGGTTCTACTCTCAGCATCAGAAACCTCATAGTTATCGAATGACTTGTGACACTTACTGCACAGATCTGCCACGAATATATCTTCTGGCTTTCTTCCTACGCCTTTGCCGTAATGATTGGATCTCATGCCCTGATAATGGCAAGCAACCACAGTGCCATCCATTACCCCACAGCAAACACAACTCTGATCTCTAGCTCCATTCAAGAGAGCCTTGCTTTTTATCGCTTCATTCATTATCTGGCCTTGGCTTTTTCAGGGAAAGAACTTTCCTTTGCTTTCTATTTGCCAGCTTATTTCTATGATTGGTTGCGCCTTGATCAACTGTCTGTATCTCGTTGCCCTCGTGCAAGTATTTAGCAATCAATTCGTCAATCGTTTTGCTCTCGTCTTCTTTGTTCATGCCTCTCCTAATCAGCCATGTAATCTAATATTTTTTTAAGTAACTCTATGTCGTCTTGGCTCTCTGTCTCTAAGTCATCAATAATTATTTGATGAACAACTCTCTCTCCCTCAACGCCAAACCCATCCATAATCTTTCTAAACATTCTGGCAAAACGCATCAAGCTATTTGTAAACATCGCGTCCTTTGGCGTATTACCAAACACACCTGACATGCTAGGTGTTTTCAGATATATCCCAGCTTGCGTGGCAACTGAAAGAATCCACTCTGCTGTCCTGTGTTGTTTCAAATCAATCGAATCTTTCATTAATAATTTATCAATAAATAATTGATCTTTTATCTTGACCCTAGAAACCTTTTCTCCTTCCGCTAACTCAAGACTAGTCGAGTGCTTTTGGTGTATTTCCTTGGTTCCTATGTCATTTATGATAGCTGGGGGGCTGCCCGCGTCTTCTTTTTTAACCATTAAAACTCCCATTCTTTTTCCGTTTCATGTGGGGAGATTTTTATTTCTTCTTCTATCTCATAATCCAAATCAATCGATTGATCTGAATAGGTTCCAGTAGGTACGTCATAATCCAATTCAACCTTCCCTGTTGTACCTACCCATTTAAATCTAACTTTCCATGCGTGAATCTCTACTGTTTTATCTGGAGATAAGTGAACTGTTACGCCTAAGTCTGCTTTCGCAAAGAACGAAGCTGAACCAGATATGTTCATGCCTTTTGGCACAGGCATTGTCCCATCCATATTTGATTGCATCTTTGCTGGGTGCGCGATAAACCATATATGAATGTCATTAGCCCTAGCAAACATCACTAGCCGTGTCAGTAATTCATTTATACCCTGATGCTCGTTATCCACATTCCTGTTTTGTTCTATGTAATTGTATGGATCGATGACCAAGCCTTTCATATTTCCCCATCTCATACAGGCCTGTCTAGCCCTATCCAGTATGCTTTCGATGGTTGCCGTCTCACCTCCCCTCTGCTCAAGGAACATGAAGTGATCGTTGACCCACTCAAGAGCTTGGTCTGCTTCTTGTTTGCTCATCCTTGTAGTCGGCCCATCAAAGAATGGTTTCGATATATACTTCTCTGACAGCTTGGCAATGTGAAGCGCGGGAGGATTCTCAAAGGATGCCACTGCAAACTTCCAGCCCTCTCTTCTTGCAAGGTTAACCATCAATTGATCAATAAACTCTGACTTACCAGACCCAGGAAGTCCTGTCACAATACTGAGCTGTCCCGGAACTATGGTGAAAAGCGAATCAACTGAAGCTATACCTGTTGAAACGCCGCCATAAAGCCCCTGAGTGTACAAATGATTAAGGTCTTGGGAGTAGTCATCGGCAGAATAAACGCCCTCAAGGGGCATAGGCTGCGCCTTAGACACTATTTCTCTTAGCCTCTCAGCCCCCTCGCTCCTAAGAATATCATTCGCATCCTGATTCTTGGGAAAATCTACCGAAAAACACTTAGCTCTACCGCATCTTCTGGCTAATTCTTCACGCAATGCCATGCCGCTTTCATCATGGTCAACTGCCAAGATAATTTTCTCTGCCTTCTCTATCTTTTCTTTTGCGTCCCAGACGTAGGCATACTTCTTGTCTTCGTCTGGATCTACCCTTCTCTCTGATACTTTTTGTGGTGCGCCATTCGGCACTGAAACTACATTGCCTATGCCAGCGCAAGCCATGGCCAAAACATCACACTCTCCCTCAACTATCACTATCGTTTCGGCATCATCCTCTACCTGATCTATTCCCCAAAAGGTTCTGGCTGCACCGTCTTGTGTAAAGTTTTTGCCCTGAACACTTCGCCACTTGATCGCTTCGTTGTCGCCGTAGACAAAACCAACTGCATCAAGCTCACCTTCTCCATTAAAATATTTTAAACCAGATACAACCTGAAAATTCTTTACACTCAAAGGGTCGATTCCTCTGTTACTTAAAAACTTATCTATCAACGTCTCATCCTTTTCCTTGGGAACTGATATGGCTGTCACGGTTGCCTTTTGCACCGTATCTTTTCTTGTGTATTTGCCGCTCAATCCACAGTGAAAACACTGATAAAGAACTTTGTTCCCCTCTACCGTAACCCCTAAACTCTGTACGTTTTTCTTCTTCCTTTCACTCGAACATGCTGGGCATTTAACCCTGCAATTTTCATAGATACTAGACATGAAGTAATCAATGTCTTCCTGATTCATGCTTGAACTCCTTTTTGTTTGGTGGTTATAATATTTCTTATAGGAATATTCCTGTCTGGTTTTACCCTTTAAAATTTTAGGAAGATTCCAAACTGGAATATTCCTGTACAATCTCTTTCCTAATATCTTTTGCTACTTTATTTTTCCTTACTCCATCTTCCATCATGATCTTTCTTATAGATTGGCCCAGCTTTTTGTGATCCATGCCGATCTGATTACAAAAAAAGATATGGTCATTACTGCTAACGAAAGAAGAAACATCTGATCGAATAGAACTTCGGGAACTTGCGGTGTCCATGATTACCCCTGTGATTATTTTTAAAGCAATTTTCTGGAGCTTAGGGTCGCTCGTTGCTGCCTTGTTCACAAACCATGATTTCGCATCTGGGGTTTTCTTTGTCGAGGCCGTGGTAAATATGCTTCTCTTTAACCTGTCTATCATTGCCATATATTTTCCCCTGCATAGCATCTAAGACAACCGACTCATCCAAGTCCGGTCTTCGCGTTCTATAGTAGATAGTCATAGTGACTGATAAATCCCCTTCTAAGAGCGGGTCTAGGGTTGGGCATTGGGAACTAAAATCTTTTAGATAATCCCTAGCCTTCTTTGATTTTATAAACGCTGGCCTGCCTTTTATTGTAACCAACATTCTACTATTGGCTTTACTCGCTGGCTCTCCGTTAACTACAAATTCAAACATGGTTTACATAGTACGCATTACATGATACAAATACAACTAATGGAATGTGGAATCCAATCAATGAGTAAGATGACTAATTATATCCTTCATTTGGAGGACAGTGGAGCTATATGTTATGACGATGAATCAAGAAGATACTTTCAAACTGGACGATGTGCCGATACCCAAGCTGCCAGAAAGGGAGAACTTGGAGAAGGAAATAATCGAAACGATACAGACTATGCCGCAGGGCAAGAGCTTCTTCGTGCCGATAGATTCCAAGAAGAAGCAGAAAAAGAAAGCACTTGCTATCAGGGCAGCAGCCAGAAGACATGCAGAGAAACACCCAGCCAAAAACTTTCGGGTGTTGATGTGGAAGGAGTCGGTTTCGGCAGAAGGCTTTTCGCAAAACAAGAAAACAGTAGAAGGGTTGAGGGTCTTTAGAGATGAAGATCACCAATCAATTCCAATTACCTGAGTTTGTTTCCAATGCTCTCACTAAAGACACCTATAGCAGAGGCAGCAGCAGCTACTCGATAACACAGCTTATTGATTCCCCTCGCATCCGAATACTTCAGCACAGGTATAAGGACGAGATGGAGCAAGATGTTGTTGACTTTTTATGGAGTCGATTTGGAACGGCTGTTCACAACATGTTTGAGGATAACGTCGAAGCCGACAACCTCATTACAGAAGAACGGTTATTCCAAGACATAGAAGGATGGAATATCTCTGGTGCTATTGATCTCCAAGAGGTTAATGCAGACGGTTCAATTGGTGTAAAAGACTACAAGGTTACATCTGTCTGGTCGGTCATCTTCGATAAAGAGGAATGGCATAAACAGCTCAATGCTTATGCGTGGTTAGTCAGGCATAGCAAGAACGTCCCTGTTAAATCTCTACAGATCATTGCGATCTTAAGGGATTGGCAAAGGAGAAAGGCACAAGAGGATGAGGGATACCCCTTGTCTCCAATACATATCGTGGACATACCGCTTTGGTCTGACCAAGAGCAAGACTTATATATTGAACAGCGAATAAACATACATCAGCAAGCAGAGTTTGCAGAGTTGATGGATGACGCATTGCCTTTGTGTAGCGATGAGGAGCGGTGGAAAAAGGAAGACAAGTACGCTGTTAAGAAGAAGGGAAACAAAAGAGCTTTGAGAGTTTTCTCTAGCAAGAAAGAGGCTGATGATTATCAAAGTAACTCAGGCCAAAACCTTGTCATAGAAGAGAGAAGGGGAGAATCAACAAGATGTGTACAGAACTGGTGTCGAGTCAACCAGTGGTGCAGCCAACACCAAGAGGAACAGTAATGAAGGTGAGATGGATTGTGGAAGTCAGGGGGAGACTCAGAGAAAACAAAGATAGTGAAGAGGTTGTTTTCTTGGGGCCGTTCAGCAGCGAAGAGGAGGCGTGTGACATATCTCTTTCAATGCCAGCAGATCTATTCAGTGTATCGGTTCACCCCTTTATGGAAACGGAAAAACAGATCAGGGAATTGATGAAAGATTTAACAGAACAAGAGGCGGGTCAAATCATGCAAACATATTTTATGGTTCAGGAGAAAATGAATGCTAGGAACTGATAAAACAATTTACGAAAAGATGGTTGGGGTATGGTCGATCATTAAAGTACCCCAGCTACAAGCCGCTCTCATAAGTGGCGAAGTGGTATTTACTTGGACAAAGGGTGAGCTTTTCAAGCTGGCATTCAAAAACTTTGATGAGCTTGCTCCCATAGAAATAGTGAACCTTATTGAGAAGGCAATGCTCATGGAGCATGACGTTCCCAAAGGTCATTATCGAGCGGATCTATCGGGGTATTCCCATGATCCATTTCTTTCACAAAACTAAAGGAGTATTACATGAGCTTCAGAATCATCGAAGAAGTCGAGAGACCTCAGAAAAAATCACGATCTAAATATCCTTGGGCAAACATAGAGGAAGGGTGCGGCATATTTATTCCAGACGACAGCCCAGATAAACAGCGAAGGCCTAACTCTATCAAGATCAATGCAGAGAGATACTGCAAACGGCATGGACTTGATTGGACTTGGGAAGCGTTTCGCATAGACCTAGATGGGGAGTGGGGAGTTGTCTGCCAAAGGCCAACAGTTTATGACAACGATGAAGGGAGACTGTTGTGAGCGATATTCTTAAAGCAGAGGACGTTTGGAACACCCTGTACAAGGTTGATGTTAGCAAGTTTACCAAAGACAAAAACAACCTGACCTATCTCCCTTGGAATCAAGCTGTGCAGTTGATGATGCAAAGTTATCCGCAATGGCATTATGAATTTAGTGATGACGAGGTTCACCCTGATGGATCAATGACTGTTCATTGCACAGTGGTCATATCTAATTTAGCTAAGAGAATGTGGTTGCCTGTTATGGATTACCGCAATCGCGCCATCAAAAATCCAAACGCAAAGGACATAAGCGACAGCAAGATGCGGTGCTTAGTCAAGTGCATCGGGATGTTTGGTCTTGGGTTCAGGCTTTACGAAGGTAAGGTTCAGCCAGAGGACACATGGGATGACGTTGTAGTTGATGACATAGATGAGCCTGTCAAGGATAAGCCTGCAAAAAAATCCAAGAAGAAAGAAGAGGCGGTTCTTGATATAGACGATATCCCAGGGTGGGACGATGAGGATGAACCGAAAGCCAAGCTTGAAAATATGGATGAGGCGCAGTCATTGTTGACTTCTCAATCAAAGGCTTTTGATGGATGGACGGAAAAGGATGCTGAGGTTTGGGCTGATCTGTTCTTGCAGACGGCTACCCATTTTGCTGTAGATGCTGATGGGCTGCACAGTCTATGGGACGCTGAAGACAATAAGCGAACAATCCATTTCTGCAAAGAAAACTTTCCTGAATCTTTCAACAAAATAAAGAATGAATTCACTAAACGTAAAAACGAATTTAACGAGGGGGTTAAATGACAACTAAAGAAATCGTGAAGAAAAGAAGGGATATGTACAAGAAGCATTTCCCTGATGAGCCTGTCAAAAGAGGCAGGGGTAGACCGCCTAAATACAAAACAGATGATGAAAGGCGCGAAGCAAATAAGGCATCTCGAAAAAAATTCAAATCTACAAGGGCCAGTATCGGAATCCCAAAGTCCATGCAGAAAAGAATAGATGAGAGCAAGCGCAGAACAGAAGAAGAACTAGGTTTCAAGTTAACTTATGTGCAGTTTTTTACAATGTTACTAACGAGGTACGAGAACAATGAGCGATAAATATGAATCAGGCCCGAAATCAACTGGCGGTTTGTGGATGAACAGGAACAAACAACCTAACTCAAAGCAGCCAGATATGGTTGGCAACGTGGTGATTACCTCGCAGCAACTCAAGGCGTTAATCGAACAGCACAAAGCGAATGTTGCTAATCCAGATCCAGACTTTGAGCTTAAGCTGGACATTGCTTCTTGGGACAGGGTTGCACGACAAACAAGTCAGGAATACAAATACCTTTCCACCGAAGTCTCGGTCAAGAAGAAAGCTGGTCGCCCAAAGGATGACATGGATTTTGATTGATGAGGTTTGATGTTGATAGAAAAGATGTGATAACTATTTCACGGCTAATAGATACTTTATCGGGAGCATTCCCAAGACGGTCAGAGGAGATCAAAGATGTTTGCATCAAGTCTGACCTTGGGATTGTTGTCGAGCTTTGCAGTGCGAAGAAAGAAAGAACTAGAAGGCAAGAGAAATACTATCGCAAGTGGTGTGGTGAGTTCGCCAAGCATTGCGGAATGACCCCAGATGAGATGCACGAAGAGATGTTGTGCGCTGCATTTGGGAGCGAGGAAGTGAAAACAAAATTTGGTATGAGGCGAAGACCCTTGCAGAGAAGCGGCGAATCAAGTGTAGGAAAGTACGCTGAGTTAATTGACACCTTGATCAGGGTCGCTGGTGAGATGGGGTTTGTTGTCCCAATGGCTAATGAATATTGATTACCTGTCTTCTGGAATATACTTACTGATTGACAATCCTTTTGTTGTCTATGTCGGTCAATCGATAACTCCATTATCAAGGATTGGTCAGCACCTTAAGGAAGGGAAAAAGAAATTTACCAACGTCAAAGTAATACCATGTTCTAAAAATAAGAATGATCTGATCAGGCTGGAATCAATGATGATAAGCGTATTAAAACCTATCTATAACAAGACAGGTTATGCGGGTGATCCAAGAAAAGTTCCTATCGATGAGGTAGATATAGATGGGTTCTTGGAAAAGAAAGAGGATCTGGATAAGGAAAGAGAATTAAACAGCAAGTACGAGGAGTACAAGGGTACTTCTGTGAGCGGCCTTCTCACGTTTGGGTTTAACGGATCAAGCTCTTCTGGAGTGATTACTTCAACTGGCGCAGGCCTGCAACTAGCCGCAGATAACGGTGTTGGAATTGGTTTTTCTGCTCCTATTAATGCTTCAACAACAGGACAATGGGGGCCAAATATTTGGATTAATGATGACTAAGCTGGAGTGCAAAATGAATTCAGGAAAAAAGGAGCAGCAAGACGAACTTAAAAGATTGGTTGATGAATACTTAAAGAACGGAGGAGAGATAGAGCAGGTTCCTTCTGGAGTTAGCGGGAATCAATTTAAGTTTCATGGACACAGGACATTTAAAGGTAAGGCTCACCTCCACAATCTTTCTCCCAAAGAAGGCTTTGCTAAACACAGAATATATCTTACCCAAAAGAAATAAATGGAACTTGATATCAGATATGCTGGGAAGGAAGATCTTAAATACATAGATCACCTACAAAAAAAGAACGCTGAAGAGCTGGCGTTCTACCCTGCTGTTGTTTTTGAAAGAGAGATTGATAACGAAAGAATACTTCTCGCGCTGGTCAACAAACAACACGCTGGGTATCTTTATCACGGAAGCATGAGTTTAGACAGGCCTCTAAAGATACATCAGGCTTGTATAGAGTACGATCTTAGGGGGAACTGGTATGGAGCTGGGCTGGTTGGAGTTCTTGAAGACCTAGGAAAGATAAATCATATCGGAGGAATTTCCTTAAGATGCGGGTCTGATATTGCTGCCAACAGATTCTGGGATCTTATGGGGTTCAAATGCGTAGACATTCAAGCTGGTGGCGTAAGAAGAATGAGGGATATAAACGTATGGTTTAAACAAACCAAGCCAGATCTGTTTGGGTCTGAACCTTCAATCATCATGCAGCCAAGCACAAAGAAGAAAGACTCAAGCATTTGGAGCAAAAGAAAAAAAGGAACATCTCAAAACAGCATGTTAAGAGGCAAGGCTTTACTCCAGTACAGAAAGAAAATACTGGACGAAGCGGAAGACCAAGATGGCTAGCGAAAATTCTTGGAATATAAATACTGATCACGCAATACTTAATGAGGCAGAGCAAAAGCTTGCTACGTTTCTGGCAAAAGCTAGGCACAGGAAAGCCAGACGAAACAATATAGAAAACAAAAGGCTTGGGCCTCAGTCTGATTGGCAAACAGATCTTGAGGGTATGGCTGCTGAGATTGCTGCTTGTAAACTGCTTAATGTTTACCCAGATTTACAAACGGACTCCATACCTGTTCATGACATGGTGAGTAGAAGCGGCTGGACTATTGATGTCAAAGCCACTAAGTATAAAAACGGAAAGCTGCTGGCGGTAAAAGGTAAGTCCGAAAACAGATCTGACTTTTACATGTTGATGATAGGAGAGTTCCCTGAATACAGGTGCGGCGGTCTGGCAAGCGCAGAAAGATTATTGAATGACAAAACTTTAACTGACCTAGGTAGGGGTGTCGGACACGCTATGGAGCAGTCCGATCTTCAGTCTATAGAAGAATGGAGAGAGATGTTTGACCAATAAAATAACAATTGAGTTTGATGAGAAGTCTGTTGATGAGCTTATTGATTTGATAAAAGAAGTGTCTGAGACCCATGAAAGAATGTTGGAAAACCTAGAAGATATAAGTGTAGAATTTAAAAAGCTCTTGGATCTCATTGAGAATGAGGTCAAGTAAGGATGTATCGTGGGGGAAACGTCAGGCGAGCGGTAGCGTCAGTCAAAATTCCTACTCTCAACAAGAGAGTTAATAGAGAAATAGAATCGATGAAGCCTTGTCCCACGAGCTTAACTTTCAATAGGTCGGAAGTTAAGTTTTTCATGCGAGCAATCGATTCAACTACCGCTAATCTTTTCCTACAATTTTATCGTACTGTCTGTTGAACTGAGAGTATAACCTACCTCTTTGCTCGTACAAGTCTTGTTCTTTTTTTGCATACTCAAAGGCTTTGTCTGGGTTTTCGTAAGCGTCTTGCCTTGCCTTATCAACTCCTTCGGCCAGTATCTTCAAGTCTTTTTCTATAGATTTTAACTTAAAAGACATGGTGATATACGGCTGTATCTTTTTCCTAAACTTAATTCTTTCCTCATCCCTGAGAGGATCAAGTCTTTTTAGGTTCTGCTGAATCTTTTGCTTTCTATCATAGAACCTACTCTGAGTATTCATTGTAGTTGTCTCGCCTTTTATTCTTCTGATAAAAGGAATGTCCTGACTCTTTAAGTCTTCGTCTTTAGCCCAATTTTCTATGGCGGTATAAGACCTGACTGCTGTAGTTCCAGCCGCGCCTAAAGCATAGTTCATAAGATACTGCAAAGCGTCTGGGGATATATCGCCCCAGCCTCCCATCGCACCCTCATACCTATCACCCCCTAAGAGTGAGTTGAGCCATTGAGTAGCGTCAACTATTTCTTTTCTTGTTGATGCCATAGCTTTCGCAGACCTTGCAGTTTCTGTGGCAAACGGAAGATCTTCTTTTATTATCGGGCTTCCCCAAAAGTTTTCGTTAACGGCTAGATCAACAAACGGATCTGTAAATGTTGGAGATATGGTTTTAACAAATGAAACCGCAGCGTTATCGGATGTTGCTGTACCTACAGGAAAGAACGATCCTATCAATGCGCTAGTCAAATAAGAACCAGCTTCAGGAACACTCTTCTTGTCGCTGGTCACATCATACATTGACTGACCAATATTAAAGAAAACATTGTAGCCGTAGGGCAAAGGTATGGTGTAGTAGTTTTGCTTTCCTCTGTATTCATTGCCTTCTTCATCAACAAATATGTTTGACGTACCCTCGTCTGGTTCGTCAGCCATTATTACTATGTTTCTTTCTTTCACATAGTCAGGTATTGAATCGTAAGCAGGTCGTCCATCCTCAAGCTCTTCGCTTTCTTCATCGGCAATCATGGAAAGTAATGCGCCAAACGCTATCAGGCCACCAGCCGCTCCCGTTTTGTATGGGCTGTAATGATCTTTATTCCAGAACTTAAACCCTCTAGCAAAGTTCATGGTTCCTTGAACGCTTGCATTAAAGAACAGGTAGGTAGCGTTTATTACATCACCAGCCATTCCTTTTCTATTAAAGTTAATAGTCAGGTTTTTTGCTAAGCTCGCGGCCTTGGCAATGGCTTCCCTTCTTCCCATTCCAGCATCTAAGAATGCTTCTCTCGCCTCTATAAATGTAGATAGCCTTACCGCGTTTTCTACCGTGGCGTTAGCATCCTCCACAAAGTCCATTGTTTGCTGGAATCTTTTCTGAAAGTTTCCTTTGAATGTTCCGCGAGACATTTCAATCATAGATTTGATTGTTGCCTTCTGTTCTTCTGGCGGTCTTGAGTGAAACCAATCAGCCTTTGCCCCAGCACCAAGATACTCTGATACATTAGCTTTGTCTTTGGCTGTTATTCCAGTGAGGTCTCCTCGCAAAGTTCCATCTTTTAAATCATAACGCCTATACCCTTTGTAAAAGGCATTCATTGCAGACGGTATTCCCTTTATTACTTTACCGATAAGCTGCTTCTCAAAAGCCTTGCCTCCCGGCATATCTTGTTCTGCCATCAGATTTCCAATAGCAGTCTGCACATCTCTAGCAAAGTTTCCTAAAACAAACTCAGGGTTAAGCGATGTGTTTACCATAGAAAGCCATCTGTTAATAACGCTGAACTTATTAACCCAATCCTGTAATGTGCTTCCATCAAGACTAAGGAAAGCAGCCCTAAGTCTCGGATCATCTATCTCAATATAAACCGGCTTCCCATCAACTTTTGTAACTAGAAGATCTTTGTCTTGAGCTATTCCGCTGTTGCGTCTAAGGACAAGCTGCTTAACCCAATTGCTTGGATCATTGCGGCCCTCAAGACTAGACACTCTTTGTCCCTGCATAGCGGGATCGCTACCTACATAAGTGTAACTAGTGTCAAACTCTTTAGAATACTTAGGACTATCTGGAGAGATGACTCTCCAAAAATTATCATCTGGATTTTCTTCTATTAGCCTCTTAAGGCTGTGACCAAACTCTTTGTTCTTGACGGATCTTGAGATCGCTTTTTGAGCATTAAGCATGACATGACCAAGCGGAGTTTCAGCCGCTGAACGCCTGCCTTTTGCCGTCATTATGTCGGAGCCTTTAACTCCTAGTCCTCCACCCCCTATTATGACAGAAGCTATATCGTCCTCGGCTTCTTTCCCTCTAAGCGGCGTGTAGTATTTAAATATATTTTTAATTATTTTCGCGTCATTACGAGACAGAAGATCGCCCTGAACTTGCCTGTCTATAGTTGTATTAACTATGTTGTCTACATCTGACGCAATATCATTTAATGTCTTTGCCCTTTCGTTTCCTCCAGACCACTCGCCTCTGTTGTCATTCCATGTCATGCCGTATCTATCACGCATTCTTTGCTTGACAAAACTATCTGTTAAAATTTCTCCATTCGGAAGAGACCCTGATCCTGGATTTTGATTTGGATCTTGTTCTTTATCTTTCTGATATATCCTTTTGTTTCTTTCTATTGCATGTCTAAGGATTAAGAACTCATCTACCTCGTCTGCATCTATGCCTAATTTGTCAGTAGCATTGCCTATCTTTTCTGCCAAAGGCTTTTGGAAATCTTCGGTAAACGCCCTTACTTCGTTAGCCACCATGCCAGCAATTCTTTCTTCGCCTTGATAAGCAGAGCTAAGCGACTCGATTGGAGGAAGCCCTCTTTCTTTTCTCCATCTGTTTATTTGTTCTTCAATATTCTTTAGGCCAATAAATTTATCAGCAACGTAGTAAAGTATTTTGTCGCCTAAAGAGTATGTCTTTGATTGTATTTCAAGGGGAACTGGATTCCCTTCAGCCGCCCTCTCTTCAAGTATTGGCCTTGTTACAGCCTCATCAACGACTCTTTGCAGTGAAACCTCTGGATTCTTTTCAATTGCCTCGTTGACTTCAGCCTCTGCATCTACTTGATCCAAGGTTTTGTTTATGCCTGATTCTTCAGCTCGATAATCCTCTACATTATCAAGGCCTTCTATAATATCTGATGGAGGAAGTGCTATTTCTTTTTGCTCAGCATATCTAAAAAGATCTCTTGCTGCTGAGCCTAACGATTCTGCATTTCTTAAATAAGCTTCATCGCCTGTCTGCTTATATCTTTTTCTGTTAACCGCTGCTTCTTTAAACAAAGCATTAGCCATTTCATTTTGACCGCTGTAATTAACCCAAGAATTTTGCCCTCTAGTTTCAGAGGACATAGCAATGGTTGCTAAAGGACTAAATGTTTGAGAGTGATTAGCCCAAGCTCTTTCTTCTCCTTGAGGGCCAAAGGTTGCTCCAGATGTTGCATGACCAAAATAATCATGGACAGCTCTAAACTTTTCATTAATTGATATGCCGTTTTCATCCACTGCCCCAAGGTAAGGATGGACATCCCCGCCTTGAAACACCCACAAATGCTTGTTCAACAAAGCATCCGCAAGCATCTCCGTTGAATCTGCGTAATCTCCAGAGCCATCAGGGTTCCACTCAATCTCAACACCTGAATCAATCAACGCTTTGTATTGAGACTCAACCTCTTGGGCTAGCTTCTCATAAGACTTTTCCACCAAAGACTTGTAATCAGTTATCCCTTCAGCTTCTAGCACTTCAGGCATCAATTCTTTGTACTGATTAAATATGTCTCTTTCTAATTCTGTTTCTTGATAGTTTGGATTTGACGGAGATTGTATAGAGTCGTAGTTAAATGCAATAACTTCTTGTCTTTGAGGGTTTGTCTTGGCTGTAATGTTAGGTTCGTAATCAGGAAATTGATTCCTAATTATTTGCAAAGCAGTATTTAACTCTGGATCTTTTACTGTTGACTTCGCTTCCTCATAAAGTCTCTCAGTCTCGGCCCTGCTTCTTCTATCTCTTCCTCTGACAGTATCGGTAGGCCGTGTTTCCTGTCCAGCTTCTGCCTTTCTTTCTTGAATCTCTCCAACATCATCTTCTCCTCCATAATAGTCTTCCTCTATGGCCTCTACAGGCTTTGTTAAATCATCAAATCTTGGGTCGTCTTCTATTAATTTAGGAGTAAATTTAAAATCACTTTCACCAAAACTAATCAACCCATGCTTTGCTCTTTCCAAAAGCGAATCAGATACATATAAAGTTGTTACATATTCCACGCCGTCATTTGAAACAGCTTCAACCCGAATTGTTGGCCTTATGTAATTTCCTTTGTAAGGAATAAGTTCTGCTATTCGTCTGTTTGGATTATTTATAAGATGAAAAGGGTAATCTTCATACAGCTTATCAACGGCTTTTTTAGTAGGATAGTCTCGATCAAGCTCTTCATTAACAATGTTTGCATTTACCTCTTGAGCATCCAAGCCAAGAACCTTATACCTTGTTATAACTCCTGTGTTTGGATTGGTTAACTCAAACACATCTCCTTTATTAAAACCTCTATACAACTCTCTTTCTTTCAAGTTTTTAATTTGATTAATTCTTTCCTTAGAAAATTCTTGAATTTTCTTTTTCATATCTTTTAAAGCTTTTAGTCTTTTTTCTTTTTGCTCTTTAGCAAATCGAGCTACAGAAACTTCATCTTTAGGATCTGGATAGTCTGGCTCGCTTACTGCATACAACATATCCTGTCTTATATCTAAAGGAATTCTTGTGCGAGCTTGCTTGTAATCCAAATAATCTTCATAAGATATGTTTAAGGTTTCAGCAACTTCTCGCTCACCGCCTATCTTTGCCTCTAGTTCTTCAAATAACTTTACAAAGTCTGGCCCCCATATAGGACTATCGTGAAATCTTGGAGGCATTAAGGATTCAGAAATTTGATTTTCGTCGGCCATTACGCCCATGACCTTAAGCCTTGCTCGGTCATACCTAACATCAGACTCTGTTCCAATACCTCTTTCGGGAACAGCACCCAGCTTTCTCTCTGTAGTCTCTAATGTTCTTATGTCTGCAACATCTTTGGTGTCTGCATACCTAGATCTACTTCCAATTTCTCCAGACTCAAGAGCGTTCACTATATCCCCAAAAGACTGAAACCCTGTGCCTCTGAGAAGACTACCCATTCTTTCAAAGAACTCTTTAATCTTGTTTACCAATGCTCTAGGCTTGCCTGTAATTAATCCCGGATTACTTCTAGCATCCCTGATAAGATTAGCTACAGCCTCTTCCATTATGGCAACCTTGCTAAGTTCTTTATCTCGATACGCCATCTCTGCATCTCTAAGATAAGAGATGTTGCCTTTACGCATTTTTTTTCTAGCTAAGTTTTCTAATGAACTCCATTCTTTGTCAGTCCACAAATCCATCTTCCGCATGGCATGAACAATCTCATGACTAAGAACATTGCGAACCTCATCAAATATAGCATCGCTAGAATCCTGAACTTCTTTTCCAGCAATCATGTCAGCAAGATTTTTATTTCTAACCTTGCCTTGAACCCTATCAAGAGCAAGAAATATAGTGTTCGCATAAGGCTTATAAAATCCCGCAGTTCCAGGAGAATATTTGCCCAGACGAATAATGTTTCCGTCCCTGTCAACGTCAACATCTTGCAACTCTTGACTCAAATCAAGTCCAACATCTTTTAAACCAAGAGCATCTAATTCATCTCTCAGGTTAGACATAAATTTATTTAATCTATTTTCTAGGAAAGGACTTAGTTGAATCTTTTCTTCGATTGCTTTTTTTAATGCAGGAGGAAGCTCTACTCTTTCTTCCTCGGCAACAGGATCTTGCTCTGGAGAAACTACATCTTGCGGTGATGGCAGTGCTTTAATTTCAGCGACAGTGTTGTCTTCGTTTATAACGCCTTTATCTTTAAGATCTTTATGTATTTCCTTTGCAATAATCTTTCTTTGAGACTCTGACTCAACGCTTTCTGATATAGATGTCTGTATGTTTTCAACAGTTCCATCTCCTGTTTCAATAACAAAATCAGTAGAGACAGCAAGCTGATTCTTGCCATACGTCTTAGGTTTAAAGTTAGGAATATTAGATGGGGAGTCTAATCTTGGAAGGGTTTGTATTGAATGGAACAAATGTCGTTTCTGAGAAGCAGACATGTCGTCTAAAGATTTCTTTCCTGTAATGGACTCAAACAAGTATTTAATCTCAGGCGAGCTTATATCAGAAACAATATTTTTTTCTGTTAAGGCATCTCTTATTTTTCTTCTTGCTGGAACCTCAGCAAAGTCAGAATCAATGCTTTCCACCCTCGTGGCTGCTTCTATTACTGGTATTCTTGCGTCCACAAGAGAGTCAAAAAGCTTTGGCATATTTTCTTTGAGAACGCTTTCAGCTTCTTGAAAAGTAAATTCGTTGGTTGGAGGAAGACCTTTCTTTGCTCTCTCAAAGTTTATTTGTTGAGCAGCAGTTAAGTTAGATAGGGGTTTGTAATATTTAATGCCACGCTGTCTTAGTGGCTCAACATTCCATTCAGCTCGGTGAAGGGCATCTAATGAAGCCCCTTCGTTATAAGGTGAGTTTGGACTATCAACAGTTCCAGCGGCCTCATTTAATTCCGCTGAAGTTATTTTAAAAGACTTGGGGTTGTTTAGTATTCTTCCAATTCTAAACAATGCTTCTGTAGTTGGCTGATCGTACTCTTGGCCAGCCTCATTAATAGAATCTATTACAGAATTGTTAATACTATTTTCTATAATTCTTCTATTAAGATTTGACATCAAATGCGTAGCGTACTCATAAGTTCCGGCCTCGCCCCACTGCCTTCCTGTTTGAGTATGAACCGCCTTGTATTGTGGAACCCCTTCTACCGTCTCCTCGACAACTTCATAAGTTCCACCATTAGGAAACAAAACACTCCTTGATAACTGCCTAGCGTAACTAGGAATTACCTCGGCAAGACTTGCTTTTCCAGAATTTAAACGCCTTTTGCTGTCATTATCTAAAGGCAATGCTGGGCCTTTAGATACTTCAGCGGCAAGTGATTCGTCTTGTTCTTGTTTTATCTGAAGATCTGCCGCAGCTTGCGCCTCTTCATCTTCTCTTTGAATTCTTGCTAGCTCTTCCCTAGCCAGCTTTTCTGCTTCAGCTTTGTCGTTATCTATCCTGTCATATATCGACTGAACTTCTTGTTCAGTTTGATCTCTAAGAGCGGCCTCCCTTTCAAGCGAAGATTCTCTTGTTATTTTTTTCCTTTCTTTAAAGGCATATCCAGTTAAGGCATCAGTTAGCGCAGCCGTAGTAAAACCAATACTAAAGTCATCCCAAGCTGACTCACCATATTGCACATTCTCATCATAAAGATTATCTGCTATTGCATCCTGAAGAAGAGAGGCCGTAACTTCTTGAGTTCCCTCTACCGACCCCTCTCTAATTGCACTTCTTAATGTGTTAAATGCTTTTTTCTTTGACTCTTCGTCCTTAAACCCTCTTATCTTTTTAAGAATACTTAAAGGAGATAACGCCTCACTCGCACCAACAACTCCACCCAACAGTACAGCCTTGTCTTCTGTGTCCCTGTCAATCGATTGTCCCTGCTGCCTAAGCGCATCTATCCTATCAACTTGTTCTTGCGCCCCAAGGCCTACACCTTGAGCAATAGGAAGCGCAATCTGACCAGCTCTTACCCCAGCTAATACTTTTGCTCCATTAGCCGCTTTCCCAGCAAGGCCTAAAGCGCCTCCCGGAACTAAAAACGAAGCAAATGAACCAAGCCCTCCACCAAACTTAACCAGCCAATTGTCTTGATAGTCTTCTGATACGCCTATGTTTTCATCAATCAATTCTTTGCCAGCATTGGCAAAATCAATAATGTCTTTTCCATAACCGTCTTCTGTTATGGCATCTTCCCATCCAACATAGTTTGTAGCAGCATCAGCCAGCTCAACCGTTCCAGACACAGCGCCAAGCAAGCCTTTTCCGAAACCGCCAATAAAAGCTTTTCCAGATTCTTTTCCTACACCAAATGGATCATCGAATGTTTGATCAACAGTTCCGATATCTTCCGAACTAAATCCTGCGGGCTGAGGCTCTTTGGGCTTGTCAATTGCTTGAGAGGCTAAGTATTCATCGACAGCTCTCTGCATTGTCTCCATGTCAGTGTCATCAGGAAACTCTAATATTGCATCATCAAGCTCGACTTCAATCATTCTGTAATTATTCTTCCATCAGAACCGACTTTAAGCCTTTTCTTTGTATCACCTCTTTCTTCTCCCTCGATCTCCCCTCTAAACTGAGGAGATAGCTGATCAATTATAGGTATAACGATTTCTTCAAGGAGGTCGTCTACGCTTTTGCCTTCCAGCACATACCGTTCCGCAGCCGCTTTAACAAAAGATCCAGCTATATCTAATATTTCCCTCATGTTTGCGTCATCTCTTTCGAGAACCAGATCGCCATATCTAAGCACTGCTGCCTGCTTAACTAAGTTTTCTAAGGCCAGCTCTTTTTCTTTTAGCCCCCCGCTATACATAGTTTTTTCTGCATCAGCCTGCATGGAAGCTATCGCCTTATCTCTTTCTATTTCAGCCGTCTTGCCCTGCAATCCTGTTTGCATAGCGCCTTGCTGCTCAGCCATTCTGAGCTTGGTAGCCAAATCTCTTTCTGATCTTGCCGCTGCCTTGCCTTCTCTAATCATGTCGTATGCAGTTTGCCCAGCTTTACTTAGCCCTTCTCCTGTTTTCCCTTCAATTATTCCAGCGCCAAGCTGTATTAATGCCTGATTCCAAGCGTCTTTTCTGGATTGAGAAAGCTCTTCTTCTGCTCTTTTTTCTGCTAACGCTTTTTCATAGGTGTAATCTGGGGCAAGCGAACTAAAGTCAACCTGTAATCCCCTAAGCATTGCTTCGGGTTTGCTGAGGTCAATAGCTGAAGGCGTTTTTTGGGTTGTATCCATAAACTCTTGCATTCTATCCTGAAGAACTTCATAACCAGATTTTGGCTCCTCTTCAGTTCCAAATTTTTTTATTCCAGTAATAACTGTTGGAACGCTTGCTGACCCAATATTTATTTCCGAATCTTGTTTTAATTGATCATCGGTCTTTTTTTGTTGATCAACCAATAATGGGCTTGGAACTTGACCTACTTGTTCAGATATTTCTTTTGTAATGCTAAGGTCTTGATCTTGATCAATGCCATATTCTGCGTCTGGAGCGTCATAGTCATCAGAGAACATTTCGCTAAAGCGCAGATCTTTAAAGCCTCCAGATTCTTGTCCGGCACTGCCTACATTTTCCTCTAACACTTTGCTAACCTTTTCTAGCTGTCCGGGGAAAGCTTCATAAGCTGATTCTAAAGGAAGCTGTTCAGGGCTTGGAATTCTAAGAGATCCCATCCCTGATCTTCTGGCTTGGTCTGATGTTTGTTGAGCAAGTATTAAGTCAATCTCTTGATCAGAAAGACCCTGCTGTCTTAATATGTCTCTTCTTAAAGTGCTGCCTCCATTAAACATACGAACAACGCCTCCCTCATACATTGGCATTGGCGGCCCCATCTGTTTAACAGGCATTTGTTGTGGAGGCATTTGCTGAGGCATTGGTCGAGGGGCAGGTTGTTGTGCAGGTTGCTGCATAAAAGGCATTTGTTTTGATGCGTCTGGAGATATAGAAGCTATGCCTTGAGAAATAATCTGTTCTTTGACAGAACCTTGAGGTTGCTTTCTTTGCTGGGCTTTAAACCTTTCTCTCATATCAGTTCTTCTTTTTATTTCAGATATGATCAAAAACTCAGGAACCCTGCCGGTTGGTTGTTGAGCTTCTTTCTGCAAAGCCTCGTCAGGCATTCCTTTTACAACATCTTCAACTTCTAATATATTCATTAAACTCCTCTCATAGACCTATAGAGTCCAACCCCGCCGACCCCAGCTCCTATTGCTTGAGAGTAAGGATTGGTTCCTCCTCCAAAGCTAGCTGTAGTAGATCCGGGTTGTATTGGAACGCCTCTTAATAGGTTGCTGAAATATGCTAGCTGCTCTCTTGGGAAGGCTTGTTGTCTTAAGAAATCTTGATAACCCATATCAAGCCCTCTTTGAGACAGGTCTCTTCTTATCTGTCCGGCGGCTTGCAAGTTTCTTAGCCTGTCATAATCCATTGATTGCCGTTGAGCGCCTAAACCAGCAAGCTGCCTTGCGGCATCAAGCCTTAAATTAGCTTGTCTTTCTCTAGCTCCAATATTAAATTCTTGCGCTCGCATTCTGGCTTCGTTTTCGGCTTGATTAATTCGCTCTTGAAGCTCTTGACCTTGAAGGCCAAGTCTAGCGCCTTCCTGTCTAGCCCTTTCCTGAGCCTCAAAGACAGCTCTATTCTCTTGCTGTTGAAACTGTCTAAGTTGTTCAT
>CEOH01004450.1_pt1 | contig 26108 bp, 21 predicted proteins | sample 530311 | NCBI WGS metagenome assembly CEOH01 (sample SAMEA2619923, study PRJEB7988) | marine metagenome | biome: marine biome (ENVO:00000447); feature: deep chlorophyll maximum layer (ENVO:xxxxxxxx); material: "saline water (ENVO:00002010), including plankton (ENVO:xxxxxxxx)" | depth 60 m
GTTTGGCCACAGAACAAGCAATCATTGATGCACTAGAACAACAGCGTGAAATCCTCCGAGAGTCCGCCACATCTGCGCAGCAAAAAATTGATGCAGAAAAGCGTATTGCGGAGTTAATGGATAGACAAAACAAGCTGAGAGAAGATCACAAAGAAGCTGAAGAAGAAGTCGGCGAAGTCATAGGCGCCAATCTCGCAATGGTTCGAGATATGGGCGAAGAGATTGGAGGTATCGGCCAAGAAATGGACGATATTGTCGCTAAAGGCAAGAAGGGTGGCGGATTCGCGAATTTCTTAGCCGGCGGCTTAGAGAAGCTTGGTAACTTAGCTGGCCAATTGGGGATGAATTTTCTCAAAACAGTAGACGAAATGCAGAAACTCCGCGGCGAATTCCGAAGAACAACAGGAGCTTCCGCACAACTTGGAACTGTGATGTCGTCCACATATGACTCCTTTAAGGGCTATGGCGTCTCGTTAGAGGAAGCCCAAGGCTCAACAAAAACCCTAATGGAAGGTATGAGCGATTTTACGATGCTTTCCGGAAAGCAGCAAAAGGCTCTAGCTGGAACGTCAGCAGTATTGGGCGAATTAGGGGTTAGTAACGAAGATTTTGCGACAAGTGTTCAAAATGCGACAAAAGGTTTGGGTGTGTCGGTTGATGACGCAGATGATATGATGCGAAATCTTAAAGCAACGTCGATAGATCTAGGTATCCCTACTGCTGAACTGACTAGAAATTTTGCACAAATGTCCGGACAGCTAGCTAAACTTGGGGACAACGGAGTGAAGGCATTTAAAGATCTTGCACGCACAAGTAAGATTACCGGTATTGAAATGAACAGATTGCTCCAAATAACTGACAAGTTTGATACTTTTGAAGGGGCTGCCTCGTCGGCTGGTCAATTAAACGCTGCACTGGGGGGCAATTTTGTAAACGCAATGGAACTGATGGAAGAGACCGATCCTGCGAAGAGATTTGAGATGATTCGCAGCGCAATTCAGGATGCCGGCTTAGAATTTACAGATATGGGGTATTATCAAAAGAAATTCATTGCTGAGGCCGCAGGAATGCAGGACGCCGGCGAGTTGGCTAAAGCCTTGAGCGGAGATATGGGTTCTTTAAGCGACAAACAAGGAAAAACGTCAGATAGTATGGAATCCATGGCCGCGGCCGCCAGAGACTTAAGGAGTGTCACCGAAAGATTGGCCCTCCAATTGAAAGCTGCAGAGCCATCGGTGACAGAATTTGATGCAAAAACAAGAGATGCGCAAGAAGCCGCGCTAGGGTGGACAGCTAAAATTTCAAAATTCTTTGCCGAACTTTGGAAAGGAAACGAAGTGCTTGTTATTGTGTTGAGTCAGGTTGTAGGGTTTATTACACAGTTTAAGTTATGGGGCCATGTCGGTACCGGAGTGAAAAAGATGTTTTCAGGCCTCATTAAGACAGGTAAATTTCTAGGCAAGAACGTTTTTACTATGTTATATAAATCTGTTGTGCGCATTCCACAATTATTCGGCAATATGCACAAAAGTGCCGACAAACTAGCAACGACGTTAGGAACGAAGGTTGGCGGAAAACTTGGAGTTTTCGTTAAAAAGATCCCCTTGATTGGTGGTGTTGTTAGTGGCCTAATGAACGCATGGGATCAGCTTGTGCTGTCGTTCGAAGCATTTTCCCAAGGAAATATTGCTGAAGGAATCGGAAACATATTCGGAGCAGTCTTTAAGTTTGCAGATGGATTCTTATCTGCTGTGCCGGGATTCTTTGTCTGGATTGGCCAGCTTTTTGGTTGGGTTGACGAAGATGTCGACGCAAACTCACTGATATCGTCATTGCTTGGGCCAATATTCGACGGATTGATGGGTAGTTGGTTGGCGTTTATTGAAAACTTTGAAGGATTTGGTTCTGATTTTGCAAATATTCTAAAAGAAATTCCGGGATTTTTGTGGGACATGTTTAAAGATTTGGTAATGATAGTTCCGACTTTAATAGACAGTGTATTGGCCGCATTTGGGTTTGACACTTTTGCTAAAGATCTCTATACGGGCCTGTTCGAGAGTTTTGAATCAGGGTTTAACAAGGCTATAGCGTTTGTAAAAAATCTTTTAGGAATTGCTTCTGATTCAAAGGTGTTTGCAGAGATTGGGGGATTTATGGTCGACGGACTTCTTGCCCCATTCAGAAATTTTGGAAAACTCTTAAACGAGTTGATTGCAGCCGGCATGGATATGTTGCCTGCCCCAATGAAAGCGGCTGTAAAATTCTTAACCGACAATGCTGGTAAGTCAGTGTTCAGTGCCGGAGCATCCCTTGCTGGTGCTGCTGTCAACCGAGCCGGCGCCGGTACAGAGGCACTTTCGGGGCTTGTTCAGGATATTCAGGACTCTAAGGATCCGTATGTTCTGAATTTAGCTATGAATATGGATGGTAAAGAAATTGGCAACAAGGTAGTTAATGTAATAGGCGGCATGGCCAACGAAGCCTTAAACGGAGAATAATATAAATGGCAGGCGACGAAAAAGACAAGTTTAAAAAAGGCGACAAATTTTACGATACCGATTTTTTCTGGAATAGTAAATACAAAGCTAATAGGACCGGCAAGCATGGCTATATTTCAAATTATGTTGATGGATCGGATGCTCTGGCAAATGCGGGATTTGTAGTTTCTTTCTATCACATTCCTTCTGGAAAAAGTGTGTTTTTTAAGGCATTTATTACAACTTTTTCTGAAAACTTTACGAGCGATTGGAAGCCAGCACCTGTTTTTGGTAGAACCGATCCGGTCTATTCGTTTGGCAACACTAGTCGTACTATAACTTTGGCCTTCAAAATTCCGGCTGGATCTGAGGGCGAGGCCTATGAAAACTTGGGAAGAGTGCAACTTTTGACGCAATTTCTATATCCCGCCTATTCCTCGACGTCTAGGCCGGATGCACAACTGATCAGCCAAGGCCCGCTGGTGAGAATGAGCGTGATGAACCTTGTCCAGAAGCAGGAAGGCACCATGGATGAGCCCGGAGCCATGTGGAACCAGATGGGCAAAGAACAGCACCTCACCAGAGAAGACCTATATCAATCCTATAAAGCGCATGCCGGCCCAGAAAATGGCCTCCTTGGTGCAATAACTAGCTGCACTGTCGTTCACAACATTGAGCGTTCCGACTCGGGTGTTTTTGAAAAAGGCGGCCCAATATCAAAAAATTCAGCAATCAGAGATGATCCTGCGCCGGGTACAATTTTGCCGAAATTGATTGACGTCAATCTAAGTTTTAATGCGATCCACGAAACCACGATCGGATGGAAAAGCGATGGAACATCGATGTCTCCGTCGTTCCCATATGGAGTGACCTTGAAAGAGCCAAGTAAGGTCGAACAAGGACAAAAATTTAATCAAAGAGTGGCAGCAATACAGAAAGACGAAAGAGATAGAAATCTAAGCCAAGCGATGATTGATAATGCAAAAGCTCGATATGCAGACACGTTATTTACTAATGGTCAAAAGCGGTACGAGAGGGATCTTAAAAAATTAGCCAAGGGCAAGGGCAGCGAATATATCGCCGGCGCAGTTGCTGGTCAGCAAGCTATCGCCGCTGGTTACGAGGAAGGCGGGATTGACAGCGAAGAATCAGCCAAAATGCACGCTGCAGCCGACGCCGCTTATACGGGTGGTGATTAATTATGCCGAGATATAGAAGAACAAAGAAGTTTTCAAATTCAGAGAAATATTACAAATATTTGCGAAGAAAGAGGAATATAAAAAAAGTTATTCACTACGAAACGCCAATACTCAAAAATCCCTCAGTCATTGAACGTGCCACGATAGTGACGGATACGTATATCTGGAAATATGGCGATCGATATTACAACTTAGCCACAAAATACTATGGTAGTCCGAAATATTGGTGGATTATAGCGTGGTATAACGGCGCGCCAACAGAAGCAGATGTCGATCCCGGGGATTTAATAGAAATACCAATTAATTTAGAAAAAACGTTATCACTTTTGGGAGCATAGAATGCCAGATCCAGATCAGCCATCATATATGTCGTTTACAGTGTCCAAAGACACTGATTTGGACGACAAATCAACTAGATCTAGTACCGCCTCCGCCGCCGCATCGGCGTACCAGAAGGCCATGGATCACTACATAAAGAACGACACAAAGACAAAGTGGGTTTATATCGGGTCGCAGGACACGTCAAGTCCCGGCAATATGAACAACTTCATGCAAAGAACGAAAGACGACACATACTACACAGATCTTAGATTGAAAATGTTTGACAAGCAGAATGCGTTCTATAAAATGTCCGCAGAGGAACTTAGGGCGGCTCTAGGTGATCCGGTAAATATGCAGAAGTTTGCCGAAAAAGCATATGCTGAATTTCTTGCAGATAAGGCTGTTGCAGATGCCTTCAGAGAAAAAGGGATGCAGCCTCCCGCTACAGATCCAAGAAACCCAGCAAAAGCAGATGTTGATGCTCTCTCTGATGAACAAAAAGCCGCGCGCGAAGCCGCAGCCAAAGAGGCATTGAAGGAGGGGCAACAAAAAGCCGCTGAAGTTATTCAGACCATCCCAAAGGCAAGATCGGTCAAGTTTAAAGAACAATGTTTCTTGTTGGCTAAGATATTTCAACTAGTAAGATATAAGATTGAAGATATAGAAAGCGAAAAAGGTGGAGAGCAAAAGCCACTGCCATATTTGAGTGGAAACGGAAACGCATGCCTTATGGTGCACAGCGATCCGTTTGCTTTCATCAACAGGATGGCAGTGTACAACTCCCAAAAGGAACTTTTACAACTCCCAACTCAGGAAATTTCGAATTTGCAACCGAAAATTAGACTCTTCAAGGTTGTTGAGAATGATCGCGGAGATGAGATGGAACAGGAATATAGATTTGCTGGAAATGCCGGCGAGGATTTAGAGAACCTACTAAAAAGCAAAGATAAAAGAGGCTTTGGTACAGGAATAGAGAGCTTTGATTTAACCTTTGAGGGGGGAGATCCTTTCGCTGCCAAGAGAATGATTAAGGGTCGTTTAGTGCTGCATGCCAATAGTTTCGATGAGATACTAAAAATTAGAGGCACAGGAAGAGGCTCTGTTCCCTATTCATATGCTGATTTGGCTCTTAAAACTGGCGGCACCGGATATAAGAATATTAAACAAAAGATAAATGTCCATGCTCACGGACAAAACATCGGCGATCCCTATTCTTTGGATTTTAGGTTGAAGGCGGTCGTTGGATACGCCACCCCATCTAGCTTTGTCGGAGACAGCTTTAGCGATGCCATCAACAACTCGTTTTTTACCGTTAATTTGATACCAACTACTCACGAATTTAAATTCCAAGAAGACGGCACCATGAAATTCATAATCAATTATCAAGCCTATACGGAAACCTTTTTCAACCAAAGCGGATTTTCAGTATTCACAGGAGATAAAAAGACAAATACCAACATCATGGGTAGAAAACTCAAACTTCAAGATTTGAATGAAACTTGTGACGCCAAAGCTGTTGCGAAATTTAAAAAGGAAGAATTAAATGCAGTTAAAACCGATCGGCGATCGGTGATAAGCTCTATTGTTGGTAATTTATTTAGTGAGCAAAAAATCAGATTTATACAGTTGCCGCCATCGCAATTGAAAAAGTTTAACACCGAAGGTCCTTTTTACGAGCTAAAGAATGAAAAATTAAAAATTGGCACTTTACCCTCCTCCGAGACAACAAAAGACGATGTTAAAAAAGATAACAATAAAAAGGAAAAAGATGACAACAATAAAAAGGTGCGCAAAAAGGCTTCTAATCCAAGTGGCAATTATATAAGTTTTTTCTATCTTAGTGATCTTGTTGATATTGTGCTCAAGGGAATGGAATCAAAACTAGCAAACTATAGCGAAATCGTCCAAGTCGCAGCGAAAGGCAACAAAGTAAATCCATACTTAATGCACAATGAGTTAGTCCGCGGCGAAAAATACTATAATGAATTTAGAAAACTCAGGCTAGTCTTGGGCCCAATAGAGATTGTAAACCCCTCAGACCCATCAGAGACCATTGTAGTAAGCTTGGGAGATCTACCAGTATCGATAAAATATTTTACAGCATGGCTAGCCTCGGAGACTGTAGAGAAAGATAGGAGAGATTTTAATCTATCGTCATTCATGAAAAAGTTGGTCACTAAATTATTGAATTCGTTTATCAACGATGATTCTTGTTTTTCTTCGACTGCCAAGCAGTCAGTAAAACTTAGAGAGACGGTCTTTACGGCGTATAACAATGATCCTGACTTTCCTTCTGATACTGTGACTCAACTAATAAGTGAGCTTAGAAATGCCAAACCGGCGAATCCATATATATCTAGATTATTTACAGAGGTTGGTAACGCCGCGGGCATGCGCCCAATACTAAATGTTGGCGGCGCCGAAAATTCCCCAATTTACGGTGATCTCAAAGATGAGGTTAATTATTTGATTTTCTATGCATCTCGCACCAAGCCCATGGGCCTACTAACGGGTATTTATGAAGATGATTTGAGCATGGGGGTTCACCACTATACAATAGGCTCAGATCGGGGAATTGTAAAAACTATCCAACTGGATCGCGACACAAGAGTTTCCGCCAAGGAGGCCAGATTTGAACAAGAAGGGTACGATGGACTACAGCAGTTGAGGGAAATATATCACGCAAATGTCGAATGTTATGCAAATCCTCACATATATCCCGGAGAGTATATATTCATAGATCCAAAGGGTTGGGTACCCTACTTGGATCCAGAAATCTCAGAGAGACTAAATGTCAGCAATCTAACTGATTTTGGTATTGGTGGATATTACATGGTAGTAAACGCAGAACACAGCTATGGCATCGCGAATGCCACAACAAAGTTTAGGGCCGTTTGGGTCGCACAAATAACAAGAGATTCCGAAGAGCCGCAAAAGCGCCTCACAAGCCCACAGAAAAAAAAGGCGGCTGCCGCGAAGTGCGCAATTGCCGGCGGAAAGGCAAAAGATGACAAGTTAGCAAAGAAAGAAGAGCCATCAGAGGTGTCGGCCGGCCGCCTTGCGGGATTGGCTTTTGTGCAAGATTTAATGATAGGAGATTCCGAGACAGCCCCACCGCCATCGGGAAATCCAGAGGCAGGAATTAATTAATGTCTGAATATTACGTAAAAGATAACACAGAGAATGCAAGAAACACATTCAACAAGAAAGCTTTTTATAAGATAGATACGGCCAATGAATTTTACACAAATTTGGTGGATTTCAATTTTGCAGAAAAACAACTTTACGGACGCGTCGATCGAAATTTTGTGCCAATGGTAGTAAGAAATTACGTTTTACAGCTAAAGCGTGTTATCGAAGTAGATGATCCAAAAGAAGATGTGCGCGCACTAAATTTTGTAGCGGACGCGTTCAATAATTTGGCCCAGTATTTTAAAAAAAGCAACCTCAATAGAAAAATTGACACAGGAGATAAATATCTAGCACAACTTAAGGGATTTAAAGGTTACGACAACACAAAAAAGAACTATAGAGCACATTCGCAACAATATATGCAAGCGCTTGAAGAAATGTTTCAAGATGATGATGTTAAGTTTATTTCATTTGAAAAATTCATATATTTGGTATTGCCTTATATATTACAAGCCGGCCGCAAAAGACCCTTCACGTTGCCGGCATACGTAAAGAGTCACTACTGCTCAGCAAAAAATTCAGGACTTGTTATCGAAATTTCTGATCTTGATCCTTCAAATGATGAAGCAAAGATTGAGCTTTTTTATAATAGCAAGAATTGGGAATTTTTTCTAAATGCTTGTGCCACTTTTGGGTTTATGGTTGACAAGAATATTCCATGGCGACTGGTGGCGGACGTTGGTTCTCCACAAATGTTGAAGTATGCCGAAAAATATGGTATCATGGAAACAGATCAGATTATCGCAACAGCTTACGAAAAGGCTAGCTCAATTTATTTTGCCAACTTTAAGAGGCAACTTTTTGAGGCTTACAACAGATTAAAAACTCCGCAATATTTCGAAATGACCGACGTGAGGCCGTACGAGAGTACGAGAACCATCACAAGAACGCCAATCGAATATAGCCAAGAAGAGTTTTTCTCTATCTTTGGTGACTCTTATTTCGTAAATTTATACTGCAGAATTCGTTTCGCTGAGGAAGAATCAGACTATTCTATAGAAAAACAAGAAAAAATCATTGACAACACGATTGAATTATGTAAAACTAATCTTGAGAAGGGCTTAACTTCTTTTGAAATTCTTTTGAATAAACCATTTGACTATATCGGTTCATTGACTTATATTAGTAATAGAATAGAACAAATAGAAAAAGATCCTCGTCCGGATGACACGCCGGATGTCCAGACTATCACAGAACCAATCGAAGAGTTTATCGACGACGATGGCGCAATGGAAGAAATTTAGCAGAAAATGTATTTTCAATCAATAGACGACAAACAAGAATGTGTCGGCATCTATAAGGACGGAATTCTACACTTTGATGAAATGCCGACAGAACTCAACAGAACATGGAAATACTCAGCTTCCGACAGCAGGGGCGAGGCTGAATATGCTTGGCTGTACTGTGGCGGCATGCCCTTAGAGGCAGTTTGTCCCGAAGAATTACAAGAGGATTTAAAAAATATCCAAAAAAGAATGCGCGCATACAAAAAATCTTTTAAAATTGCAAAGCTTGATTTTCGCCAACATTGTTTTTTTGATTTGGTTCCGCATGATTTTTTGATTAGATTTTTGGAAATAAAAAACTTAATCACACAACACGTTTTTGAAAATTACGAGAAACCAAAAAACTATGCACACCTTTGTGGCGCTCAAAAATTGTTACACAAGATAAAGCACCAAGAGCTTAACTTAAATAATGAAGATTGTCGCAGTCTGTTCGTTTCTTCGATACATCGCAACTCTGCCAAGAGACTGCTCAACGGGCCCAAGCACATTGACTATAACCTATTTGGAACAGTTACCGGCCGACTGACTACCGGCAATAATTGTTTTTCTATTTTGACTATCAATAGGCAATTGCGAAAATTAATCAAGCCCAAAAACGATTGGTTTTTGTCTTTGGATTACAACGGCGCGGAAATTAGAACATTCTTAGCGCTGTCTGGCAAAGAACAGCCCGAATATGACATACACATGTGGAATGTAAATAATATTTTTAAAAATAGACCCAACATGAATCGAGAATCTGCAAAAACGCTCCTATTTTCATGGCTTTATAATGCAGAATCAAAAGACTTAGACACAGAATATTATGATCGTGATGCTATAGTAGACCAATATTATGAGGACGGCCACATCAATACGATTTTCGGCCGCAAAATAAAAGTTGACGAACGCCGAGCATTCAATTATATTATACAAAGCACTACAAGCGATTTGGTAATGGACAGGGCAGTGGAGATCGATAAAATACTAAAAAATAAGAAATCATTTGTTTCTCACATGATGCACGATGAGTTAGTTATAGATTTGTGCGATTCTGAGCGCGATTTGGCCCCTGTTCTCAAGGAAGTGTTCGCAAAAAACAGGCTGGATAGATTTGTGGTCAACACAAAGGCCGGCCAAAATTATTACGACATGGAGTCTCTGAAAGTATGATCTCGGTCGTAGGAATCGGCAATGCGGCATCTGCAATTGCTGAAAAATTCAAACAACAAAAAAACTATAATGTCTATCTGCTCAACAATAAAGTCGAGAGAAACAGCAAATATAAATATAAACTGAAGGTTTTTGATAAGCCAGAGGAATACGAACAAAACATTCCAGATCTAAAGAAGTTTTTCGCGGACCTGAATGATCATGTGCAGGTTTTTGTTGTAGGAGCCTCGTATAGTTCAAACTATTCTCTGGGAATATTACAGCAAATCAAGAACAAGAAGATCGATCTGTTTTATATTAAGCCGGATATTGAACTTATTACCGGCATACCAAGATTATTGGAAAACATAGCGTTTGGCGTCCTGCAAGAATACGCAAGATCGGCCCTATTCAATACAATTACCATAGTCTCTAACCTAGAAATAGAAAAAAACATACAAAACATCTCGATTAAGAGCTATTATGATTCTTTGAACAGCACTATTTTTTCCGCCGTGCATTACCTAAACTTTTTCAATCACACTGAACCTGAAATTGGTCAGGTTTCTAGACCGCCGGAATCGAATCGAATTCGCTCAATTGGCATGTTAGATCCAAAAAGTCTTAAAGAAAAATGGTTTTTTGAGCTTGACATGCCTCGCAATATATGTTATTATTTATGTATAAATGAGGAAAAATTAGAGAACGAAACTGGCTTACATAAGCGCATTGTAGATGTTTTAAAGGAAAAGCCTCGCAATGCATTCAAGAAAATTTCATATGCAATATATGGAACACACTTACAAGACTTTGGGTTTTGCGTTGCCCACACTAACGCAATACAACAACAAAAAACTCTTGACAAGCTAGAGCAAGAGTGATACATTAGATATCAAGGAAAGCTTGATATACTTTACAAAACAATAGGAGAAAAAACTAATGTCAATCAATATGGAACTAATGAGAAAGAAGCTTGCCACACTTCGTGGTGAGGGAGATAGAGGAGAAAATTCGGTTTGGTTCAAGCCCGATGAAGGCGAACAAGTAGTTCGCATCGTGCCCACCAAGGACGGAGATCCCCTCAAGGAGATGTATTTCCACTATAACGTAGGGGAACACAGAGGCGGCATTCCATGCCCCAAGCGCAACTTCGGAGAGAAGTGCCCAATTTGTGAATTTGCATCTTCCGTTTGGAAGGAAGGCGTAGACAACAATGATGAGGAAAGCAAGAAGCTAGCTAAGTCGTTATTTGTGCGTGCGCGATTCTTTTCCCCTGTAATCGTTCGTGGCCGCGAAGAAGAGGGAGTCAAAATGTACGGCTACGGAAAACGAGCATACGAATTACTTTTGGGGTATATTCTAGATCCAGAATACGGAGATATTACTGACATCATGGAAGGCACCGATATCTCCCTTACATATACGAAACCCACTACCCCCGGTGCCTATCCGCAGACAAGCCTCAAGATGCGCAGAAACTCTTCGCCCCTATTGGAAGATGAAGAGGCCATCCCCGCCCTCCTCGATGGCATCCCTGAGTTCAACACTCTCTTCGAAAGGAAGACACCAGAAGAGATTGATGCAATTCTTGATGAGCAACTATCTGGAAATCTTAGCGCCGAACAGCGCTCCTCAGAGACAACACGCTATGATAGCGCTGATTCAACTAGCGCAGTAGACAAGGCGTTCGATGAGTTGATGGCCAACTAGTAGCTAAGCTTGCATAGAAGCCGATGGCACCCCGGCTGAAATTGGGTGCCGCAATTTTCTATACGAGAAGGAGAATGTTATGGAATGGTTAAAGTCACAATTGGCTAGTTGGAAAGTGAGGATCGCCCTCGTTGGAGGGGTCGTAGTGGTAGCAACCGCTTTCGGAACCTGCAGCTTTGATCCGAGCGCGGTCTCAAACAACACAACAACTGAAACCACACCGACTACAGAGACAGTCGAAGTTTCTTCGGTTACCGAAACTACCGGTACCACAGAGACCACCAATTCTACCGACACACCCAGCGAGTAGTAAAAAGCCGATGGCACCCCGGCTGAAATAGGGTGCCGCATTTTTAAGAGGAAGGCGTGTCTAAGGCACAGGACAACATAAGAGAAGATCTACAAAAAGAACTGTTTGGTCTCAAGGGCGAACATCGACGAGATCAAAGTCACGATGCTTCGTATAAGATGCCCATTGAACTGAAAACCAAGCATGCATCCAAAGGCTGCACGACCAAAAGAAGATATAGAAAAGATCCTTTCGCAGATAAAGTTCTTGTTGTTTCCAACTATAAAGACAGAAAAACCCTGTCGGATGATCATTGGATTATTTTCCCACCAGCCCTCAGAGAGTGGAGAGAGGAGCAAGAAAGAAAATTAAACTTTGACAACGGTACACTAGCGTGTTACAATGATATAGAAGTCATCAGAAGTTTCCTGTCAGATGATGCTGCCTGCGAAGAGATTTTGAAAAAATTTGAAAATCAGATTCATCGCAACGATCCGGCAATTCCGAAAAGTTTTTTTGATACAAATGGCGAGTATACGTCAATTAACAAAAAAAGAGTAAAAGTTAAATATTCAGAGTATATGTTTAAGGTTCCGGAAAACGTTGACGAAGCAGAATTTTTAAGGGAAAAAATTAATTGGTATCTTTCCAACAAGGAGAAATAATGGCAAGAAAAAACAATAAAGACGCCAAAGCCGGCCGAGTTTCGATGCAAGATTTAATGACTCTTGTTAACAAAAAGGCCGGCCGCAATGTCGCTCATGATCTAACAGGTGATAACCCCACAGAAGTAAAAGAGTGGATCCCCACAGGATCACGCTGGCTGGATTCCATCATCTGTAAGGGACAGGTAGCGGGTATTCCAGTAGGAAAGGTCACAGAACTCGCCGGCCTTGAAAGTACCGGTAAGTCTTACATGGCCGCACAAGTTGCCGCAAATGCCCAGAAAACGGGCAAGATGGTCGTTTATTTTGATTCTGAGTCTGCTATCGACCCAAGCTTTTTGGAACGAGCAGGATGCGATCTAGAAAGACTAATGTATGTTCAGGCGTCCTCTGTTGAATTTGTGCTGGAAACCGTTGAGGAATTGCTGGGAGCCACAGATGAGCAGTTATTGTTTATCTGGGATTCTTTAGCGCTGACGCCATCGATATCTGATGTAGAGGGAGATTTCAATCCTCAATCCTCGATGGCGGTAAAAGCTCGCATTCTTGCCAAGGGGATGTCAAAGTTGATCATCCCTATTGCAGACAAGCAGGCAACCTTCCTCGTGCTGAACCAGCTTAAGACTAATATCCCAAGCGGCCCCAACGCCCGCATTGTGGCCATGACAACCCCATACATGACACCCGGCGGCAAGGCGATGCACTATTCTTACTCGCTTCGTATCTGGCTTACGGGACGAAAGGCTAAGTCTGCCTTTATCGAGGATGATAAGGGTTTTCGAATCGGCTCCGAAGTTAAGGTAAAATTAGAGAAGTCTCGCTTTGGAACACAAGGCCGCACATGTGCCTTTAGGATTTTGTGGGGAAGTGACGACATCGGAATTAGAGATGAGGAGTCGTGGTTTGAAGCTATCAAGGGTTCCGATTACCTTAAGAGCGCCGGCGCATGGTATACCCTCACAATGCCAGATGGCTACGAGAAAAAGTTTCAACCATCAAAATGGACGCAGATCATTCAATCAGATGAAGAATTCCGCGCAAATGTGTTAAAGTTGATGGACGAAGAAGTCGTGCGCAAGTTCGACAAGAGGGAAGGTTCCGCAGAACAATTTTATTCTGATCCTGAATAAAGCGCTTGACAGCCCGTATGCGATGGGTTATAATAACATATAAACTTGTAGGAGGGTTTTATGCGTAACTATGGCTATGCCTGTATCAATCAAGGCTTTTCGTCGCTGCCAAAAACGCAGCGCATCACAACCAACCGTACGATGATCAAACGTACGTTTCACGATCGCGGCATCGAGTATGCGTCAGAGTTGGCGCTACAGAATCTACGCGATCTACGTAAGATTCTTGAGTGGAATCTTGAGCACGATATTTACTTTTATCGCCTGTCATCCGATATTATCCCGTGGGCCAGTGAGTACGACCTACAGGATATGCCCAATTTCGGTGCTATCCATGCTGCAGCACTTTCTGCCGGCAATTTCGCACGCCAGCATAACATGCGCCTTACGTCACATCCGGGACCCTTTAACAAGCTCGCATCACCCAAGGAGCGTGTGTTTCAGCTTACCAAGACTGATTTGTCTGTACACGGCGATTTGTTCGACCTTATCGGCTTGCCGCGCACACCATACGCTAAGTTAAATATTCACGTCGGTGCCGCTTATGGAGATAAGCCCTTCGCCCTCGATAACTTCTGTCGCAATTTCGAACGCCTGCCTGACAACGTACGTACGCGGCTCACGGTTGAGAACGATGACAAGGTCTCACTGTACTCTACCAAAGAGTTATACGACGGAGTATACAAGCGCATTGGCATTCCAATTGTGTTTGACTATCACCACCATATGTTGCACCCCGGCGGCCAGTCTGAGCAAGAAGCTCTTGAACTAGCGCTGTCTACATGGGGTGATGTCAAGCCGGTTGTTCACTACGCAGAGTCCCGCTCTGTCGAACACAACAATCCCAAGATTAAGCCACAGGCTCACTCCGACATGATTCGCAACCCCTTCGACGACTACGGCCATGATCTCGATGTGATGATCGAAGCTAAGCACAAAGAAATAGCACTTTTGGAATATCGCAACACCATGCACCAAGAGAAAACAGAATCACCCGATTGGTGGATGGCGTAATGACTAAAACTGATATGAAACGAGTATTAATTATTGATGCTCTCAATCTTTATTTGAGAGCATATATTATGGATCCGAGCCTAACTATGCAGGGAGAACCCTGCGGTGGTATCAAGGGCTCGCTGAAAATTATCCAGAAGCTGGTTAGAGAATCGAAGCCTGATGAGATCGTTATAGCATGGGATGGTCCAAATGGCTCCCAAAAGCGTAAATCGCTGAATAAGAACTACAAGGCCGGCCGCAAGCCTATTCGATTAAATCGTAGCGTGAAGAATCTTACGGAAGACGAAGAGATACAAAACAAGGTGTGGCAACAAATGCGCCTCATGGAGTATCTAAACGAAATGCCAATTGTGCAGGTGATTATTCCGGAAGTGGAGGCGGATGACGTTATTTCATATTTGACGAGAATGCGATACTATGATGGATGGCAAAAAATAATCGTCTCAAACGACAAGGATTTTTATCAACTGTGTGATGAAGAGACTGTTGTTTATCGGCCGACAAGCAAGACGGTGTATAACAAAAATCGCTTGGTGGAAGAATTAGGAGTCCACCCTAGAAACATGGCTTTGGCGCGCGCCTTGGTAGGAGATGCCTCAGACAATCTACCGGGAATTAAATCCGTGGGATTTAAAACTATCCAAAAGAGATTGGGGTTTCTAGCCGCCGACAAAGATTACACAATTCCAGAAATTATTTCTTATTGCCAGAAAATTGAAAATCCATTGAAATTTCATGACAATATTGTGCAAGGCGAGAAAATTATTGAGCACAATTACAAGATGATGCAGCTATATTCTCCCATGCTTTCCCCACAGTCCAAAGACTTTATTAGGAACGCAATAGAGAACTTTGAGTGCAATTTCAACAAGATAGAGATCATGAAGAAAATGCGCGACGATGGCTTTGGAGAATTGAACTGGAAAGACTTAGAATTGCACCTAAATAAAATTTCGATGGACCGTTAAAATGCTTGACTTTCAGTCAGATTTTGTTATATTTATAAGTGAGCTTAGGGGGGTGCCAATTGTCTGAAAGCGCAAGTCTAGGCAAATACGGGAAGTCTTTTCAGGAGGGCCTGATTCAACTTATCTACGAGGATCGGCCCTTCGCAGATCAAATTACTGAAGTTCTGGATATAAGTTTTTTAGAACTGGAATATCTCCGCGTATTTGTCAGCAAGATTATAAACTATAGAGAGCGCTATGGCACGCATCCTTCTGCTGAGGCCGTGATCACTATTTTGCGCACGGATCTGGAAACAGAAGATGCTGTGATATGTAAGCAAGTTAGGGACTATTTCGCGAGAATCTCCACGAAAGATATAACGGATGCGGCATATATCAAAGAACAATCTCTTGATTTTTGTCGTAAACAAAAACTGAAAGAGGCAATGCTTAAGTCGGTTGGTCTTCTTCAAAGTTGTTCGTTTGATGAGATCTCTAAAGTTATCAATGACTCTTTGAAGTTGGGATCCGACAACAACTTTGGATACGACTATTTCGTTGATTTTGAAAAAAGATTTATACCGAAACATAGGCTCCCGATTACCACTGGCTGGCCAGAAATTGATACAATTTGTGGCGGCGGCCTCGGAAAGAGTGAATTGGGAGTGGTGATTGCTCCGACGGGTGCTGGAAAGTCATTTTGTTTGGTGCACCTTGGCGCCGAAGCCCTAAAAGACGAAAAGGTTGTAGTGCACTACACTTTAGAACTGCAAGACACAACCATCGCCAATAGATACGATAGTTGCTTAACAGGATACCCTCTTTCTGATATTATTAACTTCAAAGAAGAGGTTTACGAAGAAGTTAAGAACATTAACGGAAAATTGATTATTAAAGAATATCCCACCAAATCTGCGACAACTAACACCATCAGATCCCACCTTACCAAGTTGTTAAAGAGAGGCATCAAGCCGGGGATGATAATCGTTGATTATGCTGATCTCTTAAGACCGGTTGTTGTAAGAAAAGAGAAGAGAAACGAATTGGAATCTATCTACGAAGAACTACGTGCAATATCTACTGAGTTTGCTTGTCCTGTATGGACCGCTTCGCAAACCAACAGATCAGGACTTAATGCCGAAGTGATCACGATGGAGCAAATTTCGGAAGCATTCAATAAATGCTTTGTTGCCGACTTTATTTTTTCAGTCTCTCGTACAGTCGAAGATAAGCAAAACAATCAAGGAAAAATTTTTATTGCAAAGAATAGAAATGGACCCGATGGTATGATTTATGACATATTCATGGATCTTTCCAACGCGTGTATTAAAGTAATGCCTAAATCTGCCGCCCATCAAGGTGCAATACCACTAAATCCGGTAGCCTTAAGCGCTAGCATGCAAAAAAACTTGTTGCAAAACAAATATGAAAAATTTAGAAATAGGAAACCATAACAAATGAGAACAATTGAAAATATTCGCAGATTTAGACTATCAGATACCTTTATTGAACCATATAAAGAAGCAGAGGTGCCATGGGGCCCTTTGGGGTATGTAACCTTTAAACGAACATACTCACGCAGACTTAATGAATTTGATCCAGAGGCTACCGGTAGTGAGGAATGGTGGCACACATGCCGCCGCGTTGTCGAGGGTATGTTTAACATGCAAAAACAGCATGTGTTCCAGCTTGGATTGGAGTGGAACGATGGAAAAGCGCAAAAGACAGCGAAAGAAGCATATGACCGTCTTTTTAATTTAAAGTGGACCCCGCCCGGCCGCGGCCTGTGGATGATGGGTACCAAATTTATTGAGGAACGCACTGCGGCCGGCCTATTTAATTGTGCCTTCCGCTCTACCCGGGATCTTGCTACGAAGGGTGGGTATCTTTTTGCGTGGATGATGGATGCACTAATGGTTGGTGTTGGCGTCGGGTTTGACACAGAAGGTGCCGGCGCGATAACAATTCAGGAGCCACAATATACTAACGACACTCTCGTTATTGATGATTCTCGCGAAGGCTGGGTAGATTCGGTTCATATGTTATTGGACGGATTCTTTTTTGGCGGAAAGGTGCCCAAGTTTGATTATTCTGCGATTAGGCCATATGGTGCCGAAATTAAGGGTTTCGGCGGAACCTCCTCCGGAGCAGATCCCTTGATTGAACTACACAAAAGCCTAAGAGAGCTATATTCTGCCAAGATTGGAGAACCCATAACTTCGGTAGATATCGTTGATACTGAAAATCTTATTGGTCGGTGTGTTGTTTCTGGCAATGTACGCAGATCTGCTGCTCTTGCTATGGGTCGACACGATGATCGATATTATTTGGAAATGAAGAACGATCAGGAGAAACTGTATCATCACCGATGGGGGTCTAACAACTCTTTCCATGCTGTGGTGGGCATGGATTACACATGGCATGCCCAACAGAGTCAGAAGAACGGCGAACCCGGATATATCTGGCTGGATAACGCTAGAACCAGAGGCAGATTTAAGGACGGGCCACGATATGATGACATTAATGTTGCCGGATTTAATCCTTGCGTAGAGCAACAGTTGGAAGATGCAGAATTGTGTTGCTTGGTCGAGACATACCCCGCAAAACACGAAGATCTTGATGATTATCTACGTACCCTGAAGATTGCATATCTATATGGGAAAACAATCACGCTTTCCAACACCCACTGGCCAGAAACCAATGCCAAGATGCTGAAGAATAGACGAATTGGTCTCTCACAATCGGGAGTTGTTCAGGCATTTAATAAATTTGGCCGCAGAGAAATGTATCAGTGGTGTGACAAGGCGTACGAACACGTAAAGCAGCTAGACGAAGAATATTCAAACTGGCTATGTATACCCAAGTCAGTTAGAATGACATCTATAAAGCCTTCGGGCACCGTATCTTTGTTGAATGGTTCCACTCCGGGTATACACTTTCCGGAAAGCGAATACTATATTCGTAGAATCAGGTTTGCAAAGGATTCCAAACTTATTGACAACTTAAAAGAAGCAGGTTATACTATTGAAGATGATAAATATTCTCCGAACACTGTTGTTGTTGAGTTTCCTATCCATGAGCCCTATTATGCGAAGGGAAAGCGAGATGTGGGACTTTGGGAGCAACTTGAGATTGCAGCCCAGTATCAACATTATTGGGCCGATAACTCAGTGTCTATTACAGTCACTTTTAAACCAGAGGAAGCATCTGAGATTAAAGGTGCTCTTGAACTCTATGAGACGAGGTTGAAGGCAGTTTCGTTTTTGAAATTTGAAGAAACAGGTTATGAGCAAGCACCGTATGAGCCAATCACTAAAAAGAAATATGAAAAAATGAAGAGCAAGATCAGAGAACTGACAAAGCTTGTAGATAGCCAAGGCGGTGCAGGAACAAAATTTTGCACCAACGATTCATGTACAATTTAGGAGGAAAAATGAACTTTAATCATCTAATGGAAGCGCATATGATAAAAAGGCGCTGTTCCGCGACAAACAACGAATGCTACTTCATACCGGCAGGAAATGTTAGGTCTACGCAAGGCGAGAACGTGCATATGACCATGTACTGTAAAAAATGCGGGAAAAGAGAAGATATATTTCTCAGCAAACACGACTACGAAGTGCAAGAAATGCTGATTATGAGGGAGATTTCGCATGCTTAAACCATTGAACAGGTATATTTTGATTGATTTGCCACAAAGCCCAGAACAGGAAACCGATTCTCTAATTGTATTGCCAGAGGAGTACAAGCCCAAAGAAGAAGAAAGGTATGTGCAAGTTAGGGCAGTTTGTGCCGCCCCAGATGCGAGATTTAATTTGTCAGAGGGTGTAAATTTGGTGGTTGATCGCTCTATGATTGAAGAAATAAGCATTGGAGCAACTATTTATAATGTCATTTTGGACAATTATGTTGTTGGAATGATTGAATAAGGGAGCCACCATGCATGGACAAACATTTTTACAACGAAGCTTCCGCCAAGAAGCTGGGCTGGGAACCGAGTTGGTTCGGTGAAAAGTATTTCGACGACAAGCTAGTAAGAGCCATCAAGAAGTGGCAAAAGGCACACGGCTTGGCTGCCGATGGTCTTTGTGGTCCAATGACTTTCCGCAGGTTGTGGACCGAGAGGCAGGAAGTGGTGGGCGATTACTGCAAAGATGAGCCGACTAGCTATTCTAATTACATTGTATACAATGGGGAGTTTCATCCAATTGAGTGGGACAAGTTTGTGCTTTGGTCAGAGGAAGGCGGCATAGAAGCCAAGCGCGGGAGCTACTATGACTATTCAGGCCGACCCCAACGCAAGATTCGCTATTTTGTTAATCACTGGGATGTTTGCTTATCTTCCAAGTCTTGTCAAAGTGTGCTCGACAAGCGTGGAATCTCGGTACATTTCTTGATAGATAATGATGGTACAATATATCAAACTCTTGATATGCAGCATGCGGCATGGCATGCCGGCTCTTCCCGCACAAATCGACCTTCAGTTGGTGTTGAAATAACAAACGCATATTATCCAAAATATCAGGATTGGTATATTAAGAATGGCTTTGGTGAGCGCCCGTTAGTGGAGGATGCTTGGGTGCACGGGAAGAAATTGGACCCTTTTATGGGTTTTTATCCGGAGCAAATCAAAGCCCTAAAGGCGCTATGGAAAGCGATACATGGTGCAACGGGAATCCCATATATCACACCCACAAGCCAATTTGGCAAGACATCCACCAAATACGTACAAGACGTCGCGTATGGAAATTTTTCAGGATTTGTAAGTCATTATCACATAAACAAAGGCAAGATAGATTGTGCGGGACTTGATATTGACTCCCTACTGAGAGAGACAGAAAACGAAGAATAGGAGTAGCACCTACTTATAGTGTGCGCATTTTCCTATTGCTTTTCCTGTCTTGTTTCGCCATAGAAAGAGAACATTATTACGAACATCAGTCGGAAGTTTATCCAGCAATTGTTTTATCAAAACCAGTTCAAAAGGGGAAGTGGCAGACAAAACCAAATGTGAGAATATGTCCAGACACAGGGATTAGCCCAGCCCGCGTTTCGAGGGCAATGAACTATTGGAAAAGATTGGGATATGAATTTGGTAATATAATAATTGAAAAAGACATGTATAATTGTTTAATGCCTCCGCCTCTTAGAAGAGAAATTCTCATCACTTTGCCGCACCAAGAATTTAATGAAAAACATCTTGCGGCTACCAAGATCTCCACACACAGAATAACAGGAGAAATAGTGAAAGCAAATATTTACATAACCCCAAGAAATTCTGAGCGGGAAAGGATCTTAGAGCATGAATTTGGTCACGCTCTCGGATGGAATCACTATCCACAAAGGGACCACATTATGAATCCTGAATGGGAATTTGGCGGTTACAATAGCTACGGGCTGAGAAGGTAGTTTGATTTTTCAGTATGATGAGATAGTTGTGGGCAGTTCATTACCTGCGGTTTTATATGCCTTTAACAAGAATTTGCCGATTTTTTTCACCAGCCCGCGGCGGCCTTTTAGATTTGACTATTTGGAGTCAGAATTGGACTTGTCATGTCTAAAGCTAGATGCACGAGTAAAAAGTTTAACGACGTTTGAGGGTAAAAAGAAAATTGGAATTCAAAAAGAATTGTTATGGGAAAGGTTGCTTTTTTTGTTGTCTTTGGACGGCAAAGTTCCGCTATCTGGGTTGGGCACTACAATGAGATATGATGGGAAAAGTGTTGTTTGCTCAAATGAATATTCTAAAATAATGGAATTTAATTTTGGTGAGTGTCACTATTTTGGGGATGATAACAGCATCGGTTTCGCCGGCAAAAAAACGCTTGACGATGATATTTATATATGTTATGATTATATTGCATTCAATAAAGGAGGCAAGCATGAAATCGACCTTATACACACAGGCGATGATTTTATCAGCGAGATATGGTTTTATTCTTCCGACCGTATTGATGGAAATACTCCTATTAGAGATGCTTGTGCGGTATCAAAATTAACAGCCGCTCAATTATTAGACTTTGAATATTCCGAAACGATGGCACGCTTTAAGGTGGTCCACGAAATGGAAAAGAGAGGAATGAAAGGTCCATTTGCACATGGTTACACAAAATCAGGAAAGCCAAAACATTACAAATTTAGAACAAATAGCATCAATCGCAAAACGCATAAGTGCGCAGATGAATTCAGATCGAAGGCCGGCAATATATTACTTCCGAAAGTTAACGAAAAAAGCCTGCTTAAAGGTATACAACCAGCTATCGTGGCCTACGATAGATTTTTGAGAGAATATGAGCAAGCTACACTTAGCGGGTATAGTCCCAATTGCCAACTCAAAAACTGAATTCGAACTGCCCGTTCCCGATTGCTTAATACCTGTGGCGCCCGGGTTCACAGCGATTCAAAAATCAGTTTTTGAGTGCGCTATGGCGGGATGTAATACGATTTGGATTGTTGCTAATGACGACTTGGCGCCGATTATTCGCAAAGTGATCGGCGAGTGGATATATGATCCTGTATACTACAGACGCCCATCAAAATTTAGCTCGGAAGAACGAAAAGAGATACCTATTTATTATGTACCAATTCATCCGAAAGATCGCGACCGCCGAGATTCGTATGGTTGGTCAGTTTTATATGGGATATACTCTGCGTGGAGAACTGCTTACAAGGTTTCGCACTGGATAGTGCCTGAGAAGTACTTTGTTTCATTTCCGTTTGGGGTTTATGATATTTACAGTATTAGAGAACATCGACGCAATATATCCGATAGACAGAATAATTTGTTTTTCTCCTACGAGGGAAAAACTGTAAAAGACAATTTACCATTACCATTCACAATGACAGGAGAAGATTTTAAATTATGTCGAAGAGCAGTAAACAAAAAGACCACAAAGGAATATTTACCCCCTTCACCAGACCAACAGTACCCAAGCCAGAAGTTGCCCCTCCACCAGCGGTGGTCAGCGCGCCAGTTCGATTTCGTGGATATTTTTGGGCAAGTTAGTGATGAAAAATGCGAAAAGGTCGATTTATCTTGGTTTAGCGACATTTCTAGTTGGGCTGGATATCGGGATTTTTTTGCATCAGATAATACCATAGAGAGACCAGAGAAAGACTTGACAACACCCCGCGCACATGTTAAATTACCATATACAAAGGAGTAACAATGAATCGAATCGATTCCAAGATTAAGTTTGTTGGACTGCACGCCCACAGCGTGGCAGGTTCTATTTTTGACGCTATCGGATATCCACAGGCTCATATGGATTTTGCATATGAGAATGGCTGCGATGCTTTGGCTCTCACCGATCATGGAAACATGAATGGCTTGGCATATCAAGTTTTGCATGCCAAGAAGATGCAAGAGGCAGGCAAAGAGTTTAAGCCCATCTTTGGCTGCGAGGCATATTTTACCCCCTCTATCGCAGAATGGCGCGAGGCCTATGATCAAGCGATGGAAGACAAGAAGAAAGCCCGGGCCATCAAGAGAGATGCCCAATCTGGCGCCACTGTTGAGGATGAAGGCGACAGCAAGAAGACTCAAGGCATTCTCAAGCGTCGTCGTCATCTGGTTTTGCTGGCACAGAATCAAACGGGCCTGAACAACCTATTTAAGCTGGTGTCGGAATCATATCAGCCCGAGAACTTTTACCGATATCCACGTATTGATTATGCGCTTCTTAAGAAATATAATGAAGGTATCATTGCTTCCTCTGCTTGTCTTGGCGGGGTGTACGCTGGAAACTATTGGGAAAATAGAGAAGAGGGCTCTGAAGCAGTGCTCAACGCTATGCGTGAGTCAACACGACGTATGGTCGATATTTTCGGTGATAGGTGGTATGCCGAGATACAATGGAACAACATCGAAGAGCAGCACGAACTTAACCAATATGTGATTCAAGTTGCTCAAGAATTTGGCGTTGGACTGGTCACTACAGCCGACAGTCATTACCCCAACCCTGACGCTTGGAAGGACAGAGAGCTTTACAAGCGTCTTGGTTGGCTTGGTAAAGGTCGACCCTCATGGGCCGAGGAAGAATCTCAACTCCCCGAGGGTGTTGAGGAAATTGGATATGAATTGTATCCAAAAAATGGTGACCAGATCTGGGAAAGCTACAAGCAGTACTCACAATCCACGGGGTTTGAGTATGATGACGATGTAGTCTTGAAAAGTATTGAGGAATCTCACAGGATCGCTTTCGAGCGGATTGAGTCATTCCTGCCCGACAATACAGTTCGCCTTCCCGAATTCGTAGTGCCAGCCGGCTTTACAGCAACACAGGCGCTGGTAAATTACGCACTCGAAGGACTCAAAGACAAAGGCCTGCACACCAATAAGGAATACACAGACCGCCTCAAACAAGAACTAAACGTTATTGATGACCGCGGCTTTTCCAAGTACTTCCTGACAATGAAGTCCATTGTCGATGTTGCAACAGACATGATGCTTCCGGGCCCCGGCCGCGGCTCAGCAGCCGGCTCACTGGTGGCATATGCCCTAAACATCACTCAGGTAGATCCCATTAGGCACGGCCTTCTGTTTTCTCGCTTCCTACGCTCGGACGCCACGGACTATCCCGATATTGACTACGATGTGTCGGACAGCATGGCGCTCAAAGAAAAGCTGGTAGAGATGTGGGGCGAAGATTGTGTTGCGCCCATCTCTAACTGGAACACCCTCCAGTTAAAGTCTTTAATTAAGGATATTTCCAAGCTGTATAATGTAGAGTTTACAGAGGTCAACACAGTTACATCTATTATGATTCGCGAAGCAACCCCAGAGGCCAAGCGCAAGCACGGTATCAAGGCTGGCGTATATGCTCCAACATGGGAAGAGGTGATGGAATTCTCGCCCACGTTGCAGGCATACCTTAACAAATACCCCGCAGTCAAAACACACGTTGAGGGTCTAGTCGGTCAGGTTCGCTCTTGTTCGCGACATGCAGGCGGTGTCGTTATCGCAGAAAACCTAGACAAGAGCATGCCGCTGATTAATTCAGGTGGAGTGCGTCAGGCGCCGTGGTCTGAGGGTCAAAACGTTCGACATCTTGAACCAATGGGTTTCATCAAATTTGATTTGCTCGGACTTTCTACACTCAAGATGATGGAAGGTGCAATCTATCACATTCTCAGAAGACATCACAATATTGAAGATCCGACATTTACACAGATTCGAGAATATTATGATAAGCACTTGCATCCCGATGTGATCGATCTAAATGATCAGGAAGTTTACAGAAACATTTTTCACACAGGTAAATGGGCAGGGGTTTTCCAATTCACAGAGCAAGGAGCCCAGCAGTTCTGCGTACGCGCCAAGCCAACCAATATCATTGATGTGTCTGCTATCACGGCTATCTACCGGCCCGGGCCCTTGGCGGCAAACGTGCACGATGAATACGTAGAAGCCAAAGAAAACCCACACTACATCAAATATTTGAACGACGATGCGCATGATATTACACAAGAGACGTTCGGATTCCTTATTTTTCAGGAGCAGATAGCACTGTTGGCACACAAGCTTGGCGGCCTGACTCTTGACGAAGGTAATATGCTCCGCAAGGTCTTGACCAAGAAGGGCACCGGCAAAGGCTCCGTTAAGGGTAAGCTGCACGACAAGTTTATTACAGGATGTGCTAAGAACGGGATTGCTCGCGATTCCGCACAAGCACTGTGGGATAAGTTTGAATACTTCTCAGGATACGGCTTCAACAAGTCACACGCTGTGTCCTATTCAATTATCTCGTTTCAATGTGCATGGCTGTGGAATTATTATCCTGCAGAGTGGATGGCTGCATTCTTGGACAAGGAGCCTGAGAGTCGCAAAGAGAAGGCAATCAATATCGCTAAGAAATTTGGCTTTGACATTGAGCCCCTTGACGTTAATAAATCTGGCACCGTGTGGGAGATTAGCGACGATGGAAAGACACTCATCCAACCTCTCACCTCTATTAAGGGCTTGGGCCTCGCAGCCATCGAGCAGGTTCTAGAAAATAGGCCGTTCATGAATGCTGAAGACCTGCTTTTCCGCGAAGAGGTCTCATACAGCAAGCTAAACAAAAAAGCATTGGATGCTTTGTGTCGCGGCGGCGCTCTAGATTTGATCGTTGATGATAGATTCACAGGGAGAAAGCATTTTTGGTCCACCTGTATTGTGGATCGGCCAAAGAGTCTCAAGAAGTTTCAAGAAAATCTAGAACTTTATCGACCCGAAGGAGACTTCTCAGAAGAAGAGATCATTCAATTTAAAACAGATTTAACGGGTATGTTTCCGATGAATTTGGTTATTAGTCCAGAAACCATCGAAAAGTTGCAAGAAAAATTTGTCCCACCGATATCGGAATTTGATCCATCGTTACAACTTTGCTGGTTTATCCCCCGCAAGATTGTACCCAAGAAGACCAAGAATGGAAAGCTTTATTGGATTGTTGAAGTAATCGATTCCAACAACGAATCAACTAGAATAAGATGCTGGGGTGTCAAGCCAGAGAAAGATCGAATTCATCTTAATAGGCCGTACATGGCTAACTTAAAATATGATCCCAATTGGGGATTTAGCACGTACGCTATTGGAAAAACATTTAGGCAATTAGGATAAAAAGCTTGACTTTGCCATTTAAAGGTGTTATATTTTATGAGTAACAAAGGAGGGCTTAATGGCCACAACAAACAACCAGAAGAGACAATATGTCAAGGAGTATATTCGCTCCCTTAAAGCAATCGAAGATTGTATCGAACC
>CEOH01036011.1_pt1 | contig 25948 bp, 22 predicted proteins | sample 530311 | NCBI WGS metagenome assembly CEOH01 (sample SAMEA2619923, study PRJEB7988) | marine metagenome | biome: marine biome (ENVO:00000447); feature: deep chlorophyll maximum layer (ENVO:xxxxxxxx); material: "saline water (ENVO:00002010), including plankton (ENVO:xxxxxxxx)" | depth 60 m
GAGATGCACTGTGATAAGCACTGCGTCAAGATGATACTGGAGACAGCGCAGATGCTGTGCACTGCTCACAGGTACCTTGACGGTGACGAAAGGGCAGACAAGCTGGGCATGTACAAGACTGCTCACCTCAACCACCCCTCTACCAAGTGGGTCAGAGGATCACGCCTACAGTACGAGTGGGCCTATCACCTGTTCAAGTTTCTCTGTGATCAGTACACTTGTAGGTTTAACAAGGTGCACCTGACAGATACCAAGCTTCGCAAAATCCTACGCACTCCACCTTCTTCTATCACTGATGACCACACGTACACTCAACCTCCCCAGTGTATGCCTGACCAGTACAAGGTACCAGATGATGCTGTCAAGGCCTACCGTAACTACTACATAGGGGAGAAAGCACCCTTTGCCAAGTGGGCCTACACACGTACACCAGAGTGGTGGGTGGTCCATTGAAACAACTGATAACAATAGCAGCGGCGTCCTCCCTGTTAGCAGGGTGTGCTGGTCTGATGATAGGCGCAAGCGCAGGTAGTACTGCTATTGACAGGTACGAGAAGCATCATCTTGAAAAGAGGATGGACCACCTTGAGAAAAAATTAGATCAACTTAAAAAACAACTTGACAAGGAGAAAAAATGATGATAGTAGCTACGCTACAGGGGGTGACTGATGAAAGATAATAATAAAGATTACAGTTATAGTTTCAAAGATCATCCCATAAGAGAGTTCTTATGTTACTTAATATCACCAATAGGATGGGTTATTTTTGTTTTTCTTTTACTATTTTTTTAAAGGAGAAAAGATGATAGAAGAAAAAAATCCAGACGAGGCACTTGTCACACACAAGGCATGTCCCTGTGGTAACAGTTCAGATGCCTTTGCTCTGTACTCTGACGGGCATGGTTACTGTTTCTCTCATGCCTGTAAGAATGAGAAGAAGAGATACGCTTATGATGAACTATCAAAGGAGCTTCAAAGTATGCTAGATCAGTACGGAGTTACTGGAGAAGAAGTAGAAGAAGAAAGTACAGAAGAGTTATTTTCTTCTGTCTCCCTTAGTAAGGGTACCTTTACAGGTATTAGTAAAAGAAAAATTAGTAAAGATACTTGTAAGTTATTCAATGTCACTCTCAAGGTAGAGGACGGGGCAGAACTTAATCACTACTACCCCTACTACAACGCAGAGGGAGAGCACATTGCCAACAAGGTCAGAGGCAGGGGGAAGTCCTTCAAGTGGGAGGGAACCTCCAAGAGTTCTGTCCTCTTTGGTCAACAGGCATTCGGTTCCTCCACTGCCAAGGCAGTCACTCTGGTGGAGGGAGAGCTAGATGCACTCTCCACCTACCAGCTACTAGGCTCACGCTACCCCGTGGTATCTGTCAAGAACGGTGCGGGGAATGCTCTCAAGGATTGCAAGGCAAACTATAACTTTCTCAACTCATTCAAAGAGATCGTCATCTGCTTTGACCGAGACGAGAGCGGAACCCTAGCTGCCAGCCAAGTATCCAAACTCTTTCCCAACAAGAGCAAGATCGTCACGTTGGAAGAAGGGAAGGACCCCTCTGACTACCTGATGGAGAACCGCTCCGCTGACTTCACTCGGAGGTGGTTTGCAGCAGAGCGGTACACCCCAGCAAACATTGTCAGGGGAGAGGACCTACTGGACAGGCTCCGCTCTCAGCCCACACCGGAGAGCCTGACACTCCCTTGGGATGGACTACAGGACCTGACCTACGGGATCAGGAAAGGGGAGATGTGGACCATCACCTCTGGCTCTGGCATGGGGAAGACACAGGTCCTCAGAGAGCTAGGCTTTCACATTCAACAGCACACCGAGGATAACATAGGTCTCCTCTTCCTAGAGGAACCACTGGAGGACGCGGCCCGTGGCATGATGAGCCTCTACGCTGGCAAGCCCCTGCACCTGCCCACCACAGATGTCACTCCGCAAGAGTGGGAGACTGCCTTTGAGGAGACCCTAGGCACAGGGAGATATGTGTTCTTTGATTCCTTTGGATCAAACAACATTGATACCATTGTGGATACCATCAAGTACATGCGCTATGCCTGTGACTGTCGGTACATATTCCTAGATCACATCTCCATCCTTGTCAGTGACCAGAGCGCAGGTGATGAGCGCAAGGCACTGGACGAGATCGCCACCAAGCTCAAGACCCTGACCATTGAACTGGACATCTGGCTAGGCATGGTCAGTCATTCCAAGCGGCCCACTGGTAAGTCCCATGAAGAGGGAGGACAGACTTCGCTCTCTGAACTGCGCGGGACCGCTGGCATAGGTCAACTCTCCAACATGGTGCTGGGGCTGGAGCGGAACGGGCAGGACCCTGACCTGTACAAAAGAAACATCACACTTATCAGGGTACTCAAGAACCGCTTTGCTGGTCTCACTGGTCCCGCTTGCTACCTACACTATGACCGCGAGACAGGACGCTTGACACAGATAGACGATCCTGATACAGATACACAGGTAGACGCGGACATGGACGACACAGAAGCAGAGGACTTTGACGAGGTACTATGATGAAGCGACTGTTCTTGGACATAGAGACAGATGGATTTAACCCTTCCCACATATGGTGTGTGGGTACAAAGATGGTGGAGGAAAACAAGGATGGTACTAAAGTTGAAACCCCTAAACTATTCCAAGAGGGAGAAAGAGATAGCTTTGCAGCTTATGCGTCACAAGCGGATAAAGTTATTGGCCATAATGCTATTCACTTTGACTTTCGCATACTTGATCTTCTTTGGGGCATACATTTTGAGCCAAACCAGATGCTTGACACCATGGTACTCTCTCAACTCTTCAACCCTGTCAGAGAAGGAGGCCACTCCTTGGAAGAGTGGGGCAGAAAACTTAACTTCCCTAAAATAGATTTTGATCCTGATCTGTTTTATCAGGGTTACACTGAGGAGATGGGAACCTATTGTATGCAAGATATAGAACTAACATACAAGGTATACCAACAACTGTTCAAGGAGAGGGAAAAGTTCTCAGCAGATTCCATTAAGCTGGAACATACGGTGCGCGGACTTCTTTCAGAGCAGGAACACACAGGCTTTTCATTGGACGAGCAGAGTGCGTGCATACTGGTATCAGAACTGACAGATGAACTGGTCCAGATCAAAGAGGATATGCAAATAGTATTTCCTCCCAAGGAGATACAACTAAAGACCAAGGTCAAACTAGAACCCTTTAACCCCGGCTCCAGAAAGCAAGTGGCCGAGCGGTTAAAGGAGCGCGGGTGGAAGCCTGTCAAGAAGACTGACCTAGGTACACCAGTGGTGGACGAGAGTACCCTGTCAGAGATTGACATGGAGGAGGCCAAGCTAGTTGCCCGGTACATGATGCTCCAGAAAAGAATAGCCCAAATCAACTCTTGGATAGACAGTATCAACCCTGAGACAGAGAGAGTTCACGGGAGAGTACATACTCTGAAGACTATAACTGGGAGAATGGCTCACTCTTCTCCCAACATGGCACAGGTACCCGCTGTGTACTCTCCCTATGGACCAGAGTGCAGGAGGCTGTGGGTACCGGGTAATCCTAGGAAGCAGAACCTTGTGGGTATAGATGCATCTTCCATTGAACTAAGGATGCTATGCCACTATATGAATGACCCAGAGTACACAGAGATAGTTGTCTCCGGTGACATACACACAGCTAACCAAGAGAGAGCAGGACTAAGCTCACGCGCCCAAGCCAAGACATTTATCTATGCATTCCTATACGGGGCAGGTGCTGCCAAGATAGGAAGTATTGTAGGAGGGACAGCGGCAGATGGACAGGAGTTAATAGACAACTTTCTAGAAGCTACCCCTGCTCTTAACAGAGAGAGGCAGAAGGCTACCCTACAGGCATCAAAGGACGGGTACATCAAGGGACTGGACGGGAGGATTCTCTGGATTCGTTCTTCTCACGCTGCTCTTAACACCAAGTTACAAGGTGCCGCTGCCATTGTGATGAAGCGAGGGCTAGTTATCTTTAACAAAGAACTCCCAGAAGGTGCACGGTTTGTTGCCAATGTGCACGATGAATGGCAATTAGAGGTTGACAAGGACCTATCAGATGTGGTAGGAACACTGGGAATAGAGAGCATAAAGAAGGCAGGAGAATATTATAATTTAAATTGCCCACTGACAGGAGAATATAACGTGGGTTCCAACTGGGCAGAGACCCACTAGAAGGAGAAGTATATGGACCCGGTTTCAATAGCTATTGCAGCATTTCTATCCACCGCTACCGTTGTTGGATTAGATAATGAAGAGTTTATAAAGAGAGTAGAAGAACACAAAGACAAGGGGTATACGTGGGAGTACGTTGGTTACACTCCTTGGACCAAGGAAGATTCTCCCTCCATTCTGATAGAACCTCATGGAGATTTTCCTTCTTTTATTTTATTTAAATTAACCAAACCAAAAGTGAAAGGAGATACCGAATAAATGTCAGAGACAAGAAAAAAAATAGAGATGAAGATATTAAAGACCACTGTAGATGCCCAGCACCAGAAGATCAAGGTGCTAGAAAAGAACGTGGCCGATCTTCAAGAGCAGGTTCAGAAATCCTATATCCGTAACAGTGAACTGATCACTGAACTGAGCACTGTGAGGCGGGAACTTGACACTCTGATCAATCATCATATGTCAGAAGAGCAAGAGATCAGAGAAGAAATTAAAAATAAAAATAGCTTGACAAAGTGTATTGAAGATGTTATGGATTACAACATCAAAACATTCCAGAGTATTCTGGGTAAACTGAAAGGAGTCTAAAGACAATGCCAATTGTACAAGGTACAGCTTACTGGGCAAAACTTGATCCTCACAATCCCGCACAAAAGTATGGGACTACTTCTAAGGAAGACACTGAATGGTGCCTTGACCTTGGGTTGGATACCAAGGCAGTCAAGATGATTGAGGGCATGAACCCCTCTGCATCTGTCAAGGACGGTAAGAAGAAGAACCATGCCAGCGGTGGTCCGTTCTTCAAGTTCAAGAAGAATGCCTTTACCAAATTTGGTAAGGCTCTCCCTCCTCCGCGAGTGGTAGATGCACAGAAGAACGATATCTCTGGCACTGCCATTGGTAACGGGAGCAAGGTCAATGTTCTGTTCCGCTCCAAGGAAGTTGAACAGGGACAGTGGGAAGGTAAGAATGTATTCTACCTAGACGCTGTGCAAGTTCTTGAGCTAGTGGAATACAATACAGGATCGTCAGAAGATTTTGCCACTGTTGACGGGGGCTACCAAGGAGATGAAGACTTCTCAGCAGCTGATGATAAAGGTCTGTAGGTAGTCAGGTATGAGTAGTAAGATTAGTACTCTTCTGGATGACATAGGTTATCGGTTAGAGGAGGGAACGGTTCCAGAAGAGGCTAATCTTACTCTCTTTTTGGATGAACTAAAGGAGGTGATGCAAAACTTTTTTGTTGAAGAGTCAAGTCGTGACAGCACGGGTAAGCTGCGGCTCTCAGCAGTGGGGAGAGAGGACAGAAAGCTCTGGTATGATTACAAAGGGTATGAAAAAGAGAAGCTAACAACAGACCTAAAGATTAGATTTTGTCTGGGTCACATACTAGAAGCTTTCGTCCTTCTTCTTGCCAGAGAAGCGGGACACACAGTGGAAGACTGTCAGAAAGAAGTAGCTGTCTCAGGTGTAAAGGGACACATTGACTGTCTGATAGACGGAGAACTGGTAGATGTAAAGTCTGCTTCTCCCTATGGATTTAAAAAGTTTGTTGACGGTTCCCTTGTCCACGGAGATGATCCCTTTGGTTATATGTACCAGCTTAGTTCCTACGGAGCAGCACTAGGAAAGGAGCGAGGGTACTTCCTTGCCATTGACAAGAGCGGCGGGGGTATGACTTTACTAGATGTACCGCTGGACACAGTGGACCCCTCTGAAAGAATAAATTATTTAAAGGATACTCTACCTGATGACGAGCCTCCTCCCAAGTGTTACCCAGAGGTAGAGGAAGCATCAGGTAACAGAAAACTAGGATTCAATTGTAAGTTCTGTGACTTCAAGGTGGAGTGCTGGAAGGACGCCAACAACGGGGCAGGTCTAAGGAAGTATAACTATTCCCGTGGGCCTGAGTACTTTACTCACATATCCAAGGAACCCAGAGTAGAGGAGGACTTCTTTTAATGAGCGCAAGACCAGATCAATCTATTATACTTTCTTATCAGGAGTGTAAGTTCTGTAAATCTTCTGATGGTTTTGTCTTCTATGACAGTCACGGTTACTGTTATCATTGTAATGAGATATGGTTCGGAGAGGACTACGATAAAACATTGGAGGATATGCACAGAATGCACTGGACTTTTAGAGATGACAAGACAAGGGTCCCTGACCCAGATAATTATTTTGGTTTTGTTTATATTATCACCAATAAGAAAAACCACAGGAAGTACATAGGGTGTAAGCAGTACTGGCAGATGCGGCACCGGAAAAAGTACAAGCCCTCCAACTGGAGAGTGTATACCTCTTCCTCCAAAGAACTATGTGAAGAGATAGATAAGATTGGTAAGAGAAACTTTAAGTTTGAAATCATACAAGAGTACGAGACCAAGCGAGGCTTGCACTACTATGAACAGTATTATCAGATGAAGTACCATGTGCTCACCGCTGTGCTGGAGGGAACAGACCAGAAGGAATACTATAACAAGAACGTAGGTGGTATTAGATTTTATTGTCCTCTGGAAACATATAAAGACCCTGCATATGTAAAGAAGCAAAGTGAAAAATCTAAAGCTAGGTGGGCTGATCCTGAGTACAGAACAAAGGCTACTAAGGCACGGTGCAAAGGTCCTTACAAAATTACTTTTAATACTGGAAAAGAAATTGTAGTTGATAACTTAGTAGGGTGGGGAAAAGATAATAATTATTATGGCCATAATTTAATACAACTTGTAAACAAAAAACCCATGAAAACTGTTAAAGGTAAAAAGTATTATAGAAAGAGGGTGAAGGACATAGTAAAGGTAGAGAGAGTGGGAGAACAAACCAGTGACATGGGGTACTAGCTATGAAGGTTCTTCGTTTGCTCTTGACTCTGTACTGGAAGAAGGCATACATGATACGCACTCGCCTGAAAGGGTACTGTTTTTATGTGTAATACTACAGCAGCTACTGGACGCCACCAAGCCAGTGCACATAAACGACAGCACCTATACCTCCCTCAGCAGGGAACACGCCAGATCGTGGCTCACAGCAGAGGTAGGGGTAACCGCAGAGGACAAAGAAACTGTATGTTTTCTTGCAGGAATTGAACCAGAGGCCTTGACAACCTATGCAAAAAAGATTATAGATACCAAGGAAGTTACGTTTATACGCAAAAGAATCAACGCAATACTACATGAACCTATTATCAAAGAGGAGGAAAGACCAGAGAATGAAGACACCAACAGAAAATCAGGTGGGTGGTACGCACTATAAAGACTGTAAAATTCAGCCTGTGGAATATATTCACCGGAACGGGCTTGGTTTTCTGGAGGGTAACATAGTAAAATATATTACCCGTCATCGTACCAAGGGTGAAGGTGCCTTGGATATTCTCAAAGTCAAGCACTATGCAGACTTGATTCTTCAGCTTGAATATGATATGACCACAGAGGAAGACAATGTTCTCCTCTCACAAGAGGTACATTCCACATGGAACCCAGACTCTACATAAGTGACGAGTATATAATCTTTGAGGGAGAACCCGTGGCAAAGATTTGGGACGGGGCTTGTGAAATAGCTGTTAAAAAGTTTGAATACTTTGTACAGGATATAGAGGAGATTACAGAAAATGCAGCAGACCCATGCTCAAACCAAGATGAACGGAGCAATAACCTTACCAACTAACTATCAATCTTTTATACATATGTCCCGCTACTCCCGATGGTTAGAAGAGGAGGGGAGGAGAGAGACTTGGGAAGAAACCATTGACAGGTATCTGTCTTTCATGGTGGAACACCTACAAGAAAATTATTCTTATTCTCTTTTCGGCATAGAGTTAGCTGATCTGAGGAGGGGAATGTTAAACCTAGAAGTACTAGGTTCTATGAGAGCACTGATGACCGCTGGTCCTGCGCTCAAGAGAGAGAACGTGGCAGGGTACAACTGCTCCTACCTACCTGTGGATTCACCTCGGTCCTTTGACGAGTGCCTGTATATCCTGATGAACGGCACAGGCGTGGGCTTCTCTGTGGAGCGGCAGTACATTGGTAAGCTCCCCACTATACCGGACCAAGAGTTTGAGAACACAGACGATGTTGTCTCTGTTGCTGACTCCAAGGAGGGATGGGCCAGAGCTTTGCGTGATCTTATTTCTCTCCTCTACACCAACAGGATACCCAAGATAGATGTAAGTAAAGTGAGACCCGCCGGGGCAAGACTTAAAACTTTTGGAGGGAGAGCATCAGGACCTGCTCCTCTGGAAGAACTGTTTGACTTCACCATTAAGACGTTTAAAAAAGCCAAGGGACGCAAGCTCACCTCTATTGAGTGCCATGACATCATGTGTAAGGTAGGACAAGTGGTAGTGGTAGGAGGCGTCAGAAGGTCTGCCCTGATCTCCCTGTCTAACCTCACTGATGAGCGTATGCGTATGGCTAAGTCAGGTGACTGGTGGGTGGACAACCAACAGAGAGCACTCTCCAATAACTCTGTCTGCTACACAGAGCGCCCTGACATGGGTATCTTTATGAAGGAGTGGCTTTCCCTCTACGAAAGCAAGAGCGGAGAGCGGGGCATCTTCAACCGTGCCTCTGCACAGGAGAAAGCAGCGTCCAACGGTAGGCGTGATGGAGACGTAGACTTTGGGACCAACCCCTGTTGTGAGATTATCCTTAGACCTTATCAGTTCTGTAATCTTTCAGAGGTTATTTGCAGAGCAGATGACACCATCACCACGCTGAAGAATAAGATCAAGCTGGCCACTATCCTAGGTACCTTCCAGTCCACGCTGACAGACTTTGGTTACCTGCGTAAGCGGTGGAAGGATACCACAGAGGAAGAGCGTCTGCTAGGTGTATCACTGACAGGGATCATGGACTGCCCCGCTGTGTACAACGCCACCCCAGAGGCACTACAACAGTTGAGAGATGTAGCTGTTAAGACTAACAAGAAACTGGCAGAGAAGATAGGGATCAAGCAGAGTGCCGCTGTCACCTGTGTCAAACCTTCTGGCACTGTGTCTCAGCTTGTGGACGCTGCCTCTGGTATTCATGCAAGACATAATCCTTATTACGTCAGAACAGTCAGGGGAGATAACAAGGACCCACTGACCATGTTTATGAAGGACAAGGGTGTACCAGCAGAGCCAGACTTCACTGCACCTGACAGTGTAACTGTGTTCTCCTTCCCCATGAAAAGCCCAGAGGGTGCTGTGTGTAGGTATGACATGAGTGCCATTGAACAACTGGAGCTATGGCTCAAAATAGCTGACAACTACTGTGAGCACAAGCCTTCTGTCACTATCTCTGTCAAGGAGCATGAGTGGTTAGAGGTAGGGGCATGGTGCTGGGAACACTTTGATTCTCTCTCCGGTATTTCATTCCTTCCGTTCTCTGATCATTCTTATAAGCAAGCCCCTTACCAAGATATTGATAAGGAAGAATACAAACTACTATCAAAGGATATGCCACCTTCTATAGACTGGTTCCAGTTACAGGAGTATGAGAAGGGAGACACCACCACTGGATCACAAGAGCTTGCCTGTACAGGGGGAGTGTGTGAAGTAGTAGACATAGGAGGGTAAAGGGACCATGTATAAAATAGTTATTCTGATGTTTCTTCTAGACCCCACTGCTGAGGATGCTTTGGAGGTAGAGTTTAAGAATGGTAAAGTACTAGAGTTTGAAAAGATAGAGCAATGCTATGAACACATATACAATAACTTTGCAGAACTCAGAGCATTTGCACATTCTCAGTTTGGTCCTGCTACTCCTCTTAAAAGTATTAACTGTTTTAAAAAAAATGTAGGAGCATAAAGAAATGGCAGTGTACAGAGTTGACATAAACGAGGACACAGCAGAGGCTATAACTAAAGCGGTTCTGAAACAGATAAAAAGAGACACCGCTGATGGAGGTATCATGGAAGCTTGTGATATTATTCTGACCTACCTTGACCCCGTGGTTATGAAAGATTTCAAAGACTCTGGGTTTACAGATGACTTTGGAGTACACATGGAATAAGGTTTATCATAGCTTCCGTAGCTCAACTGGATAGAGCAACAGACTTCTAATCTGTAGGTTGCAGGTTCAAGTCCTGCCGGGAGCGCCACTGATTTGTTTGATAGAAGATAATTAATATGTTATAATTCTCATTGAGGTGCCGCTGTTGGGCCTCTTAACAACTTGCTGAAAAGGAGTGTAGTACTATGAATGACTATAACTTATCCATCTCTAATAAATTAACCTCTGATATGTTCAACAGAATGCTAGGCATGAACAACCTAGTCTCTGCTCTTAACAACATCAGCTATGAAGATAACAAGTATCCCCCTCACAACGTATACAAAGACGGTGATGACTATGTAGTGGAGATTGCTCTTGCTGGATGGGAAGAGGATGATATCTCTGTCATTGTAGAAAATGTTGAACTTACCATCAAGGGTGAGAAGCAAGACTCAGGTAAAACTGAAAAGCACATGGCTCACAAAGGTATCTCTTCTAAAAACTTTAGTAAGAAGTTTATTCTTGCGCCTCACTACGTGGTCACAGATGCCACGTTCAAGAATGGACTACTGACCGTTGAAGTCAAGCATGTTCTCCCGGAAGAACTAAAGCCTAGAGAGATTCCTATTCTTACAAAATAAAAATAAATGAATTATTCCATGCACTGTCATATATACTTGCTATGACATACATACCTAGTAGGTAGGTAAGAATAAAAAAAAGAAACATGGGTAGTTTACTATTTGCAAACATCTACCCATGTTTCATTGTGGAGGAGAATAGACTTAGCTGTGCCGGGGGTCAGTACATCCTTATCATCTATAAAGATAGGCGAGACCCAGCTACAATTATTTTTGCTTAGTCCAACGATTTCGCAACCGCTTAGTAATACTATCATCACTAAGCTTGTCAAGATTCCTTTCAACTTCATTTGCTTTCTCCACTATATCAGATTCTTGTTCAAGCACAGCTTTCTCAGCAGATGACTTACCTGCTTTCCACGCAAAGAACATAGGAAGAACCTTGGTAAATAGTCCTAGAATATTACCAACAAGAGAAAGCATTAAGCATCCTTGACTTCAATTTTCTCCACTGGTTTCTTACCTGTTTCCTTTGCTTTCCCAAAGGTAAGGGAAGCCCACTCAATGACCTTGTAAACTTTTCCTAGCATAGAGTCAGGATCAGGCGTCTTGGTACCAGCCACAACTACACTGGCCACCACAATGATACCCATGACCATATCAATAATCTCACCCTTATGTGCTAAAATATTTTCAATCATCGTCTGTCACCTCCTCTATAGAACTTTCTGCACCTGTTATGATTTGGTTCTTGATAAACTCTAGTACAAACACCAAAGACGTAGAACGTATGTTACCTGCCATGATATCTTCAACAAGTTCACCGTTCTTAAACAAGAGTGTCAAGGTGCCATCAATCTCATCATTATCTAACCGTTGTTGCACCAGCTTAACACATTTGGCTACATGCTGCAACGCTTGTTCTTTTCCTGTCTGGTTCAAGGTCCCATCAGGGTTAATCAGAGTAGAGTTTGTAAACTTAATTACATCCCCCATGATCTGTAATCCTTTAGTAGGTTAGGTCTGTCTATATCCCAAAGCTTTGCTCCCATTCCTTTGCCCTTGAAGTTAATTACAAGGTCCATCTCTGTACAGGTCTTAAACAGTTTTTCTAGGTCCTGTCCTCCTGCCAGTAGTTCTCCCGTGGTCCAGAAGTTTTCATCTCCCACAGAAACATTGAGGTACTTTGGTTTACCCTCCTCATCCTTGGCCTCTTGATCTTCTTTACTGGGTTCTTTACCTAGGCTCATGTCAAAGCCGTAGAGGTGAAACTCTCTGAAACCTAGGGTATGTCCAATGCCAATGGTCCTAAGACCAGCGTTGGTTCCTCCTGTGATCATCAGAGCTTCCTCTCCTGTGCCTTCTATGCCCCCTTTAACAGCGTCAGAGAAAGCGTGCCATCCTATGATGTTTGCTTCTTTTTCCTGTAGTAGGTCTACCACAGAGGGATCAGTCATGGAAGCTACCAAGAAGTTAGTTCTAGGATTGATGTTTTTAAAGAGAGTACTCCTGACCACACCGTGAGTTGATATTCCATCAATGGGTCTGGGATCAAGAAGAGTACAACCCCAAGGGATTACGTTGTTCTCCATCAGGATGGGAAGGGAATGTTTTACACAGACAACCTTTACTGTTTTGTTTCCCTCCTCCAACATCTCTATGTCTTCTTTAACTTGATTAATATCCAAGGAAGGACCAGCAGAAACTACAAATATAATTTCATCATTGACCCTACACCTGTTCTTTATCCATGTGTCAATCTTAGGGATGTTTGCCTTGATGTTATTTTGAATATCGTCAGAGGGCATACAATCTTTGGGTTGAACTACAATAGGAATCCTTGCTTTAAACTTAGGCAGGTCCTTGTCCATTACTACACCTAGGTGTGTAAACCCTCCTCCTAGAACAGGATCATTGGAAGGAACAACATAAACATTTACATCTTCTCTTTCCTTGATGCTCTCTGTCCAGAGCTTGTTGACTCCTCTGTGCTCTTCCTCTGGCCACTTGTCATTTGTATCTTTACTAAAGTAATCATCTAGCACAACAATCTTATTATGCTTCAGTTGATCATAGTCATGGGACACTGTTTCATAGGAGTGACCACCGTCAATGAATACAAAGTCAGCAGAGGGGTTATCCTTTAGAGTATCGTTGGTATCCCCCTCCACCAGTTCAAACTCAAAGGTCTTTCCCACCTTGGCTTTTTCCATGGCATATTCTGCCAATCTTTTAGAGACAGCTTCTACTGTATTGGTACCTTTAGAATTAAATTCTTTTTTATTTAGTTCAGGAGTGGTACCTGCAAAAAGATCATACCCTCTGTAGTGTACCTTGTCTGTGTGGAAGAAGGCAGCTTCTGCCATGTGAATAGCTCTTCCCCCATTATAGGTCCCAGTTTCAATAAAGGTAGACGCCTTGTAAAAAGCAATCATCTCTGAGAGTTGCTTGTATCTTTTATGATGTTCAAGACTGACATCTTGAGAGACACCAGATTTATTAGGCCCTTTGAAATGGTGCATTCTAGTGCCAAGGATTGAAGATGCAAAAGCATTTAGGTCTGGCACATCAGGTGTAAGGTTTAAAGCTTTCAGTCCATGGTATTCGTGAAGCTTCAGAAGCCTGTTAAATATAAACCCATCGTGCCACTCTCTATAAGATGTGACCTCTTTGTTATCATAGGTGGCTCTGAAATCTGCCAAGAACTCTCGGGCAGGTCTGTTCTTTATATTGAAAGCAACAAAAGAAGTTTCACTATAGTCTACAATGTTGCGTCCCAGATGTATAATATCATAGTAGTTGTCACAGATTTCATCTAGAAAATCAGTATCAATTTCTTGAGTAGTCACTGTATCTGCATCTAACCAGATGAGCCAGTCCTTGTCTTGAATTATATGAGGATCAGCGGCAATCTCTGTCAAGGCATAGACTTTGTGACACCACTTGATAGCATCCAGTCTCCAGTTGTACTGTATCTTTCCTCCTTCAGTACCACTGTGGTCTTTCATATTTTCTCTGTAGTCTACCATGTCTTGTACATGGTTCAAGTTACAGTAGTTGACTCCTTGAGAAGGTAGGTCAAGGTCATCTAGCTTGAGAAAGAAAGCACCTTTATCAAAGTCATGGAACCAAGCGTGAAGCTTAATGTCCTTGGACCAGTTCTCCACATAACTGTGGATCATGTTACGAGCATAGACCTCTAACCCATCAGGATTAAAGGAAGTTACAACGTCATATTTATTTTTAATTTCTATACCTTCATCACTCATTGTCTAAAATATCTCCACTATTTTTCTAAAACTACTCAGACTAAACTCATAGTGGTCAAGCTCTGCTTCCCACTCTTCAGCATATTCAGTATCTTCGTAACCGTCAAACCAAGGACCGCCAAGACTAAAGTGCACAGCGTGAACATCATTAATGCCATGGCTAATACCGGGAATAAAATTCCAACCGTGAGGTAAGCTGCCAATCTGTTCATCATTGTCCAGCCAGCAGAAGTTATGTAAGTTAGCACCTGTTTCACTGTTTACTGTTACCTCGTCTAATCTATCATTTGCCGGGTGGTCCAAGTTATAGAGGACAAAGGAGGACCACAGTTTCTTGTTATAGTTTTGTTGAAGCATCCCGTCCATCTTGATACTCTCTTCAGGATTGTAATTATGTTTAACACACATGACCGCATAGTCATCATTACAATATTCAAATACCTCACACACATCAGAGAGAAAAAGAAAATCAGAATCACAAAAGAGTACCCACCCAGAGAGGTTGTTCCTTCTGGCCAGTTCAGGTACTAGAAATCTGGAGTGGGAAAATTCTGTGGAGAAAGGCTTACCATCTACATCGTCCCAGTACTGACCCTCCTCGTCTATTCTCCAAGGACGGTTAAACATACTGGCGTGACGTAAGGTCTTATGATAAATAGGAGTTACCTCCACCGGGAGAGAAGACCTCCGGGTAATAGAGTGGGAGCACACCTTAAAAGGTATGTGTTCTCTGGAGTCATATCCTATAAAGACATGCCTTGCTTTGTTTCTGAGTTCATCCTGCATAGTTATAGACTAGCAGGGGAGGGAGGGCTAACAAACAAAAAAATTAATCAGACCTTCTACCTATATTTTCTTTTATCCTAGTTTCCATTGCTTCTAGACCACCTCTATATTTTTCTAGTCCTAATACTTGATCAGCATAACGCTTATAAACAGTATGCCTTAAATTAAAATTAGGATCAATTCTATCAGACATTTGATCTTGTTTTAGATCATGGTTTATAACATCTTTAAACAATTTTTCTATCTGATTTCCTATCTCTGCTTTTTCCTCTGCAGAATCAGTAAGTTTTTGCTTCACCATAAGTCTTAATATCTTATCTGCATAGTAGTCTTTAATAGCATTACTTTTTGAAATGTAGGTTTTTAATCTGTAAAGTTCCTGCCTAGGAACATAAATACTTTCAGTTGAAAAACCTAGGGTCATTGCCGCAAGGTCTTTAGGCCCGAGTGAATCTGTCAATATTCTACCTTTTCCTGTGGCAACTCCCATCTCTCCTGCTTCCCAAGCATTGATCATATTCTGAACAACGGCTAGAGGGGTCAACCTTAAAATACCTTTACCCAGATCACCCCGTTCAAAAGCATCATAAGATTTTCCTATAGAATTTGTAAAAAAAGAACCAGAAGGACCAGACAGAAGGTCCATAATACTGGCTTGTCCTGTTGCACTTTCAATCACAGTTCTAAAAGGAGAGAGTGAAACACGTTGAGAAATATCCACTCCTCCCCATGCTTTAATAGGGCCTCTGGCAATTGCCTCTGCAAGAGACAGGGACTCTGGTCCAAACATATCTGTCATTATATCATAGAAAGCAAGTTCCATATCTGCTTGTTGAAGCCCCAGAGAAACGCCTACCCGTGAGCGTACAATTGCTTTTATAACTTCTTTCATATCATCTGCAAAGGGAAGACCAAACATTCCTCCCATGATAACTTGTGTAATAGCCAAGAATGCAAGTGTTCTTTTTCCTTGAGGGGTCATTCTAAGAACACCACCCCTGATAGTTGCATATTTATTACCACCGTATCTGTGTATGGCATTGGCATATACCTCTGTCATCATGGTGACAAAAGGAATAAACTGAAGGGAGACTCCTCCTAAACCTTTACCTAAAAAAGCAATACGCGGTCTATTGAAAGCACTAAGATTAAATTGACTTTCATCTATTATATACTGCATGGCATCTATTACAGTTACTATCTCTCCTTGAGTAGCTGACTCCGCTGCAAACTGAACCATAGGTTCTAGACCAGCATTAAATATTGCTTTCTCATCTTTTACACCTTTAAGTTTCTGTTCACCGTGAGCCTTCACTGTGTTATAAGTGGCCAAAGCAGCTGCCATTCTATTGGCAATCTCAGTGGTAGAGTATACCCCGTCTATTAATCTTTTACCAACTCTAGCATAGTCTTTAAATCTTTCTATATTTTTTATATCTACCATGGGACTAACTTTTTCTTCTAAATTATTAAGTCCTAACTTCTGGCTCCAAAATTCAGTGGTAAGATCAGCGTTTTCATTTAAAGCTTGTGTGTTAATCCTACCAATACTTCCTCTTTTTTGAAGTTCATATAGTGCATTAAACTGGTCGTTAGCTTCTGTAAGATTTCTAGCTGCTCCAGTTTGAATAAGTATTTTAGCTACATCATTTCTGTCTGATTGAAGTAAGGCTTGTTTTCTTTGATAGTAAATAGCTAGTCGGGTAGAAGCTGCTATAGCTTTAGTAACTTTAGGCTGAAATAATTTACCATAGGCACCATAGAGTAGAGAAGCAGTGACAAAGCTTTGAGTTAAGTTAAGAATAGAAGAAGAAAAATTACCCCCTAGAAAACCATAAAAGGCAAGACTTTTTAGTGCAGAGGCAGCACCTTGGGGAGACTTAGTATTATCCCACATAGTCTTTGCAACATTTACAAAACTTCCCCCTTTATGTGTAAGCTGCGGCAAGTCCTTTAAACGCTGTGACTCAAGCATAATGTCTTCTTCCACATCAGTCTTAGCAACATACCTACCCATGGATACCACGTACTGCGCCCACGCATTATCGTGATAAGAATTAATATTCTCAGGTGTAATGTAACCCGGAATATTTTTTCTTCTCATCAAAGAACCTCTGAACCCTTGACCCTGTAACCGCTGTCTTCTTTGTTTTGCCAAGTGTCTTATAAAATCAGCACTATCTTTTATAGTCTCATCTATGATATTACCATCTACATCTTTAGTAATACCTTTCCACAAGGTTGTTTCCTTTGAAAAATCTTCATTTAATTTAGCTTCGTGAATAAGGATAGCTTCTAAGATAGAAATATCTGACAATTCTTCATCAGCAAAAACACTGTAGTTTTCATTTCCTTTAGACACAGCTTCTACACTTACTTCTTCTCCCTTATCTTTATAGAATTGTTCTAAAGGTTTTACATATTTATTTTCTACCCAAGTCATAGCCGCTTGGTCACTCCTAGGCCACATTGTCTGCCACATCGGAGCATTTATATCTCTACGGTATACAACCCTTCTAAAAGTTCTACTTCTTCCATTTTTATCTTGTTCTGTAAAGTTTGCAAAGACTCTGATGATAATATCACCTGTTCTCATACGAGGGAAGAAGCCCTGTCTTCTGTCTTCTATGATGCCTTCTACTTCTTTAATCTTTTCAGGAAGAAGATCAAAAGCTTTTTTAGACATTCCTTCAAAGTATTTAGTCCCGGCACCTTTATCTTTTTGTAAGACTTGTTGTCTTTGGTTTGCTTCTTTGAGAGCTTCAAGAAAAAGATCAAAGCTTGTAAGTTCACTGACTATATCTTCTTTGGTTGATCCTTCTGGTAAACCTCTGAAACCTTTTAAAAGAATATCATCTTCTATAGATTCTATATAACTAACCGTGTTATGAATAGCTTCATCTTTTTTATCAGCTTCTGTTAGGTCTCTTTTTGTTTTTTCTATTCTACTGGCAATAATATTATCCCACATAGAATTAGCTGTGTTCTGTTCTTGAAACAAAGCATTAACAACAGCTTGATCAGTCTCTTCTATATAACCTTGTTGTATTTCTTCTTCAGTAAAGTTTAAATTTAAATCAGCAGAGTGGGGATCATACTTTTGATAGGGCATCACCTGATCCATGTAAGATTTTCTTTGTGCTAGTCTTTCTGCTACGCTTAACCCTTGTTCTGCTTCAGGAGGAACGATATAAATTCTAGCGGTGGTAGCTGCTGATAAGTCTCCAGCCCCTTCAAACTGAATAGGTCGGCTAATCATATCTGCCTTGGTACGCATGACCCTGTACTTCCTACGTGGTTCTCCACGGGGAAGAGCCAGCACAAGATTTCTACCTTCTATACCTTGGGTGATAATAGAAAACCATTTTTCATTATATCTTTTTACAAGGTTATAGGTTTTACGCAGTTCAGGAAACTTATCTGCTAACCTTTTATTAGAAGACATAAACCTCATGTAAAAGCCTACACGGTTAAGCATACCTTGAGGACCGTTGTCTTTTACATTTACAGGGCGCGGAGCCTCTGTGTCCATACCTTTTCTAGGTCCTTGAGCATTACCAGCTTCTATTAGATTGTCCACGTTTTTCTTTGTCTCAGGATCAAACTTAGTTTGAGGAGCAGATTTTTTTATTACTTCATCAAACTCAATACTTACAGTTTCAAATCTTCTGGGACTAAACTCCATTCTTGTTCTGGGGTCAACTCTGAGAAAAGGAATTTGTTTTTTTATGTGTTCTATTAGAGAAAGTCTATCTGGATACCTAACATTTCCTTGAAAATCAGTAGTTCCTACTTTCGGGGAGTCTTGTTGTTCTAACTCTGCAACAAGACTGATAGCATCTTCTTGAAATTTTATTGGTTCTTTAAGTACTCCTCTTATTCCAACAAGATTATTGTCTTCATCATACAAAGGAGAAGACTGTCCTTTTCGCATTATTATAGAATTACCTCCTTCATCTGTAAGTTCTGGTAGAATATCTGCTTCTCCCACTATACCTGCAGGAACAGAGGCAGCTTTTATCTCAGCTTTCCTAGCATCTATTTCTAAACCTATGTTGTCTAATTGTTTTTTTAGAGCAGGGTGTTTGTTAAGAGAAGCTTGAAACTGAGGAGTGCTAATAATTTTATTCATCTCAGTTAGCTTGTTTAATCTTAATCTTAGATTGTTTGATACTCTTGCAACTCCTTCAACATTTCCTGTGACTAATCCCAGTTCTTGTTCAGCTGCAAGATCAGTGGCTTCTTTGGACAGATCAGCATACTCATTAAGAAAAGCAGCGGTGCCATCACCAGTCTCAGAGAACTGTTGACCATCTCTGTTTCTAAGGTTCATAACATCTGCTAGTTCTCCTATGTCAGTGGCAGGTGCTACGTCATTCTCAATATCAGCTGCTTGAGTTTCCGCTGCCTCTACATAGTCAGTCTTGCTTTCAGGGATTTTAATCTTAGCAGAGTCATCAATCTTTGGAGCCTCTTCTTCTTTTAAATCTTCATAGGTTTTTCCTTTACCTCCCTTGAGTGCACCTACAACAGCACCGGGACCAAACCCTGCTATGCCACCTTTGACAGCAGACTCTAGAATAGAAGAAAGAAACTTTTCATCTTCTACTCCTGTGGAACCTTGTGCAAGGAGACTACCAAGTGCCTCTTGTGTTCCCTCTGTTAGACCCTCTATGGCAAGCTGCTTTCCTCCCTCTACAACAGCACCGGGCAGTCTACCTCTGCTGACATCTCTGGCAGCTGCAATAATGTTAGCCTCTGCTTTTGCAAAGTTCCCACCTGCTTTCTTTAGCTCATCTATTGCAGTGGCTGTGCCATTCTTAGAGACAACAAAATCAATACCTGATTTTTCTAGTGCTGCAGTGGTGGCTTTCTGAGTAAAACCTTTACCTAAAAGTTTAAGAGCAGGTATAGCAGCAGCGGCAGTGTCCAGAAAACCTATGATAAGTCCACCTGTGATAGCAGTGGAGGGGTCCTCATAGTCAGAATCACCTATAAGGTTTTGCATCTTTAGCTGAACCTCACCTGCACCCATCAGAGAAGACGGGAGGAAAGCACCTGCCAGCCCTCCTGCAGTGGCAGTCAAGGCAGCAACAGGGAGAGCAGTAGCTGCAGCAGCACCTACAATAGCACCTCCTGCAGCTATGCCCATGGAGGGTAGAACTTCTCCCATAGTTTGAATGATAAAGTCAGTGACGTTCTCACCAAAGTCTACGTCATCTAGTCTGATTTGTCTGTACTGTTTAGCAGATTCTTCAGCTTCTTTAAGGTTTGTTTCTTCTAGCTCTCTGCCATACTCTTCCCAACTTTCTATGTTAAAACCCTGACCAACAGCTTTGATACCTGCACCTAGAGCAGCTTGTGCAGAGTCTGCTCCGTAGGCCAGAGCAGGAAAGAAGTTGTCATCTGAAGGAGGAGGTGCAGGAGCAGGAGTAGGTTCTGGATCAGGAATAGAAGAAGGTTCTTCAAAAGATTTAATGATGAAGTCAATAACCTCTGCCTCTGATTTACCAACTAACTCTGGAAAATCTTCTGATGCCAGACCATACTTACCTAGGTCAAAGGTATCACCACCCTCCATTGTAGGAATGGTGATATCTCCTGTAGGTATTTCAGACATTTACGTTGCTTTCTTACTCAAAGGTTTTGTAGCTGATATACCTACAAGTTCAGATATTTTTTCTAATGCAGGGCTAGGTAAAGCAAGTAAAGGCTGAAGTTGTGCTTCTAATTGAGCTACTTCTCTTTGTAGTTGTGCTTTTTGTTCCTTAGTTAAAAACTGTGAAGTAGCTGGATCATTAAGTGTAGCCGATTTTGCTTGAAGTAAACTGTTAAGTGCTTTGATTCTCTCAGTAGCGGGTTTACCTAATTCAGTCCTTAGTTGACCTTGTTTCAAGGCTAGTTCTGCATCAGCTGTACGTGCTGCTCTGGCAGCTGCAGCTTTCTTAATGTTAGCTGCATTAATTTTTTCTTTTTGTGCTTGCTCTGCCATTTTGTAATCTTTATAAGTACCTAGTAACTTTCCTATGTTACTTAGAGTTACATTCTCTTGTTTATTTATCATAGGAGTTTTATCTACAAACCGTTCACCCTCTGCTATCTCCATAAACCCAGCTTGTTGTGGGTCCATGTAAACTTTTGTACCTTTTTTCTTAGTGTCTGTCTTCTTCTTATCATCATCATCAGTTTTCTTTTGTGTAAGTGATCTAGGTGCAGGAGCAATGTCTAACTCTGATTCTCCTAGTCTAACATTTTCATCTGCTAGAGCAGCAGGAGTAGCACCTATCATGGGACCTAGAGCAGGACCTTCATTTATAGTTACTGATCTATTAGGAGATGTAGGTACTGTAACTATGTCTAATTCTTTCTCTTGATATATACTAGGAACATCACCTCTAGGATTTACATGAGTTCTTTTAGGATCAAAAAACCTAGCCCAAAATCCTTCTTCAACATCCTTATAAGCAGTCTTACCAAACTGTACCCTGTTACTGGGTAGCTTTACCATCTGTCTGAGACCGCCACCTCCCTTGAAGGGTTGTCTCACCTGCCTTACTTGAGAACCTACCTGTACAGGGCCAGCACCTCTGGCAGCAGCTTGCTGTCCTGCCTGTGCTCTTCTTCTTATTTCCTCTTCTTTTAATTTTTTTACCAGTTCGGGACTCACGGGAACAGGAGCAGGAGCAGCAGGAGTAGGAGCAGCAGCAGCAGCAGGAGAAGAGGAACCTAGCAGTGGGGGCAGACCTAGTCCGAAAAGTTGTAAAGCTTGCTTTGGAAGTTTTTTAAGAAAATCTGTACCTCCGGGAATAAGACTATCTAATCCTTCTCTTCCTTTTCTTCCTAATTTTTTAAACTCTTTAAACAATAGTCCACCGCTCATCATACCTACAACAGGAGAAGTATTTAGTTCTCTGGAACGCTCTTGGAGGGACTGAAGAGCACCTCCTCCTTGATATGCTTTGACGGGCATCCTTTGGACCATTCCACCTTCTTGCCCAAAGGCTCCCTTCAAAGCACCTGATGCTCCCAGAGCACCTAGTGCCTGTGTACCTATACCTAGTAGCTGAGTAGACAAGGGTTGAGCAGCTGAGAACTGCTGGGTTGAAGTTGATCTGGTGGGAGCAATGGGGAAACCTCTGAGAATAGACTGGAACTCTTGCAGAGTCTGGAGAGGGAAGGCTTCCTCTGCTTCAAACTCCTGTCTGGCCAAGTCAATACCACGCTGACCCTGCGTCTGTCTGGCAGCACCTACACCTGAGAGCGCCCCCAGTTCTTTCAACTGTTGAGCAGGTATGGCAGCACCTAAAGAGGCCATCTGAGTGGCACCCGCTGCTTCTCTGGCTCTCTGTGCTGCCATTCTATTTTGAGCATCTTGATAGGAAGCTGCTAGACCCTTTGCTTCTATGTCATCCAGCTGAGTTGCCAAGTTCCTACGTCTCTCTGCCTCTAGTATAGCTGCGCGGGAACCACCAAAGGCTCCTGACTGTGCAGCTTTGGCATCTAACTGCTGTCTTTGTACATCTGCAACTCTCTCTGCTTCTCTCTTCTGAATATCAGTGACATTTCTGAGAAAGGGATTCATAAAGGTTGCAACTTCTTCAGGGTCAGTGGGAGAGCGCGTGGCTTCACGGGCAAAAGTAGTTGCCTCATCAAACAGTCCTCTGGTTGCCCCCGGAATCTGCTCTATTTCTGCAAAAGCTCTGGTCTGAGCAGGATCAAACCCTGCTTGGAGAGGACCCGGAAATGACTGAAAGCCTTCTTCTGTTCTTTGCTCTTGAATGGCTTGAGCTTTCCCAAAGATATCTTCAATAAAAGGTTGAAGCTCAGTGGGAAACTCACTCTGTTGTACCTGCGTTGTAACAGCAGGTTGTGGGGGAGGAGAAGAAGACCCACCACCACCTTTACCATAGCATATGCCTTGGTTTTTCATGCACAGAAGTTCTTCCCCTGTCCACTGATCAAAGGGATTATCATTCCAGATTTTATTTTCATTTGTCATTATCATCATCATGTCAATGGTCTTTCTATAATGGTAAATCTTTTAATCCATCCTAGTTTCTTTACCTTGCGTTCCCACCCTGCTCTGCCGCAAGCTTCTACAAAATCACACTCTAGTACCTTGGCGAAGTCCACAAACTTTTGATCTATCTCTGGCATCCACTCTGGAAAGTCATCACCAGAAAGAAAGACAACGGAAAGAACTTTCTTTCTGGGATACACTATAAGTTCTGTACAAGCTGCTCCTATATATTCGGGACCTTCTTTGTAAGCTACCCACAGATTAAATTTATGTGTCAGACATTCGTGAAGAATATCTATTTCTGTGTACCTGCCATAAGTATAATCTGCTGCCTTCTTCATATACTCTGAGATATTTTCCCAGATATTTCTAATTTCATCAACAGGTACTAGTGAAATATTAACTGTGCTCATGCTAACCTATGCTCCTTAATCCTCCTCTCATTTCAGGAGGTTGCTCGGGTCTACCGTATTTGTCCATTCTAAAGTGATTTATAAACTGATCCAACTGATTTGATCCTGCTGTGCTGGAGCCGTTACCCAGCATAGCCACCACATCTGCTGGCATTACATATTCATCAGGAGAAAGAACAGCTGGTTGCATGGCTAACTTTCCTCCCTCTTGTCTACCTGCAATGACAAAAGGAATATTATCTGACATGCCATCCCCGCTTCCTCTTACTCTGCCCTCAAAGTAAGGAAGATTAGGTTGCCCACCTGTGGCATAGGCAGAGACAGGACCACCTGTGTTAAGTCTTCTTCCTCCTTTGCTCATGCTTCCTTTACCACCCATACCTGCACTGGTTCTTTCAGAGGGGTGAGTAAAGTCTTGACTGATGCCGCCTACTGTTCCAGCAGCTTCTGTCAGTCTCTGTTCAGCAGTTCCCAAACTTCTGGTTGCTCCTGAGAGAAGGTCAAAGAAGTCTGTATCTGCTGTGGGAGAAGGAGTAGGAGCAGAGCCTACACCTATCCCTCCTCCAGCACCCGGAAGAGGAGTACCTGCAGTTACCCCTGCACCTGCCAGAGTTCCCGGCTGTGGTGAAGGAGACAGTGGGTTGGTGGGGCCTCCTGCCTGTAAGGAGAGTCTGCCACCTGTTTTTACTTCATCAGCAGCGTCAGTATCCCCACCGGGTGAGTCTCCTGTACCTACTCCTCCCGGACCTGCACCAGTGTCTGGTCCTCCTCCAACATCCCCCTCATCAGGAGATGGTTCTACACCAGTGGCTACTCCAGCTTCAGTACTTGCCATAGCTTGAGCAGCATTTGCTACTGCATTAGCCATTGCAGTTGCTGCATTTTGTGAAGCTTGAGCACTTGTAGGTGTAGACTCTTCGTCTTCTTCTGCAATCATTCCCAAAGTTGCTGCATTTACAGCTTCATTAAAAGCTGCTTGGGCATTTTCTGCTTCTGCCTCTGCCTCTGCTTCTGCTTGTGCTTTTGATATTTGTGCTTGTATAGATTCTATAGATTGAACAGGACCTTCTTGAAAGCCCGGAGATTCTGGCATACCAAAAGCTCCAAATTGAGCAGCGCTTTCTATAGCCTCGCCAGACGGATCAAAACCTAGGCCTAGGTGTTCAGTTATGTCTAGATTAGGATTAAAATCAGGTCTAGTAGGTGTAATGAAGCTTGGCTGAAATGGATCAGGTTGCATCATGGAAAGCAAACCCTGAAAAGCAAGACCCAGAGGGTTCATTCCCGTTCCCGCAATTGTTGCAAAAGCACTGGGAGTAGCAGCTGCTATGGATTGTGCAGATGGGCTTGGAAAACCACCGGGAACAAATCCTCCTGCAAATTCACCTAGGCCCATTGCTGGCATTGCTTCTATACCTACTTCATGGTCAGCAGTTTCCGATCCACTGTCTGTTCCTCCACCTACTTGAAAAGGTTGAGGAGGTTGTCCACCACCTACTGCTATTCCAGAGGTAGCTCCACCGGGAGGTGTACCGGGTGCACCTATGGGATAGCCCATGGTTCCTACTTTTTCCTTTTCTTCTTCTTCTTCATTGGGATCAACAACTGCCTGTGCAAGCATGGGAAGAACAGAAGTTCCTTCTCCTCCTGTTAAGGCTTGAATAGCTTCTTTAATACTTCTTCCAGTTTGAAGTCCCAGAAGACCTCCGGTGCTGGCTTCTCTTTCCCTGAATCTCATAGGTGTAAAGAATCTGGAACCTTTTCCTTCTGGAGGACCACGTTCTACCAATGCTGCAATGTCCACCTCTGTAATCTCCCCGTCATCATTTATGTCTAGGTCTCTCCGAGAGCGTTCTGCTATCAGGTCCTTGGGTACAAACGTCCTTCTTTTACTACTTTCAGGTGCCTCTGGAAGAGGTTCATCAAACTCTCCTGTTGCTAGTGCTACTCCCAAGGGTAAAACTGTTCTTTTCCAGTCACCTGTTAGGTAATCCCATCCTTCTGACAAAGTTCTAGTACCACCGGGACCTGATCCACCTGCTATTAGATTAGGTGCAGATTCTATCTGAGATGTACTTATGATAGGTAGTGAACCTTGTGATACTGGTAATGATGTTACTACTTCAGGATTAGGAACAAAACCAATGTCTGGAAGCATACCTGTTGCTTCTGTTACTTGGCCTCCAAATGTTGCCGTGGGGTTAAAGGCTACTTGAGCAGGGTCTACTGCTCCTGCAAAATCTGCAGCTACTCCTCCATCTCCTACTCCTACACTTGGACCTGCTCCTGCTCCTGCACCTGAAGGAGCACTAAACCCAGCAGTAAGACCAGAACCTAGACCTGCCATTGCTGCCCTACCAAAGTCTAGGTCTTGTCCTGAAAGAGCTTGACCAGCAAGGTGACCACCAAAAGCTGTAAGACCTGTGCCTAGGCCTGTGGCTACTGCTGTCGGAAGTCCTATTCCTCCTGCTGCTGCAGGTCCTAAGAAACTAATAGCAGCAGGACCTAAAAATGCAGAGGCACCTATGGCAAGAATTGAGGGGAGTAGTTTCTTAAACAATCCAGCTTCTGGAAGCCCTGTCTCTGGGTTAATCCTCAGTGGCTCATTGAATACCAGAGAAGAAAGACCATTGAGTGCACCTATCTCTGAGTCAGTCATATGAATAAGCTGAGTATCAGGACCCCTGCCCATACGTCTTAG